>Ga0123354_10005162_pt1 | contig 18876 bp, 9 predicted proteins | sample TergutLab28metaG_2_FD_97872 | JGI IMG/M metagenome (GOLD analysis project Ga0123354, IMG submission 97872) | Labiotermes labralis P4 segment gut microbial communities from Petit-Saut dam, French Guiana - Lab288 P4 | ecosystem: Host-associated > Arthropoda: Insects > Digestive system > Gut ...
ATCGCCTGCCGCCGCAAAAAGAAGAAGAAAAAACAAGGGCCAAGATTATAACACAAAACCAATATCCGTTATGAATAAGCAAGATAACACATCCACCGTCGGCATCATGTTCGAGGAGCTGATGCAAAAGATAGATCATCTGTCCGAACAGATAGTCAGAAACATATTGTCCGGCAAGACGGATTCGGATATACCCAATAGTGCGGTTGTCCGAATTATGGATGAGCTGCGAGCCTTGCGTAGCGCCAATAACTTCTCGCCGGAGCAGATCGCCACCCTCGAAGAGTTATTGCTAAAGGTGATGCGATTCGATGACAACCTTGCGGCGCTGACCGTAGGAGAGCCAACCGCCCTGCTGAAAGAAGTCCTGAAACGGCTCGAAGCTATCGAGGCGACACAGTCTCAATTCTCTGATACACAACCCCACCCCGCCTCATCTATGCTCCAGCTACCCCCGAAGTCAACCGTCTATCACAAACACAGCCTTATACTTGATTTCAAAAACATCAAAGCTGCCGGAGTGCTGGCTATCACTGGCTTTGCCCTTCTCCTTTCACTGGGAGGCAACATCCATCAATACAGCCTCGACGCCCAATACCGCGACAACGACCTCAAATACCGGTACATCCGTATGTGCGGCGGCATCAGCCCTAATAGTCTGCACAGCTTGGAGCGTTGGTTCAACGACCCTGATAGTGCGTTCGTCGTAAAGAATATCCGAAGGGCAGTATTTGAACACGAAGAAAACGTCAGGAAACAAGTCCCTGTGCCGGGGCAAGCCTTGCACGAACCGGAAAAGCCCAAACCGAAACCATCGAGAAAAAGGTAACGAGATTGCCGCGCCCCATATCATCGTATCCCCCTTGCCCGTTGTCCGCAAAGATGTTGCGGCGGAGCCGGACAGTCAAGGTCGAAGCCTGCGCAGGCAGGTTGGCTAATGCCAAACCTTGCCTGTGCGTCCCGCGCCGCAATGGCTCGTCGCTACCAACAGGCAAGGGTGTGATGTTACCAGAGTTTTATCCATGAGTGTTTTCAGAGGTCTCATGAACGGAAATAGATATCGAGTTCCGCCTAAGGTTCAGTTATTATTTTCTCAGCGAGATATAGTAGATCTCACGGGGAAGCAGCGTTATCTCTCCGATCTTTCCGGTTAACGGTGCCCACAGGTCCCCCGCGTCGCTTATAGCCGTCCCGTTAAGCGAAAAGATATTGATCTTGCTAAAACTCGTTTGCAGATTGCCGAGATCTATCGTGAGGTGTTTTATCGAATCGCTTTTCGCCCTGGTGTTCCACAGGGCCATGGAGACCCCGTTGTCGTCGAGCAGGGCGAAACCGCTCACGCCCGAAGGCAGGTTCGTGAGATTCTTACGGCTCTTGGGCGCGTTGTTCAGGAATTTGAACGTGGAATCCATCATCACGTAATTCTTCGCGCCGGTAAAGTAACAATATCCATATACCATATCCGCATAGTCGAACAGTGTCACTTCGCAATTGAGCACCGAGATCACCCCGTCCGAGGTGCCGAACCGCTGGTCGTTGGTTTTGCCGGTGCCGTCGTCCGTGTCGTAACGGTCGAAAAGGACACGCTTATGAGTCGTGTAGCCATATTTTTCGAGCGCGTTCTTCGCATCGGTGAGCACTTGCTTGTTGTTTACGCCCTGGTAGTTCTGGATCGTGTAGAAGTCGAACGGAACATTATTGTTGTAGATCGCCCCCACGGACATGCCATATTGCGAACTCACCTGGTTCAACTGCGAGCAACCGGAGAGCATGCCCGCCGCTTTGAGTTTGTTGGCCGCGGTGCGCCAGATAGAGGGGTAGTTCTGGACATTGCTGTTGGTTCCGTTGTCCGTCACCACTCCGTTCGGGTAACCCGCCGTGTGGGACGGTTCCTGGTTGCCGGCGAAGATGACATCCGAAGCTCCCAGCGCGTCTTTGAGCATTTTCATATAGGTGAATTCGGTGTTCGCCACGGTGTCGATGTCCGATGTGGCGGGCCACGCGTAGAACCTCGCCTGCTCGTGGAATTTGCGCGTGGGGTCGAGGTTGAACAGTTGCGTGACACTGCCGTCGGTGTTCCCCTGGACGGGCACGCCGCTGCACTGCACGATGAGCTGTATGCCATAGTCTACGGCTTTCTGGCACGCGGCGAGGTAGAGCGAGTTGACCCTCACGTTGATCTTGCCGCCCAAAGTGCCGCTGAACTCCTCCGCCTCTCCGTTGGCGCCGAGATAGCCCGATGCACTGTTGCCCAAACTGCGGTAGGCCTTGTAATAAACTTTGTTGGTGTAGTTGGGATCGAACTGGTTCAGATCCTTTGGCATCGCCGCGATGGTCATGCCCAGCGCCTTCGACTTGGTGAGATAATCTATCGCATCCTGGTCCCTGCACCTGTTGACGGCGTCCTGGATGAGATAGCCGCGTTTATAGTCCACGTCCGGCAGCGAGGTCGAAAGGTCCACCACGACTGTTCCTTCAGGAATCACAGTAGTATCAGTAGTATCAGTCGGATTGGTAGGATCAGCAGGCTGAGGGGTGGTATGAGTAGGAGCCTTCGGGGGGGGGGCATTTTTCGATCCGCCACATCCTGCCATGATCAAGCAAACAAACAACAATAGCGATGATCTCATAATCAGTCTTTTTTTAGCTAAGGCAGGCGGCAGCATAATGCAACCGCCTGCTTTATAGGCTATTATCATCTTAGACTATTCAGGCAGCCCTACCAGCTTGGGCAGGCCTGCGCTTCCCATCTCCCACACGGTGCCGAACTGCCATGTGGCATCGTAAGAGGCCTGGCTACCCATAGCGGCGGCCGAGAGGTTCACATACACGGCGGAGGCGGGAGCCCCTGCGATGTCGCCGTCCGAACTGCTGGTCTGGCGCTTGCCGTCCTCGTCCAGCGCCACGCAGTTGTTCATGGTCAACTGTATCATCGCGGAGGTGTTCCTTCTGGAGTAAAGCCCGTTGCTATAGTTCGTGGTCGCGAAGACCGTGCCGGAATTATAGCAGTTCTTCATGACAAGCGTAGTCGAGGCGGTCGAAAAACTCGCTGCGAGTATGCCGCCGGCGTTACCATTTCCTGCAACAGTGGGAGTTCCTACGGATGAGACGTCGCCCCGGTTGTAGCAATTCTCAATGATGAGCCCGTCGCCGGCGCCGATGCGTCCGACAATGCCACCGGCGGAACCGGCTGCCGCAGCGGCAGTGCCTTGCGTAAGGATAGCGCCCTTGTTGTAGCACTGTCTGACGGTCGTCATGACGAACACGCGGCCTATGATGCCGCCGCACTGGCTGTTCGCAGCCACCGCCTTGATCAGACCGGTGTTGTAGGAGTAGGTGACGGCCAGATAGATACTCCCCGCCGGCAGCGTACCGGAGGCGTTCACCTCGCCCACGATGCCGCCGATCTGGGTGTTGCCATCGACGTTACCGAAGTTGTAGCAATGGTCTATGGACACGCCGCTCCCCAAGCTGGCGTCGGTTGCGTTACGGCCCACGATGCCGCCGATGCCGGTTCCGGAAGCTCCTCCCGAAACGGTCGCGGCGTTGGTGCAATATGCGATGCTGCCTCCGGTCATCACTCCCACGATGCCGCCGGCGTCGGCGCTGCTGTTGCTGCTTATGGCGCCGTTCCCTGCGGCGGTGGAGGTGATCTGGCAGGAAACTATGGTCCCCGCGCTGGTACCGGCGATGCCCGCCGTCTCCGCGCCTCCGCCTATTGACGGGTCTTCGAGCTTAACGTTCCGGACTATGGCTGTTGTGCTCAGCGAGGTGAACATGGCGGTGTTTGGCGTTCCGGGCTGGTTTATGGTCAGATTCGATATCTTCCACTGGTCGGAAGTCCTTCCCGTGGCGGCGTCCGCCACGCTGCCCTTACCGGCGTCATAGCTTCCCGTGAAAGCTCCCAGCGGGAGGAAGGCGTAACCGGTCATGTCTATGTCGGCCTGCTGCTTGAAATTCTTGTCGAGGAACAGGCGCACGTTATTCAGGTGGCGGCGGTTGGTTATGATGAATTCGCTGCCCACCGCGCCGGTCGCACTGGCGGTGGCGTCGTCGAAGTAGTTGTGCCCACCCACGATGTTACTGAAACTGCTCAGGGTAGATCCGTTCACAGTGGCGGTGGCTTCTATCTCGAAATAGACCATGCCCACATAGCCTCCCGTGTATGCGAATGAGGTCATGTCGAGCGAGGAAACGTTCTTGCTTATGGAGTATGTCTGGATCTGGGTGGCCGTAGCCTTGTCCGGACCGTCATAGATATGGAGCGTGTAGCCGTCCTCGCCGTCTATGTCGTTCCATGTCAGTTTGAGTTGGTCGCCTTTGTCGAGGGTGAGCTGCACGGCCGCCAGCGCACCGGATTGTTGGATCGTCATCGACTCCGTTCCGCTCGAGCTGGTAACGTTCAGTTTGGCGCTGCGGGCAACCCCCGTGCCGTTGGCGTCCGCGGTTATGTTGAACGTGTAATTTCCCGCACCGGAGGTTTGGTCGACGCGGCACCATGTGGAGGCGGCCCCCGTGGCGTCGTCGATCACCTCCGCCGTCCATGAGCTCGCGTTGGTGGTCATGACCGCGGTCAGCGTTTCACCGCCGAGAGCGAAGGAGAGGGACGAGGGGTTGAACGACATCGACGAGTTGGCCGCCGCCTGCCTCACTACCACCACCTGGGTGTCAGAATAGAGGGTGTCCGCAAGGAACGCGAAGGTCAGCTTGGCCGTCCGCGTCACGTCATAGGGGTTGGCGCCCACCGTCAGGGTCAGGATCGAGTAGGCGCTGCCGGCCGTCGGGGAGACCACGCACCAGGGAGAGTCGCTCTGCACCGTCCAATTGTCCTGGTCGGCCATTTTCACAACGACCTGGGATGCCACACCGGGCGCATCCACTCCGCCGGCGACCAACTCGTCGATGGTCATATATTGCTTGACCACCTCTGGATCGGGCTGCGGATATACTATTCCATTCTTCTGACAGCTGCCGAGCGCCATTAATGCAAGGCAACTGATCATTAGCATTGCTTTTTTCATCTTGTCAAAAGTTTTAATGAAGCCATTTACACTACATTGCCGATATTTTCGCCGATATCGCCCTGTATTTTGCAAACAAAAATAATAATATACTATCGGTCCGTATAGCAAAAATGTCCATATTAATAGCATTGTCGTAAAACGGCGAAAAACATCTCCCAAAGCAGGGGCGGGGGGCGAACCGGTGGACATTTCGACTAATATCCATGACACGATTACTATATCGGAGGCTTCAATAATAGGTAATTTTGTTTACAAACTTTTCGCCGAGGTTGCAATTCTGTATCAAACCAAAACATCGAGTTAAACTTAACAAAAAAATCGAACAGAACTCATGAAACTAATTACTATTTTGAATAGCGGTTTGAGAGTTTCGCTGCTGACCATGCTCCTGGCACTGGGGCTGTCGACACAGGCCGGTGCGCAAACCGCGGGCAAACTCGTGTCGGGCACAGTGCTCGACAAGGATAAAAATCCGGTTGCCGGTGCAAGTGTGGTCATTACGGGCACCGACAGGGGCACGACCACCTCCCGCACGGGCGACTTCTCCCTGCGGGCCGACAGCGACAATCCGCAATCGGTGACCGTTTCCATGCTCGGCTACAAAACCCAGGTCGCACAGATCACCGGCGGGCAGGTCAACGTAACGCTGGAGCCGAGCGACAACCAGCTCGACGAGCTTGTGGTGATAGGTTACGGCACAACCACCAAAAAGGATCTGACGGGTTCGGTAACTACGATCAAAACCAAAGATGCCGTGGAAGTGCAACCGGTATCCAGCATAGACATGTTTCTGCAAGGGCGTGCGGCCGGCGTAAACATAAACCAGAACAGCGGCGCCCCGGGCGACGGCATTACCGTACAGATAAGGGGCGCTTCGACCCTGTCGGGCAACACCGCACCTTTGTATGTTATAGACGGCGTTCCGATAGAGGCTGAGACGGCGACCAGCTCGGGCAGCACTCAGGAACTGAACCAGCAGCCGACTATGAACCCTCTGGCGAGCATCAACCCCAACGACATAGCGTCGATAGATATTCTTAAAGACGCCTCGGCTACCGCCATATACGGTTCGAGGGCTACCAACGGCGTGATAATCATCACCACCAAACAGGGATCGCCGGGGCCCGTAAGGATCAATTACAACAGCCGCGTCGACGTTTCGAAAGTGTCCAAGCAGTACAACCTGCTCAATGGCTACGAGTACGGTCTTTTCGAGAACGAGCTCGACCGCACCTCCTTGGGTTACGACATGGATGGCAATGTCGTTCCCGGCGGCAAAGCCCCCAGAAACTCCGACGACCAGCTCGCTTTCTATCAGCAGCATTGGACCAACTGGCAGGATCTGATGTACAAAACGGCCGTTTCCCACGAACAGCAGTTGTCGATAAGCGGCGGTAACAAGGTTTCCACCTTTAGCATAACCGGAGGCTATCTTAACCAGAACGGCATCATAGCCAACACGGGACTCGAAAGGTATTCGTTACGTTTTAACTACACGAACCAGCTCAGCAAGCGCCTGCAAATGACTTTCAACACGAGCTATTCGCAGTCCGTGCAGCGGCAGACCATGCAATCGCAGGCCGCGAACGTGAACCAAATGGTGAAGAGGATACTTACTACCAAGCCCTATCTGATGCCTTGGGATGTCTCGACCGAAGACAGCGACATTCCCGGGGTTACCATGGACAACCCGTGGATAATGGCGTATGAGATGAAAGACGTTCTCGAGCAACAAAATTTCATGGCCAATACCGCTTTCACCTACAACATATTGAAAGGGCTCGATCTGAGGGTTCGCGGAAGCGTCAACAGCGTGGACGGTGCGAGAAAGACCTATTATCCGACCTCCACCACCATAGGAAATCAAAACGGCGGGGAGGCGCTGCGGGGAGATAACAAACGCATGAACTACGTTTTCGAATCGACCTTAAACTTCAACCATACATTTAACGCCTCCAACCGCATGGACGCAATGGCGGGATATACTTTCGAATCCCGCAAAGTCGACAACTTCCAGGCGCAAACCACTGGTTTTCTCGACGACGCCCTCACCTATTATGCCATAGGCAATGGAACGAATGCGATCGCAAGCAGCTATTACGAACCACAGAAGATATCGTCGCTGCTCGCGCGCGCGAACTACTATTTATACGAAAAGTATATTTTTACCGTTACCGGACGTTACGACGGCTCCTCGCTGCTCGCACCGGGCAACCGGTGGAAATTCTTCCCCTCAGCCGCCTTCGCATGGCGTGTGAACGAAGAGCCGTTCCTCAAACAGGTCAGGGAGATATCCAACCTTAAACTCAGGCTTAGTTACGGTCTTACGGGTAACCAGACCATAGGTTATGCTGCCTACAATTCCATTATGAACCTTGCCAGGGCGAGTGTGAATGGCGGCAGCGTAACGCTGGGAATGGTGCCCGGATCACTTGCCAATCCGAAACTCGGCTGGGAAAATACCTCCTCGTATAATGCGGGGCTCGACATTGGAGCGTTCAATAACCGTTACAGGTTGAGCATCGACCTCTACGATAGGATCACCAAGGATCTGTTGGTCAACTTCCCGCTTCCTCCTTCGGCCGCGTACAGTTCCATTCCAATCAATCTCGGGCAGGTCTCCAACAAGGGTATAGAACTTGAATTCGGCGCGGACATTCTCACCAAAGGCGACTTCAAATGGAGCGTCAACGCCAACTGGTATCTGAACCGGAACAATGTCGATAAGCTGGGGGGCAACAAGATTAGCGGGCAGTCGTTTATCGCGGGCGGAGGCGTACTCGGCCAGAGCGTCAACATCTCCATGGAGGGCCATCCGGTCGGCAGTTTCTTCGGTTACGTGACCAACGGGATATACCAAACCAAAGAAGAGGCGGTCAAGGCGCCCATCGATACGCCCGCAGCAAGGCCCGGTTCGATCCGCTGGGTCGACATCAGCGGGCCCGACGGACTTCCCGACGGGAATATCACCTCCGACGATATGACCATCCTGGGTTCTTCCCAGCCCGACTTCAACTACGGATTGGGAACCGATTTCAGCTGGAAAGGATTGTCGCTGAGCCTCTTTTTCACCGGCTCCTACGGAGGCAAAGTGGCCAATCTGAACCGCTTCATACTCGACGGCTTCACCGACACCAATTCCAATATCCGCCGCGAGGCGTGGGAAGGGCGCTGGACGGGGCCCGGAACGAGCAACTTCTATCCCGCGGTGGACGGCTCCAACAGCAGCACGTTCTTCAATCAGAGATTTTCGAACATGTTCGTCGAGGACGGGTCGTATTTCAGGCTTAAGAATCTGTCGCTCGGCTATGATTTCTCAATTAAGAGGGCGCCATGGATAAGGAGCATAAAGGTGTTCGCCACCGCCACCAATCTCTTTACGATCACCAAGTACACCGGTTACGATCCCGAGGCCAGCGCTTCACGGAGCGCACTCACCCCGGGTGTCGATTTCTCCGTCTATCCGTCGAGCCGCACATTCTCGTTCGGTGTGAACTTGGGATTTTAAATATTAAGTAATCAGAAAAAATCACAGTTATGAAAAAGCATATTTCAGGTTTGGCCATCATCCTGGCGACTTCGCTGCTTGCAACCTCCTGTCTGGACAACACATTGAAGGACAGGGTCGCCGTCGAAGGCTACTACACGACCGAGGCGCAGGCGACCAACGCGATCATGGGCGTGTACAGCACCCTCACCCAGTTCGCATACCACAAGACCAACTGGCCGATGGTGCTTGCCGGTGTCGAGGACGCGATGTTCGTCACCTCGACCGGCAACCCCGCATCGGTTTCGAACAACACCCTCACTGCGAACACAAGCCCTGTAATAAGTTTCTGGGGAACTCTCTACACGGGGATCAATGCCGCCAACGAGGTCCTCGCACGGGTCCCTGCAATAGAGTTCGCCAACGAGAACGACAAGAACCGCATCCTCGCCGAAGCCCATTTTCTGCGGGGGCTGTTCCACTACGATCTGGTGAGGCTTTACGGTGGCACTAAAGGCATCCCCGTCTTGACGGAGCCTGTTACGAGCCTGGACAACGCTTATCTGCCGACCACTCCCATAAGCGACGTATATGGCGCCGCTGACGTGGACGGCTCCATTATCGGCGACCTCGAATACGCCGCCGGCAAGAACGACGACGGCACCAACCGGCTGCCATATTACAAGGATTCGCAAACGGAAGTGGGCAGGGCGACCAACGGCGCGGCGAGAGGATTGCTCGCCGAGGTATATCTCACCAGGGGCAACTGGGCTAAGGCTGTCGAGAACGCTGACAACGTCATCACCTCGAACCAGTACAAGCTGTTGGACAACTATGCAGACCTTTGGAACATCGGCAATAAGGCTGCGGCGTATGACGAAATGGTCTTCGTGATCCCGTTCTTCCGTGACGGCGGTGCGACACAGGATGTTTCTCTGGGATCGAACGTGGCCTATTTCTACTGCCCGAACGGCATCAACGCCGACGGCTCCAATCTCAGCGGCAATCCTTACGGCAAAGGCGAGGGCGGCTACAGAGTGCAAAAGTGGTTTATCCGCTATTTCCAGGACGACCAGGGAACTCTCGGATATAGCGATCCCACCAAGGACGCCTCGACCAACACGGCGAACCTTGTCTATAAGGACTACAGGATCGAAACTTCCTTCTTCCGCAGTTTTCAGTCCAAGACCACCGCCACCCCCCCTGTGATAGGCCCAAAAACGGCCTTTCCCGCGGCGGGGCCCGGGCAGGATAATTGGGGATATATAATGAAATATATAGACCCGCAAGGGCTCAACAACCGCACCAACGGGAACGATGTTCCGCGGCTGCGCCTTTCAGACATGTACCTTATCGAGGCCGAGGCGTATAACGAGCTGGGTCAGTATGACCTGGCCTGCCAGGCGATCGACAAGGTGCGCGAGCGGGCGCGCAAGGCGGACGGCACCCCGCGCGCATGGCCCAAATATATCGGCTCGAGCAATCCCGACAACATAGGCCGTGTGCTCAGCAAAGATGAGTTCCGCTGGTTGGTGTTCATGGAGCGCGGGCTCGAATTCGCGGGCGAACAACACCGCTGGTTCGATCTGATAAGAATGAAACACGACGACGCCACGCCGATGTACGACTATATGATGAACACCTTTATCCCTTCCCGGCCGGCCGCCGATGTGCAAGCAGCGGGAGTGATGGCCCAAAGGAAGAAGACCTTGCCGATACCGTTCGCTGAAGTGTTCAGGAACCCTGGCGTAACGCAGAACCCAGGCTATTAAAATCCTATGAAGATGATAAAGTATCTTAAAAGAACGTTGTTGTGCCTGACCGCCGTAGCCTCCCTTGCCTCGTGCAAGGGACCGGCTACGACGATCCGGCTGATGGAAGCCAAAGATTTTTCGACCGTTGTCGACGGGAAACAGGTGTCGCTCTACACCCTTACGGGTGGCGGCCTGACCATGCAGGTGACCAATTTCGGCGGCCGCGTGGTCTCGCTGTGGGTCCCCGACAGGAATGGCAAGTATGAGGATGTGGTGCTCGGCCACCCCAACATCGACGGTTACATCAATTACACCGGCGAGCGATTTATCGGTGCGACGGTGGGACGTTACGCCAACCGCATCGCCAAAGGCCGTTTCACCCTCGACGGGAAGGAGTACACCCTGCCGCAGAACAACAACGGCCAGACCCTTCACGGCGGTCTGAAAGGGATCGACATGGTGGTGTGGGATGTGAAGAACGTCAGCGACAACAAGATCGAACTCGCCTACACGGCCCCGGACGGCCAGGACGGTTTCCCCGGCAATTTGTCTATCGACATGACCTATGAATTGCTCGACAGCGGGGCGTTTGCGGTGCACTACACCGCCACCACCGACGCCCCGACCGTCGTGAATCTCTCGCACCACTCGTTCTTCAACCTCAAAGGCGAGGGCAACGGGACTATACTCGACAACATCCTCACCATCAATGCCTCACACTTCACTCCAGTGGACAGTGTGCTGATACCCACGGGCGAGATCGCACCGGTGGAGGGCACGCCGTTCGATTTCCGTCAGCCGCACGCTATAGGCGAGCGCATCGGAGCCGACAATGTGCAGCTGCGCAACAGTTCGGGCTACGACCACAATTGGGTGCTCGATCGCACTTCGCCCGATGATCTTGAGCTTGCTGTTACGCTCTATGAGCCCGCTTCGGGGCGCCTGATGGAGGTGTTCTCCGACCAGCCCGGCCTGCAATTCTACAGCGGCAATTTCTTCTCCGACAAGTCGGGCAACGGAAAATACGGTCGGCCGTGGAAATATCGCGAGGCGGCGGTCTTCGAGACGCAGAAGTTCCCAGACTCGCCCAACCATCCCGATTTTCCCTCTACGGTGTTGCGCCCGGGCGAAACCTACACGCAGACCTGCGTTTACAAGTTCTCGGCGAAGTAGCGCGGCGCTCATCAGATGCGATCCATGACAAAACTGCCATTGATATTGGGCGCGGCGGCGGGGATCCCCGCCGCCGCTGCCGCGCAAACCGGCGTGGCCAAGCCGAACATAGTGATCATTATGGCCGACCAGATGCGTGCCGATCTCTGTGCGAGGGAGGGGTTTCCTCTGGACCTGACCCCTTTCCTCGACAAGATGGCAAAAGAGGGGGCGTGGTTCGACAGGGCCTATACCACCGCTCCGGCGAGCGTTCCCGCCCGAACGTCCATGATGACGGGACGCTGGCCGAACGCCACGCGGGTGAGGTCGAACCACAACATAAACGATGCGGTCTACGGGAAGGACATTTTTATGACGGCGAGGGAACATGGCTACAAAACGGCCCTGATCGGCAAGAACCACACCTACCTGACCCCCGACAGGGTCGACTATTGGAGCGTTTACGACCATGTCGGAAAACAGGGCAAGAACAAGACGGCCGGGGACGCCAAGTTTGACGATTTCCTCAAAAGCACCGCCATGTACGCCAGCTTCGACAAGGGATCGCCTGGCGGTGTTGAGGAGCAGCAGCCCTACCGGATCGTCTCCGAGGCGACGCGCTGGGTGGCGCAGAACAAGGACAATCCCTTTCTGATGCTGGTGTCGTTCCCCGAGCCTCACAACCCTTATCAGGTTTGCGAGCCCTATTTCTCGATGTTCCCGCCCGACCGGCTCCCCGCGTGCCGCACCGACACATCCGCCTTTGCCCGTCTCGACGGCAGGTACAGGCAGCTCAGCCAGATGATGAACGCCGCGACCGGCTATCTGGCCAATCTGGACAAGCTCCGCAGCGTTTATATGGGCATGATCCGCCTCGAAGACGACCAGATCAAAAGGTTTATCGACGAGGTGGTCAAAACGGGCGTTTACGACAACACTGTTTTCATCTTTCTGGCCGACCACGGCGATTACGCGGGGGAGTATGGCCTGATGAAAAAGGGGGTGGGCATGAGCGACCCCTTGGCGAGGATCCCGTTCGTAGTGTGGGGCAAGGGGGTGGAGAAAAGCGGCCTGCGCGAGGCGCATATCTCCATTGCGGACCTCTACCCCACCATTTGCGAGGCTATCGGAGCGGAGATCCCCATGGGAGTGCAGGGGCGCAGCCTGTGGCCCATGCTCAGCGGCAAACCCTACCCCGAGGAGGAATTCGCGAGCGTGATGGTCGAGGATGGCTACGGCGGGCAATATTATACTGCGAAAGACGGCACCGACTACAAGGCCGAAGGGTGCATCACCGATCAGAAGAATTTTTTCGACGAGCTCAATACCTGGACGCAAAGCGGATCACGCAGGATGCTAAGGGAAGGCGACTGGAAACTCGTCTATGACATGACAGGCCGCGGCGAGCTCTATAATCTGCGGCAGGACCCCTCCGAGATCGACAACCTGTTCGGCAAGGCCCAATATCAGGATGTTCAAGGCCGATTGATGGGCGATATGATGCGCTGGGCGATATCCACCGAAGACCCACTGCCCATTCCGCAGCACAGGTATATTTTCAAGCGGTATCCACATAACTATCTATTCTGTCCCGAATAAGAAAAATAAGGGTGGTTCTTTCGAACCACCCTTATTTTTCTCGGAGTTTCGAACGGTTATTTGAATGCGGGATTAGTAGGATCGGCCAGATCCCACGGAGTGGCCCAAGGGTACGCTGCCTCGAACGCTGCGGTCCAACCTGTAGGCTGGGTGCCGCCCCATCCGGGCAACGAAGCATCGGGTACGTTCACAGGAAGCGCAAAATCTGACGTCTGTGCTGTTGCCGGAAATGCTACGGCAAGGGAGGCGGCGCCGGCATCTGTCGTTGTCGTTGCATAGTAGTAGCAGTACTCTACGGTTTTGTTATTATTGCCCGCGATAAAGCCGGCATGGGGTGAACTGCTCCCACCCGCTACCGTGCCTGTCGAGTGGTAACATGCCGAGACGACGCCGTTGTTCATGCCCACGATACCGCCCGTGCCGCCATTGGCGCCATTCCCGAAAGCGTTCTTTATGTTGCCTGTATTATGGCATCCCACTATCAATCCGCCGCCTAATCCCAAGGGAGTGGCTCCTGCACTGATACCGTCCAGCGATCCATTGAGGCCCGCTATACCGCCGACACGCCAGTTGCCGATGCCACTCGCCGTACAAAGTTGGGAAACAGCTCCGCTGTTCGTGCAGCCCATCACAAGACTGGCGCCGCCGGTCGCGGCCGTCGTGCCGTCTATCGCGGCGACTATCCCTCCCAAATTGCAGGTTGCGCCGTTTTGTCCGGTATTTAGGGGGTTCGGAGCGTATGAGATCGTCGCGCTGTTGGAGCAATTCACTATGGTCGACTGTGTCATAAATCCGCATATACCTCCCACCGCGGCGGGAGTATTCCCAGTCCACGTGGATGTCACAGTCCCCGATGTCTCGCAGGAAGTTATATTGCAATGGTCGGCGTATCCCATGATACCTCCGCCCGCCGTTGAGAACATGCTCGCCGGCTGGCCTGTGTTGGTGGACAACGTGAGGTTGCTCACCGTGCAGTTCGAGATGTCGACATAAGTGCCGTTTGCAAGTATGCCACCGGAGCCATTCGTGGTCACAGCACTTGATGTGGGCACGGTAATAGTCGCGGCGTCGAGAGTGAGGCCTTTTATTTCGAGCGGAGCGCTGGCGGAACTCCCGGCGCACTTGCCTAACAGCGAAGCGTAGACGGTTCCGCTAACCGTCAGATTGCTTATTTTCCTCCCGTTCCCGTCGAAATTGCCTCTGAACGGCGTAGTGGCGGTTCCGAGGGGAGCCCATGTTACTCCGTTCATGTTTATATCGTCCGTCAACTGAACGGTGTGCCCGGCGAAACCGGCGTTGGTGCCGTCCCCGTAAGTGGCCACGTCACCCATATTGGCGGCCACCCATTGAAGTCCGGCCACGTCTTTGACTTCTATCGTAGTGCCGGCGACAGTAACCGGGAGAGAAGAAGACGAAACGTTGCCGTAGTCGCCGTTGGCTATCGCGGTGAGGTTTATCGTGCCCCCGCCGTCCGCAGCGTCCGTCTTGCAGGTTAAACGTTTGCCGGGCACCCACTTATGAGTGTCGACACCGTGTTTGTGGACGGTGTAAACAGTGGCGTTGTTGCTCGCGTCCACTGTGGTGACCACAATGTCCAGATCGCGTGTCAGACCGGCCGTGAGGGGTTTGTTGACCACGTTCGGCATGTCGACCATATTGTCGCGCGGATATATGGCCACGCGCGCCGTAACGCCCTCTCCTGCGGTCAGCCCCGAGAGATTGACACCGGTCGAGTTGCCGTAATAGGTGTTGCCGCTCACGGCGCCATAGACGAAATTGCCGCCATAGGAGTGCCTGTTGACTTGGCATCTCGACAGGAACGGATCCGCGAACCCGAGGGTGCAACTGTCGATCCCCGCATTGGCCCCCGATGTCGGGCTGACCGTCTTCAGGTGCGCGTAATACGCGTTGCCGTTGTCCACGCCCACTATCCTCACCTTGGTGATAGTCTGGCTGGCGGGAACGCCTGTGATCGGAATGTCGATCACGGCTGTCACATGGTAGAAATGCAGTTGGATGGGCGCCAGCGTAGAGGGCGCGATATTGTTCAGGTCGATGGAGTCGGCCCACATCTGCAGATATCTTCCGAAGGTGGGATCGTTATCGCCGTTCTGTGTCTGCACGGTGTCGATGTCGAACGCCGCCTGGAAGGCGCCGAGGCTGGGGCTGGCTCCGGTGATGGCGCCCACGGGATAGATGGCCATCAGCACCCTTTTAGCGGTCGGAGTGTCGCCGCCGGGAAGGTTTCCGCTGAAGGTGGCCGTTTTCGAACCGGCCCCTGTCATAAGATTGAACGACACGCCGGAAGCGGCGTTGATAATGGTGGCGTTCAGACCGTCGTAAATCTTGATCTGGTCGCTCGGGGCCCAGTTGACGCTCAGGCCGGTAGAGAGGTCGGCGGGATCGCCGACAGCGGTGGTTCTGGTGCCGCCGCTGGTAGTCGCGATAAGGGTGAGCACACCGTCATTAGAAGTTTTCGAGCTCTGTGTCTGCTCTTTCACATCTTTCACACACGAGGCCAGCCCCAACCCGAGGGCCATGCCTGCAAATATCACGATCTTTTTCATCAGAACAACCCTCCATCTTCAACATCGGGAACTTGCAGCCCGTCCACGGATGCTGCGAAACCTTTCTCGACCCTGAGTTCGAGAAATTCGACACGGGGCGGAGCGTATCCTCCCGCTTGATCTTCAATTTTTTTCATACAGTTATTTTTATTGGTCGGTATCGTCGTCGTATATGGGGAACTTGTATTGCCCCGGCGCGGAATATTTGTTCCACATGGGGGCGAAAGGCAGAACGTCGCAACGCGCCGCCCATATCTTATATTCCGCCGCGAGCGCCTTCACCTTGTCGGGATATTGGGCCGCGAGATCGTGCTGCTCTGTGCGGTCTTCCCTGATGTTGTAAAGTTCCCAGCGGTCGTGGTTGTAGTATGTCGAAACGAGCTTCCAATCACCCTCGCGGACCATGCGGTTGCCCTCGTGTTCGCCGAATATGGTGCGCGAGGGCATAGTCTTGTCCTCTATGACCGGACGAAGGCTCTGGCCCTCCATCGGGAGTATCTTCCGCCCATCGTATGTCGCGGGGTAGGTCGCCCGCCCGTAGTCCACGCAGGTGGCCATGATGTCGGTGATATGCAGGGGATCGTAGTCGATGCGCCCGGGCTTGACGAGATGTCCGCCCCACCATATCAGCGACGGGGAGCTTATGCCTCCCTCGTGCGTATAGTGTTTGTAGAGCACGAAAGGAGTGCATCCTACGTTCGCCCAACCGGTGCCGTAGTGGAGGTAGCTGCCCGGAAGCCCCATCTGGTCGAGTTCCGCTCCCACGTGCGTGTGATAGTCGAGGCCCGTTTTGCCGTCGAACCCGAACTCCTGCCACTCGGCGCAGGCGCCATTGTCCGAAGTGAAGATTATCAGGGTATTGTCCAACTGTCCGCTCTTGCGCAACGCATCTATGAAACGGCCAATGTTGGTGTCCATGACATCCACCGCTGCGGCGAATACCGCCATCCGCCGGGCCAGATCGGTCTGCTGCTCCACCGAGAGCGAATTCCACGCGGGAATGGGATGCGCCTGGTCGATGAACATGCTCTGCGGAACATCGCCTCGCGGGCTCATCTGCGGATCCCCCTGCAAGATACCCAATTTACGCATCCGCGCGAAACGCTCGTCGCGGATCACGTCCCAACCTTTCTGATAGATCGGCATATATTTGTCGATCACCTCCTTGGGGGCGTGCAGCGGGAAGTGGGGAGCGTTATACGCCAAGTAGAGGAACAGCGGTTTGCCCTGCTTTTGGGCGTTGGCCGCAAAATCTATCGCGTAATCGGTGATCACATTGGTCGAGTAAAATGTGCCCTGCGGATACTCCCTCTCGGGGCTCCCCTGCGGTAGCCTCGTGTAGATGCTCGGATCCCAATACGACCCGAACCCGCCCAGCATTCCGAAATAATCCTCGAACCCGCGACTTACCGGATCGACATTCTTGCCAAGATGCCATTTACCCGACATGGCGGTGTAATAGCCCGCCGAGCGCATCACTTCCGCTATGGTGACGTTGTCCGACTCGCTGCGGAAACCCCTGTAACCTATGGGCCACGCGGGGCCGTGGCCGTCCATGTGGCCGAGCCCTGTCTGGTGCGGATAGAGCCCCGTGAGAAGGCACGCGCGCGAGGGACAGCTGCGGCCGGCGTTGTACAATTGGGTGATCTTCACCCCCTGCGAGGCGAGGCGGTCGATGTTGGGCGTGTTGATCTCCGAGCCGTAGCAGCCCACGTCCGAGAAGCCGAGGTCGTCGGCCAGGATCACGATGATGTTGGGGCGCGTGTCCCCCTGTTTTTTGACGGAACTGTTCTGTCCGCCCACCTGAGCCGTCCACAGGCAGGCGCCCGCGGCTATCAGCGAATATTTATTTACCTGACGCATTCCAATTCGGATTATTAATAAAATATTGATCTACGGGAGTGTACCACTTCCCTATCTTGAACTCTATCTCCGGTTCCACGCCTATGTGTTTGGCCATAACCTCATACTCTGCGATCATCTTTTTCAACTGATCGGGATATGTGGCCGCCAGGTCGTTCATTTCGGTCGGGTCTTTGTCCATGTCGTAGAGCATCCACAAGGGCTCCTTGTATTCCTGCACGATCTTCCATTTCCCGTCGCGCAGCATTTTGTTGCCCTCATGCTCCACGATGATCGGGTTCTTCCGCTCCGGCACGCCGCCCGTGAAATACGGCACTAGGCTCACCCCTTCCATCGGCGGAATGGCGATGTCCCCCTTTTTGGCGGGGTACGCCCCTCCCGCGAGCTGGATGATGGTCGGCATCATATCTATCACATGTCCGTAGGTGTTCTTGATGATCTCCCCGTCCAGTTTGGGGTCGATGCCCTTCGTCCACGACATTATCATCGGGGTGTTGCAGCCCCCCTCGTGCGCGTGGTGCTTGTAGAGGAAGAATGGGGTGTTGGCCACGTCCGCCCACGCCGCGCCGAGGAAAATGGTGCTCTTGGCACTTCCCGGATCGGTGCCTTTGAAGACACCCTCTATGCCCGGCTCACCGTTGCCGCCGTTGTCGGAGAGTACTATGAAAAGCGTGTTGTCGAAAACGCCTTTATCCTTCATGTGGGCCAGAACTCTTCCGACCGCCTGGTCGATGCGGTCGATGACGGCGGCGTAGATCGCCATCTGCGTGGCGTAACGGTCGCGTTCCTCCTGCGACAGGCTGTTCCATGGCGGGACTTGGGGATTGCGCGGAGTGAGGGGATTGTCTTTGGTGAAAAGCCCCAGGGCGATCTGCTTTGCGTAACGGGCGTTACGGATCGGGTCCCAGCCGCACGTATATTTGTCCTTGTATTTTGCGATGGTCTCCGCGGGGGCCTGCAACGGGAAATGCGCCCCGTTGAAGGCGAGGTACCAGAAGAACGGTTTGTTCGCTCCGATCGCCTCGTCCACGAATTTGAGCCCCATGTCCACCCACAGATCGGTGGAATACCAATTGCTCGGCAGGCGCGGATCGTCGAAGCGCAATGGCTCGTCGTTCATAAAGAGATTATGCTCATAGACGGGTTTGCCGTTCTGCTTTGTGGAGACGTCGTTCGAGAAGTAGTATCCGCCGGCGGGGGAGTTCAGCGAACGGTCGAAGCCGCGCGTTATGGGTGTCACGCCCCGCTCCTGTCCTATATGCCATTTGCCGGTCATAACGCTGAAATACCCTGCGTTATGGATCGTCTCGGGGATGAAGAAATTCTTGTCGTTGGCATAGCCCTGATAGTTCGGATAACCTTCCACGCGGCCCAGGCTGCCGATGCCGTCCTGGTGCGGATAGAGGCCCGTGAGCAGCGACACGCGCGAG
>Ga0123354_10005163_pt1 | contig 18871 bp, 9 predicted proteins | sample TergutLab28metaG_2_FD_97872 | JGI IMG/M metagenome (GOLD analysis project Ga0123354, IMG submission 97872) | Labiotermes labralis P4 segment gut microbial communities from Petit-Saut dam, French Guiana - Lab288 P4 | ecosystem: Host-associated > Arthropoda: Insects > Digestive system > Gut ...
ACCCTTTGAACCCCCCCCCCCCCCCCCAATGAAAAAACTGCTTGGTGTATCGTGTGTGTTTAGCAAACCGTCTCAACTGAAGGACACCCTTCCCTGTACCTTGCAAAGCGCACATCCTAGAATGCTGCCCAGGAACCATCACTGCCGGTCAGTCCTAGATCCGCCTCTGTCAGCAGATTACCAATTGAGACAACGAGCTTAATGTAATTTGGAGGAGTTTCAACTCTCAATCTGTTGTCTATCTTGGCGCAATTTTGTAATCTGGAGAGTGTTTAACTGAAAGGAAGACTATTTATTATTTACCAGTGTCACGGATGGGAAGAGTTTTCCCTGGACCCACAATGAAAAGGAACAAATATATTCATATTTCTCGAACTGAAGCGGCGGCGGTTCTTTACTATTTTATACAATGATGTATCAACAACTGCGGGTATTTCGCAGCTTCAACGAACAAATGGCCACAAGGAAAGAACATTACAAATCAATTAGCACAATCAGTTGATAACGAAAGATCTCGAAATGATGGAACATTAGAATGAGATTTTTACAGTCATCACATAAAGCGACAATTTTGTGGACCTTTTATTACTAAACCGTTTGCTGAACTCTCCAGTATTACATTATCTTGCGAAAAGCTAAGTTACAAGGAAGACTTTGACGACATATTACAATAGAGAACGACGACTGCGGAAGTTTCTTCATTAATATCTTTCTTATTTCGAGATGTCGCAACGTGTTACATACAATTTAATACACGTACGAAGTACATCCAAGAAGCTTCAAAAATCACACAAACACGCGCGAATATTTAATTTCATATCTAAACATGTAAAATTCCCATTTTATTTACGGCCAGGAACGATGCAGTCCAACAAGCGACGCAGTTTGTCCCATAAGTAAGCGGCAAAGAGAAGGGCGACGAACTATCAATCAGTCACCTTAATTTGTAATTACTTTAAGAGAAAAAGAATATAGCAAACGCGGCTTCTTGCCTCATAAAATTCAATATTCAGTATTCAATTCCAACACGAGCAACTGAACTACAGTCCCACTACCAGACAAGTTATATTCGCATATGATGGTGCGCATTTAAAGTTTTTTGAATCGTGTTACTGAACGACGCTGTCTGTTGCTTAGATTATACAGTGTCCGTGACAGATTGAGGAATGAATGGAGTATAGAGCTTTCGTGAAGTGATACTGACAGGGGACATTAGTATTCGAGGAAAACAAGCTGTCTCAGTGCCTCTGTGTTCACCACAAATCCCATATGAAATAGCTCAGGACTGAACTCGGGCCATCATAGTACGAGGTCGGCCACTAACCGCCTGAGTCATGGAATTTATTTAGTCATATAATTTATTTATTCACACTGTCTTCAAACGTAACTCCTGTACGGAAGTAACCTAGACCTCATTTGGAAGCTCTCGTAAGTAGAAATAATGTCGTATAGGCTTAAAGTTCACTGGTTTTGGGTGGTAAGTCAATTATCACCCCTACAGCAGTTTCCAACAGTGCAGCTGCACTAAGAGAGTCACCTGAAGGTACACTTCTACAATGCAACTGTGAGGTCCACTTCCACATTGCAATAATGTGTTTTTGTTTCCTTGTGACCAACAGAAATAACTACAGCCATCATTTACGTTTCAAGTTGGCGAGCGTCGAGAAAAAGTAACAGAGTTAGGGAATGCCCGCAAGGGAGTAACATTTCTGGCGCGTTGGCCCTGTTACTATACCTGAATATTACATTCGTGAGTTACACTAAAATATTCTCCGTATCTTGGCAGTAGATGTGAAATGGATCATCACTAAGATACCGCAAGAGGGGAGATAAACACTCGGTATCTCTCAACGTCGATACTTGACGTTTACAATCGATCATGCTCGATGTTCAACCGCTTTTTCAGCCGCAGCTCATACCTCATATACAGTGGAATAGAAAAAGCTCCCGCAGACCCCGCGGCTCGGGTGGCCCTGTGGGTCAATAGGGCCTCACACGTACAGAGTAATAAAATATGTTGTTTGTCCTTTCTGATTGGTTTCAGGTATTCTGACCCAAGGCAGTATTCTAGATCCCCGTTACGAGATCTGGGAGTAAATGCGCTAATAATTATAAAAGAGCTCCGAATATGGTGTCGCGAGGGGGCACCGACCGGTTACCTACGTGTACGCCAGTGTTCACAGAGAATACACTCAGTTCCAATTATAAAAACTGTTTTGTCTGCCTCGGCACGAACGTCAAGAGAACACTGGCTCTTGAATGCAAGTCATGGCAAGAAACCACACACGTACAACGTCTTCAAACCAACTGTCTGTCGTTTGTGTCGGATTTTAATCAAATTCGGGATGAGTCGAAAATATTAGGAACAAATTCAGATATGAAAGTTTAGAAAAGTCTGCGCAACGGGAGTCGCTCTCCATGCGGAGGAACAGGCAAATATGAAGAAGCTAATCCTCCCTTTTCGGAGTTATTTTGAGAAAGCGCCTAAAAAGGACCCTATAATGTTTACATGGACCATCCTCGTTGATACAGGCCAGTTGAAACGTGATGGCACACGCGCAGAAACCAGATTTAGTTTTTCGACGATGCGGACGAGTCCATTTAAATCGGCGGGGGAGTCACTTCAGTCGACTATTGGCAGCCGAGGTGTGCGCATCAGCGGTAGTAATGATGGATACACCATGTTCCGAGGTAGTGTGAAGGGTACTGGCTACCCACTCCATTCGTCAGTTTCCCCTTAACTTCCCCTCCCGTGTGTCACCGTGCGACATCACATTTCCACTGGCGTCTATAACATTCATAATGTGTAACGATATTTCCAATCTCACACACAACACACTTCCTGCGATAATTTTGTCTGGTTGCTAGTTTCGACCTTGTATGGTCTGAAGATGACTTATATACTACGAGGTCGAACCTAGCAGCCAGACAATAAAACGATCGCGAGGAGTGTGTTTATGTGACCTGAAATATCGAAACACATTAAGGACCCTATATGTTTGCGATATTAGTAAGCGTATTGCGATTCGTACAATATGTTGTAAAATTATTGTAGTAGCACGACCTGTAAAGAGTATATGGAAAGAATGGTGAATACAACAAACTATCACATCCTTCATCATGCTTAAATAATTGTGATAAATGGGTGTAGCACGCACTAGAGGGAAGAGAAATCGTATGTAACATTTCGGTTGACAAATCTCAAGAGAAAAACCAATCTGGAGAACAATATTAAAATTGATTTTAAAGAAACAGGATTTGAAAGGTTGCCAGCAGGTTTTACTTTGGTCAGAATAGAGTTTAATGGCGGGGCTTTGTGAACATGTAGGGGTGCATTCAACTTTCGGGTTCCAAAATGGGAGCGAAATTTCTTGACTAGCTACCTACTCATGAAAGATTAGTGTTAGTTTGCTTATTAACGTTAAATAACCGGACGAAAGCATACACGCTATAAATAAACCAAGGAAACTATACTATACGCTAACAAGGAATGCCAAGAAATACAAATAAGCAAAAAATAACGATTGTACACATTTCATATTTCGTCACCGGAATGCAGAACAAAATCACAATATAAAGAATCTTTCTAAGATTGCGAAGAGCTTAAATTGGCTCGAAATACAATTGTAGACCCTAATCGCAATTATATTCAAAAAGTTACGCGTACATTAAATCCATGGAATACTTCATTTCAGCACATTTTCGTGGTCAACTTGACACCGTTTAGAATTTAACGATACATTTCTTGGATCCTTTCCGAATATCTATATTAGTAGATTATAATGTAATCCTGGTATAACTTACTGTTAATGAGGGGTTAAAAAATCCCTCATGAATTTTATCATTCATATTCCTGAGTTAAACACTCGGAAGATAATAAATACGATAACCAAAAGTAAAGAGCCACATTGGGGGACTACGATGACGACTCAATCATGTGTCCTTCTGAACAGCAAGTTGCCTGTAGAGCCCATGTAATTGTAAGCACTGACTCCACAACATGGTCAGGACAGTCGGCAAAAACGCATAAATAAAATACAGCTACAGTTCCCGACTTCCGGTCTCCCTGTCCTAAATATACAGAAAGTCGGCAACGCAGTCATCTCACAATGGGAGAGTCCTCTTCCCGATAACTCATAATTCGGTATGTCTTTCTTTAATTTTGACTTACTTTTTATACATGCGTGTATAGCCCTAGATCATGTCAAGTAACTAACCCCCTATATATACATAAACACATACGTACATATATACTGTCTATGACGCAATATTAGAAGGGTAAAAACTAAGAAAAACGAAACCCAGAGGTGTAACTGACTTATGTAGACAAGTGTTCCACAACCGGTGTACCGCAGGTGTGCCATCACAAGGTTGCAAGTGTACAGCGAATTCTGAGTAGATATTGTACAAATCTCAACATATTAACATTAAAAAAACGATGATGTTAATGAAATCGTGAAATCATAAACATTCCCTTATGTTCCGCCTTGTGCCTGAATATCTTCGCACTAATTCAATACCATCGCCCTCCCAATTTTAATACTACCCTTGTAAATCTTAAGTCACAAACAATGCAAAGGTTTCAAGCAAGCACAAGCGACATTTTACAACCAAACACCTTTCTCCGGTTTGAAAGGACGTAACAAATTTTCGTCGTTTCATGGGACACAACAAATAACAGATAACATATGACTTCATCTGTACGAACTTCGGAAAAAAATCCAGAAAGTTTACAAAGTAGCCCAACTTATCGTAAAGTAAAAAGGCCATACATTACCAACGCTTTTCTGATATGAATGTTAGAAAATGTCATGTGTCCAGACGCTGCTAAAAGATCTCTATGAATTTCCTCTGACAGCTGACATTACCATTCACCGATTCGGTGAAAGTCACGCGATATCGAATTAAGATCGCAGGCAGCATCCTCAGCATGATCTCCCCTCAGATCGACAAGTGTATTGACATCAATGGTCACGCTCAACTCGCCACCAACACTAGGTACATCGATAGAGACGTTATAACAAGCAACTTCTTTATCTACAAGGAATGTCCACAGCGTATAACTGGTAATGATGTGCCGTGTTACTGAAGAACTTCTGCTGGAAAATGGAATGAGATGGAAGGACCAATTCAGAACCGCATTGACGGGGCGGCTTGGATGACGGGTTAAGTGAGATACTTCATAGCGACTGTGGGGGAAGTGACTCCATTAGTAAAGTCCTACCACTGCCTTTTTTGACTGTGAAGCTACTGTTGCCACTACTGTGCTTTCAGTTTTCGAGAATTTTGTTGAAGTAATAAAAACAGTTAAAATTATCAATCGTGGCTGCTCAAATTACGGCCGCATTTCGGTTTCGTGCCAGGAACCACGGTCTGAACACACTTCTGACCTACTTCACATGGAAGTAACTGGATTGTTGAGTGGGGTGGTACTAACTCCTGCTTTTCAACATCGTAAAGAGGTGCAAGTCTTTTTAACACATCAGGAGGAAGAGGACACACAAATCCTTGCTGACGATAAGTGGGTAGTTAAACTAGCATACCCGTAAGACATTTTCGAGCATCTAAATTAACTGAACAGAAAAATGCAGGGCATGAATTATCGTATCCTAGGCAGTACGGACAAAATTCAGAGATTTCATGGGAAGTTGACGTTGTAACTATAACTCATTGTCACTAGGCCCAATGAGGTGTTTGCAGTTGTGTGTTCGTTTAGTTCACAAACGTCTGGTGTTTATCCTCAATTATCAACACTCATCGCCATTAGGAACCTTAAAGAACGAACCCAATAGGTCGAAACATATTTGGTTAAACTAAAACGACTAACAACTAAAAAAGAAAGAAAGAAAAAAGAGTTGCATGTGACGGAAGGCTATTGTCAACTAGTCAGTAACAAAAAGGTATGGCGTAGTAAATGACGGTATTACTTTGTATCACCTTCGAACGTTCAAACACCCGCATCAAGTTTTCAGATTACTCTGAAAGTAGTGCCGAAGACGTGGACTGGGATCATGATACGTCCGGTATTCTTGGAATATCACAAAGGTACCCTAAAGGCTGATTGACGATTGATTGTCATTGGGTTCGGGACCTCTCGGTCCCGATGCACCTAGATCTTAAATAGTGGGCACTTTGTGCTCCATATTAATTTACGGAGGTCCTGTTGCTTTACTAAAGTTCCAGATGACCCCAAGATTTATGCTCTTAATGTTCTCTGGCTCAAGGAAGAAGGAGCCCAGATACGCATGTCTGAGTGAGGCCAAAGCTTACACTCACAAAGAATGTGGGCAGAGGTTTCATCCTCTGTTCCACACCTCCTATACAATGGACTGCCTGACAGCCCCAGTAGATGAAAATGTCTTCTCAGGCTATTATGTCCTGTGAGAAAGCCAGTAACAGCCCTGGACTGTATCCTGTTAAAGGACAGAAGCCTAGCTTTGACACCCAGACAAGGTTCCGAAATTAATTCTCGAGCTTGTCTTAGGTGTCACCAAGACCTCGCCACCATGCTCAACGCTGGTTGTCCAACCAACGTCTAATTCTTCTTCCTGTATCCTGTCTAGAGATTCCCAAGACCGGCGCAGGTCCCACAAACCTGAGAACAGAGCCGTCCCTTGCGAGCTCGTCGGCGATCTCATTACCTCGTACCCCAGCATGTCGAGGGACCCAGAACAACCGCACCGCATGCCGGGCAGAGATACCGTTCAACGCCTTTTGGCACTGTCGGACCAATGGAGACGTTGTTGTGACGGCCTCGAGAGCTTTAAAATCCGCCTGATTATCAGAGCAGATATTCACGTATTTCTCTGGTCTATTCTGAAAGTGAATTTCATGAACACATGCCAAAACAGCATATATCTCAGACTGGAATACTGTAGCATATCTTCATAGAGAGAAGCTGAGCCTTCTACCCACAGACTGCCCAGAGACTCCAGCCCCGGCCCCCTGCTTCATCTTGGACCCATCTGTAAACCAAACGAACCCTTTTACTACAGGAGGAATGCCAGTTCCTTTGGACCAATCTTCTCTAGTCAGCATAGTAACCCTATATTTGGGTTCAAAATTGAATGCTGGTCTCATAGTATCTAACCCATATTAAATATGGGATCTAACTGCTGAAGCCGCGTCAAAATACTGCTATGTTCTCGATTGGGATGTAGGTAGGACCAACTTCCCAGACTCCAGAGACGATGTGCAGCTGACCTCGCCTCACTCTACACCACTAACTTCAGTGGGGGGAGGCAAATAAGTGCTTCCACAGCATTGGTGGGAGTAGTGTGCGTTGCTCCTGTTATACCTTAGCATACTACTCTTTTGACTCTGCTTAGTTTTTTCTTGGCACTAGCCGTCTGACAACCAGGCCACCATACCAAGGATGCAAAACTGACGGATGGCCTAATGATAGAAACGTATATCCAATAAACCACCCTGAGTGTCAGGCCCCACGTCACACCATAGGCCCTCCTACAGGCCCACAATAGATTGCGAGCCTTCCTTATCTTAACATCCATGTGCTCCCTCCAGGTCAGCCGCGTATCCAAGATCATTCCAAGATACTTGACCAACGTGGAGCAATGTAAGGTCGTCCCAAAAAGACGTGGTTCAAAGAACCCTGGAAGTTTCTTTCTTCTCGTGAATGCAACAAGTCCAGTCTTGTCGGAATTAACCGACAGCCGAGCTCGTCACACCACGTTTCTACAGTGTGAAGGGCCCATTGTATGAGCCCTGATATACCCTGAAAGATGAAGAAACAACTGATTCGAAGGCAGACACAATATATTTTATACGGCATACACTTATCGACAGTTTCATTCAGCATATGCTGTTTAGTTTTCATGCGCCAGCTTGTTATACGAACAAAATGAAATGATATATATGCACAACCTGCATATCACGGGCTATGGGTTGTTTCGTATCCTTTTTCCGTGAGGAAGAATTTTATGGTGGATCATCATGCGCCATTCGTAAATCATCGCGCGCCGTGGGGAGGCAATGTTACGGAACACTGATTTATATAGTCTTGCCGTTTTCAATACCGGTAACTCCGGTTGCAGCAGAGGTAGGCCAGAGAAGAAGTCAGTCAGCCCTGAGGAGATATCCGATAATATTAGCTAATAATACGACTTTCTGTTAATAACTCACTGCTCACGTGCCTGCGAAATATTAAGTATTGTAGCAGCAGACAATAAATGAAATACACGACAGTATACCTGAACGAAATTTCAAGTCTAAGTCCTTATCACCTCTGTAGGTATCCTGTTTTTACCGTTCTCTTCCATGTCAGTACGGGACAGCTCAATCAGCATACTGACTGGTTATAGGCCGGACGACCGACGAATCGTGGTTCGATTCCTGACAAGGGAAAGGGATCTTTCTTCTCCAAAACTCGAGACCCGCTCTGTGACACTCCAAGTCTCTTATTCATAGAGTACTGGGAGCTTTTTCCGCGACAGTACAGCAGCCAGGGTATGAAGATCACCACTCCCCTCCATTTGGTGCCGAGGCTAAGAATGCATGGAGCTATTCCTCCACTCTTCCGTATGTCTTAATCCGCGAAAAGGGACAACACTACCTTTTATGTTACCTTTACAGCTCTGCAAAGAAAGCTGGGCTGGACCGACTGCAGATTGAGTTTCATATGTCCTAACACAATGGGCACGCCAGTTGGAGTTCGGGACATCGTGACTGAGCTAATAATTAACAGTGCAATTATTATGCATTATCATGTTTATACACAGCGTGTTCAGTTACTGTAGACGGTTATTTAACATTTCTTCACTACACATTTTTTCTCTTCTAAGTTCTCCCGCTCACGGTCACTTTGAATCAGACCCACTGGGGCCCCAACTAAAAATAATTGTCACCCTCTGGGTCTTGCAATGATAACGAAAATTGCAGCAAACGAATATGTATCAACAGTTACAGGAACAATGACCAGTGGTGTCATTACGCCGCAGGGACCTTGACAAGCAATCACAATCGTCATCGCTTGTATAAAACATCGGTGATTCGAAGGCCAAGGCAGACTCTTACAGTACAGTGAGAACTGAAGTCCTGACATCCGTATTAATATTACGGTATTCTAGGAAGTGACGCCGTCTAGTTTGGTAGATAGAACAGTTCCACCAAGAGGATGGAGACAAAAGGATCCTCCGAAACGCTGATGCCTGTCCACCAAGCTACAAGGCATCACTTCTCAGAAGACCGTAATCCTACATTATCCATCGAGACTTGCAGGCAATGATCTTTGGCATAACCAGGGAGCTGCTACACAAAATAAAGTAGAAACGTGAACTGTCCCTCCTACAAGTGCCTTTTATAAGCAACGATTCTCAATCTACACACGCAAAATACAAAAACTTAGATCTTTCTATCATTACCTGACAAGAAAACCAGGCGAAACAACTTCACTGTAAATGCCAGAATTTTTGTGTATCCATACGGTGACATTATTATTCTCGTTCGTGGAAAAACAGCTTTTCAAAGGAACAGGCCTTTATTAAATGTAATGGCACAACAATTATAAATACTTGCTACAACAGATTGAACCACTACGCGGCTTTCCTTCTAACCGCGTGCTGAGAATATAACTTTTTTCAACTGTCAGAAAATATTCACGGACTTTCGATACAGGCCACACGGAGAAAACTGTTAAGTTCAAGCATTAAACACACGCAAGTAATTTGATTTTAGGCACATCTAGCGAGGAACAGTTCCTACAAGGTTGACTCTTTACGGCCAATATAGGCAGACTGAAATATCATTCAGTTTTGACTGAACGATATTTTAGTTTGTATTATAACACAACGGGATGGCTCCCATAAAAAAAAATAGGAAGGCTGCAACCTTTTAATATGGGGTAGCTCAGCTAGCACAGTTACTGGTCACGAAATGCACGACTGTTGTTTAGTCTCCAACAAGGGCAGGAATTGGTCTCTTTCGTACTGAACCTAGCCTAATGAGCAGCGGGTGTCAGGTTATTCTTCTACGAGTCAAAACGGTCGAAGCGTGAAGCTAAGCCCGCATTTCCAGTGTACACCGATTTCTAGAATTTTAGGAGCTTTGCATTCACGCCTACTGCACACCTACGTGACGTGGTGTTTAGTTTATTTTCAAATCGCTTATCTAATGCGCAGGAATTTAGTAAATGGGCTTCGAAACTGAAAACTCGTTTTGGTTTTTTTTCCCGATCCATTTCGAACTTAGTGGATAACGCGGTGCTTTAAATTTACAAATGTTCTATACTTCTATGCTTCTACCACTGCTTTCGCAATTTATTTATTCACGATTAGTTCAATGTCGCCAAGAGCACTACACAGAGTATGCGGAAATGTGTCTGTACTCCACCTGCTCTCAATTAGCACACAGAAGCTTTATGGGCCTATACAAGTGGTAACTTGTGCCGCGTTCTTAGTTGTATAAGAATTGCTCTTCCCGGATCATATCTCACATTGCTGTCTGGTACGTGCACATTGTAAACTTCATCGTAACTTACTTTCATTTTGTGACATTCCAAAATAAAAAATACCAATGCAGCTGCGCGACTCTCATGATCTAGATCACAGAATGTGAAGGTTTTCTAGTTCGCATGATAACCCGGCCATTATTTTCAATTTCCGTACGACGAAGTATAATTCGGCTGCTATTTATAAATGAAAAATACTTACAATATCCAGACAAATAATACCTTCAGTTCCATTCCGCGTTAATGTTTTAGCCCTCTCCTTCGATAATACATTTACTGCACAAAGCTTTTTTTTTTAAATGAACTGCTCAGCCCGATTCTCAGACACTCATCAGGCCAGTATGGGTATAATTTGAAAATGCCACGGATCAAGTAAATTAGTGATGCCTGTGACTGCTCCTCGTTCTGCAATAACTTTAAATCGAATAACAAGTTAATGGTATTTTTTGACCAGCAGAGGGTCAGTGAATTACATCTCGACACATAAAACTGAGAATTCTGTAACAGACATAAAATGACACGCACTTAAAAGTCACCTGAAATATGTCATCAGAATTTCACATCTGATGTTGTACAAATGATAGCCTTGTCTGACGTAAGGACGAAATCTGTTTACTGAGGCGAAGCTCGCTGAAATTCGGACGTTCCTAACTTTAAGTAATTTTATGCAGCTGCCAATTAAGTACGTTCATTCGCAAACTGTTAAAAGGATACATCCGGGACATCACATTCTTGTGTTAAATTACGAGAACATCAGGCGGTCATACACTCCAGAAGTATAACTGAAGTTAATTTAGTGTATGATTCATATTAGGCCTATGCATCACGAAATTCTGTGTTTAATACTCATCAATGAAATTAGAACAACATGGCTAAATGAAAGTCAATATTATCCGAAATGAAATAAAATCCACCTACTGGTGGTTTTAATATTCTCTGTAAAGTTAAAATATGTGTGTGTGTGTGTATGCGCGCGCGCGCGGGTTACCAACACTATAAAGCACAATTATCTATGCAGTTCCATAAACACTGTTGTACCGGTTTAATAGTAGTTTTACATTTATGCCAATATGCCTGTGGCCGTCGAAAGCTTCACGTACCAAGGAGGGCCCACGTCTTGGGGCCGTGACGCTGCGTTGTTGGTCGAGTAGATTCCAAAGCCCTGAAGAATCGCAATTCCTTCGCAATGTCACGAATTATCGAACCAAAAGCACTAGGTCACATCCCAGAGTATTTGAATCTTTAGCTTCACTGGTGTCACGCATTCCTCGTACAAAGTTTAATTCAATCATAATTTACTACAGCAAACTCACTGCACATGGTATAGTATTTCTTTGAGAGGCCAACAGTCGCCAAAAGAATCAAGAAATTCTACACTTTCTATTCAACCTGAAGATTCATTATAGTATTCACAACAGCCCAATACTTTACTAATAATTGCATGTGAATTAAATGCTAAGCAACAGTTAACTATAGTTGTAATCACTCACTTCAGCGAAAATCTTTGCTGCCATGACTCACGTCAAAGGGAATGCGACTATCAAAGATGTACCATAAATACAATTCAATGTCCTACTCATTTACCATTAAACTTGTGACATGGCTGAGGTGTGGAAAGAATTGTGCAATATTACTGCGGATGTGCATACGAAATAAAAAAACATACATTTTGACAGGGCTTTCAGACGATTGTGTGACGTAGTCCACAGTTTGGGATGATGTAATATACTATCACATTTAACGCCTTCCAAATACAATGTGACTGATAATGCTCAAAATGTAGGTTACGGAAGAATCAGATACACGGAAGTTACGAATGAAGTAATGTTCGAACTACAAAATGTAGCAAGGATGTGTAATAGTTCAGAGAACACTGTGTAAAAACTATACTAAGAATTCGACAGAAAATAAATTACTCTTTCCTTGTCTTGAGATGTTTGTACCACGAATGTCTAACGAAATCTACCATGTAACTCAGAAACTGAACGGTACAAATTTACAGATGCTCCAATACGAAACACTATTACGACCTTCGATAGTGACTGAAGAAATGTAAATTTTCGTTCTAATTTAATCAATAAATATGTATGACGGAAACACTAGGTCTGGGTGTTTATTACATACAGGAGAGAATTTTACAAGATAAGACTTTCAGAAGTTGGTAAGGGGAATTTTTTAACTTAATGCGAAAACGGCATTAAACATGTAGTTTTCAAAATATTACGGCAATTTTTTGAACTTAATAAACATGTATTGTTACACATTTAAAAGTACGCTTTGTTGGTGTAGTTTTGTTTTGTGGTGCCAGGCATATAGAAGTAATGTGAATCAATATGATATGAAATTCTGACCAAGTAAATAATCGAAAAGTGATGTATTTGCGAGGAACATTCCCGACGTTAATTCTGTGTGATTTCTCATACGTTCACTTTTTATATTGCAGTAGCAGATTTTGGCTTTCACCCCAACACTTCAAGAATTTAACGACCCTCTGCGGGCTGCAGAATTTAAATACATGGCGTCGAAAGACAGCATAATCGTGAATTCGGAAGAATCTAAAACTGGGTATATGAGGCCTGTTTTTAAATACTAGCTGGAAATTCCTTCAACTATCCCAATGGGGACAGGATTGTGGCTGTAAACGGAACGATATACGGCGATAAACGACACAGAAAACGGAGAAAATGTGAACGGAGATAGAATAACGACGATTTATTGAATGGGGGGTAAATGATTGATATCCCACCTCAGCAACAGAGATTAAATTTGAGGATTTGAAATGACGTACCCCAATAGCACGATAAAGTCCAGAATTCATAAAGCTAGGGCCGTTAATTGTTTCCAATTCAATTAGGTTATTTTTTACAGTTTTCCGCTAAAGCTATGTGTGATTACGTCTTCTACCTAAACTGCCAGCTATTTTACACGATCAGCGTTAACTTGTAAAATCAAATTTATGTACGCTTACTAACACTAAATAACAGATTGTCTTTTCCCAAATATATTTAAACAACGGTATTGTCTACAGCTATGTAAATTGCGTTTTCTCTCACGCTATCCAACTTGAAAAGTCACGTTTACGTCGTAAGTTACAACCAGGCAAGTTGGTAGAGAGATGTGGCTGTCAGTCGGTGCCATTATTGCAAAGAACAGTCGTGAATAACTTCCTGTCTCTTGCGTTTCTGACCAGGAGAATTTACTTACTTTCACCTTTCAATAGATCTAATTCTAAGGATTTCACTGTAATACATTTTAGAAAATGGTATGAACCAGGCAGATCAAACTGCTTGATGCGAGAAGGCCGAAGTCATCTAAGAGGTCTGAAGTTGGATAGCAAAATTTTCAAAAGCAATAGACAGGTGTCATGCTACAAAAATGCGATGACACCACAAGTACCATTAAATGTATAATCTTTTCATGTACCCAAAACTACATCTAAAAAATCTCAATGCAACAATCCACCCGCTTATATTCTAATATCTCACTTCCAAACACGATATTATCCAATCGAACGTCTCTATTTATAGACTGCAGTGTTTCGGTCGTATTCACGTCTATTTTGAAAAGTTTCACCTGTCACCAGGAGAATTAAAACGGGTCGCACGTGGTTCGCGTATCGCCACATTTACATGCCTGATATACGACGTCGGAACGCGAAGCAGATGTTACATGTAGCATGTAGACCTACTTTTGTAGACCTGGATCCAATTAGGCCTACAATCGACAATGTGTGCAATGTATTATTAGTAAGTTGCGATTCACAGAAGATACGAGAATGCGTTCTTGCCGCTTCCCCTAATTTGTGTATGCTATTTGTTTAACCTTTTGGCGCCGGAATTATTTTTTTAATTTTAGCACACTCTGTATATAAAATGTGAATAATACAGGAACCAAATAGTTAGAATTATGAAACAAACTGTATTTTGAAGAGAAAAAACGGAGAGTATATACACCATGTTTAAAATATTCGGTACCTATATTTGTTGAATAAATATATAAAATGCAACTTTAGAGGTTAGTGGTGCGGTACGACCACTATAGTTGACATTAGGCGTCAAAAGGTTAAAGAAACATTGCAGACCGCAATCGGGTATTCACTCACCGAAGTTTTAATATTCTGACGTCTGTAAGGACTCCCTGCTAATAAAAAAAATCACTTACCAGGGACAAGTAGTTATGTCGTGCGTTTCAGACAAGCCTGTAGAACAGGGCTGGTCAAATTCAACCCACAGGAGGGTCACATAATTCGTAAGACCTCGCCCGACGGTCGAAACTCGTGTATACGTATACAGCAAAGGGGGGTTGGAATTGAATTAATTAGAACGCCGTCATATAAAACAAATTGCATTTCTGCAATTATTCAGGTGATCGAGTGCCGCATGTTGGTCAGCCCTGCTGTAGAAGATATATTCAATAAAAATAAACATCATACGACTACAGTCATAGTACCAGGACGTGCAATGACGTCACAAATGTCTGGCAGTTACGTCACGATGTCAGATTCAAGTTTTAGGTCAATAACAAATCCTGTATGTATATATGTATTGTTGCGCCGCCAACAAGCCAATTAACCGGGTCGTAAATTATATTCACAAGAAGTTTCGCAACACCGCCTTCTCTAGAAGCTAGTACGGTTCAGAAGTGAAATAAGCCCTAAAAAACACCAATTTCATTGAACGCACACATCTCTACAGCAGAAAAATACTGTAACTAAGCAATTAATAAAATACCTAACTCCATGAAACGCTAACAGTTCCTAAGCTAGTCAAGAAATTTCCTCATTTTATGGACAAAAGAAGTTCAACAGCCCGCCACTCGTCTCCTTCCTGAGCCAGATTAATTCTGTCCACGCCCTATTAGCAAATTTATTTAAGACAGATTTTAATATTATCCTCTCATCCACACTTGTATCTGCCTAGTGGTCTTTATCTTTCAGGCACCCATACCAAAACCCCGAATGCATTAGCAGAAAATTGCACACTGAATAATACTGAAGAAAATATTAAACAAACACTTTAATTCCCTAACCGTTGTAATAAGGCCAGTGCATGTGACATGTCCTGAGGATATCATCCTCATTTATTTGATTACACATCATGAAGTTTCTAATTACAAAACTTCCTCCAGCCTCCCGATACTTCCTCCGTTGTAGGTACAAATATTCTCCACACTACCCTGTAATTCGTTATCGACAGCTGATTACTGCAGTCAGTTGTATTAGCCTCCATACAATTTGTGTTTTCATGGCTTGAGAGCCCTGGTGGGCCTAGTCCTCCTCCTTGTCGAGGTTTCGAGTTGACACTCAGTTGGCACACCGCACTCGGTAGGAATCCTCTGGACGAGTGATATGCCCGTCGCAGAGACCTCTACGTGACAACACACAACACTCACACGAGACTGACATCCATGTCCCCGACAGGATTCTAACCCGTAATCATAGCAAGTTAGCGGCCGCAGACCCACGTCTTAGGCCGCGCAGCCACTGGGATCATCCTTCTTACAAATAGACACAATAAAAGGACCCTAATATTAATTACTACACCACGTAAATATCAACATATAGAAAACGTGCTTCTAAGGATGAAAAGAATCACAGCACTAGTAGCTTTTTTTTATTTGTTACTTATGCGCTATGAATTTAAACCGTTCTGAAATTTAGGGAACCGGCATTTACGCCAAGTGTAAAGAACTAATATAATTCTAAATTTAGCAGAACTTTATATATATATATACCTGTAAAGCTGCGGCCCCACGCGGATCAAGGCCTCCTCATTTTTGAGGTTTCTGGATCACATCACAACTCACCATAGTCGGTAAGACTCCTCCGGACGAGTGATCAGCTCGTCGCATAGACCTCTCCTTGACAACACATAACACACCAGACAAACATCCATGCCCCCGGCGGGATTCGAACCCACAGTCTCAGCAGGCGAGTGGCCGCAAAACTACGCCTGAGACTGGGCGGCCACTGGGACCATCATGTGTGTGTGTGTGTGTGAAGTCAAATTTAACAGTAGGGCTTAACCAAAGGAAAACTCTTCTGTTTAGCACAATCAACCTTCCTTCTGTACAGAATATTACGATAAATGGGCTGAAAACTTTACAGGCACTGAAGAAGTTGGCTATGCCGAGATGTGTGTTAATTACATCCTCAGTACTCTGACAGCCACAATGTGATCTACTTGTATGTACTAAAATTCAGGCTGCAGAGCTCGCCTTTCATTCCTGAATATAGACAAATTTCCGAGATACGAATTCTTTTACACCGACCATCCTTAACAGAATCTGAATGCACGCATGTCTTTAGTAGGTAGAGGAAACAGAATAAACGTGTTTTAGTAACCATCGAGATGACTTGACACTGCACTTTTCCTAGGAAGAGGTAAGAGAATGAAGGATTTAAATTTTACACACTTAGTCAATGGTAAATTATATTTACTTATAAATTTATTCATGATATGATCATATTTATTTTCATAAGGGATTATAAAAGAAAACTGAAAACTTCGACCTTTGACATCGTTCCCAATGTGCCTTAGACCTCAAGATGTTTTCCAAATTAATTGATCCCGAATATATTCTTTACACCATGCACACCTATAAGACATTTCATGTGAAAAGTAAATACCAGACTTTGCGGCCAAAGACGCGTGTGGCTCGGTAAGGGGGTCTCGGAACTTCTCTGGTTAATTTACCAACCACGGAACATTTTCATATTCACACACTTTGCTATTACATCTGTAAGTTCTGGAGAGACGCTAAAATATTTATATTATTACCCGTTCACATTTTAGTTTGTTGGAAACATATAACGACCGATCCCGCTGGTCGCGCGGTCTAAGGTTTAGGTCTGGGACCGCTCGCTTTCTGCGATTGTGGGTTCGATTACCACCGGGGGCATGGATGTTTGTCTCGTGTGGGTGTTGTGTGTTGTCAGGTAAGAGATCTGCGACGAGCCGATCACTCGTCCAGAGAAGGCCTACTGACTGTGGTGCGTCATTTTGTGTGATCTAGAAACCTCATGAACAAGAAGGCCATGGCACGTCTGGGGCCGCAGCAACATATGGGACAAAGATATTCATCTAATATAACCCTCCCCAAAACACAGTCGAAAGGACAACTGACGCTTCCGTTCATCCTCACACTTTTTTGAGAATGGAGATTACCAGCTTGTTACAACAGATCTGATTTTGAACCATATTTCACGATCCTTTTCCAAGTGATTTTTTTGTCTCTTGAAACTATTAGAATAGCAAGAACTTAAATGCTGCCATTTTGAAGTTAAGCGCTTAAGTTTGTTTACTGACATTATTATTACAAAAACCTGACAGAACTTGGCACCATTATCATCTGGTTCATGACTACGGTCTTATTTATTCTTGTTTTCCCAACCGTGCAGTCATGTAGGTACGAATAGTTAATTCTTTCGGTAACATTGCCCACATGATTGGAATTAGGTCGCAACGCTTCTAGAATTCATTTGTTACGGAGACATTGATTTCTTTCTTTCTACACACAGTATATACAGAGTGGGCCATGAAAAAGTAGCCCGTCTTCCGTTTTGCACGTGTCCTTGTGGTATACTCTCTGGCGTTAGCACTATATTGCGTAGAGTGTTTGAACACTTAGTCAACAGTCGTGCTGTCACCATGTTTAGGTACACCCGATGTAACATAGTGATTTTGATGGGGGGGGGGAGATTTCTCTGGGGACACTTGAAAAGTACGGTATACGAATCAAATCCGCACAACATACAGGAACTGAAGGACAACATCAGCCACGCAGATGCAGCCATCAAAATCACTATGTTACATCGGGTATACCTCAACATGATTAGACGTGCGCAGCTGTGTATTGATGCAGGAGGCAACCACTTTCAACATCTTCTATGATGGTATATCCTTTCAGGATTTGGCTACTGTATTAATGTCGGTATTTAAGCTATGCTACGGACCCCGGCTACTTTTACGTGGCCCACCCTGTACTATACATGAAATGTAGGTAGCATATTGCTTAATGCCCTGATGTGATTCTAATACAGATAAAATGTAACTCGACCCAGACAAATACAAAGAAAAGCGAAGCTGTCTGCGTTAATTAATACGTTGAAATATGGCGGACTAAAAATTCTTATCTACATTCACTCCTGTTGTGGGCTTGGTGGCAAATGACCGAAATTACAAGACGCTGGGTCTCGAAAGGGAACTACAGCGCCGGGATGGAATTGGTGTCGCTGGATCGGCTTCTTCTAGGCTCCTTAACGACACCGAATCAACAGAAGAGTAAAAAAACTCCGTGGCCTTAGTCCGCACGCGAACTATACCGACAGAGCGGCCGCCGCCGGTCGGCGAAGTTAGTGCCAACTTTTGCGGATAGAGGGGTGTCACGTGGTCAGCGCAACGGGTC
>Ga0123354_10005164_pt1 | contig 18869 bp, 9 predicted proteins | sample TergutLab28metaG_2_FD_97872 | JGI IMG/M metagenome (GOLD analysis project Ga0123354, IMG submission 97872) | Labiotermes labralis P4 segment gut microbial communities from Petit-Saut dam, French Guiana - Lab288 P4 | ecosystem: Host-associated > Arthropoda: Insects > Digestive system > Gut ...
AAAAAATCGAGTAAGGTTTTGTATAAAATTTTATTGTTATCAGATTCTACATTCTTCAAACTATTTTTCCACATATTCGCCGCCATTATTGAGGCACTTATCGTAGCGGGGCACAAGTTTTTGCATACCCTCCTCATAGAATGCGACCGCCTGTGATGTTAGCCACTACTGACAGTGTCATAGAGTAGAGTCCTTGAAATCTGAGGAAAGTGCAGGGACAGATCATAAATTGTGAAACATCTGTCGTCACACACTCTTTCGTTGACCTTACGCACCAAATCATCATTCACCAAAGATGGACGCCCACTTCGCGCCTCATCGTGCACGTTCTCTCATCCTTCATTGAACATCCGAACCCATTTCCTAACCATGCCATCAGTCATCGCATTGTCACCATACACTTGACAGATCTAGTGATGAATCTCACTTGGTAGCACATTCCTAGCGTTCAAAAAACGAATTACAGACCATATTTCACAGTTGGCGGCCCCGTCAATTGTCTTAAACATGTTTAACGCACAGGAACAAACATAACATGAATTTCATGAAATGGCGTCTGTGGTTTCTCAATTGGTAGAGGAAGTCACTGCACATGCGCAAAGTGACAGTCTCGAAGATGCGTAAGAGACATGCGCAGATGGTACTTACTTTCCAAATAACCTAAGTATATTTGCTTTACTGGACTATTATTCCATGTGAAATACTTCAGTAAAAAATTGTTTTTCACTAGTGTTATAGAACTATGAACCATATTTTAAGTCTTCAGGGATTTGACACATTCTTGTATGCCAGATACGGCCTAACATATTTTTTGCAAGCACAAAACTTTTTCTCACTTTCTGTTTATAATTGTACCATATAAAGTGTAATATCAGATTATTATCTAACAATTAATAATTTTTTCAATTATGTATTATTTATAGATAGTTTGGCACATTTTGAAAAGAAACTGAAGTGTGCATATGTATATAACACAGACTTATTCAACAGAGTGCAGTGGGCTGTCAGAAGTTCCCTGTAGAAAATGATTGTCATCCTGCAAGTACTTAATGGTCTTACAATGCATGAAGAGCAGTTGGCACTGCAGTCAACCTCTTCATGTGCAGTTGAATTCATGAGTTTGCAAAGTTGGTCCACAGCCTGCTCTTCATGCGAATGAAGAACATCATCAACGTGGACAGATTCTTCAAAAACAGTGCTGTTGTTTAAGTTCATCTGAAGGTTTTATCACATATCTGAGCCTGCTTCTCCTTTTGATCATCCCCATCAACTTGATGGTTGACTTCCCCCAAATGCCATACTCCCAGCCACCTGCTATTCAACTTCCAAAGCCCTCCTTCCTACCAATTAGCTTCCCCATATTCCATCCACCCTTCAATCATTCTATTACCTTTCTGAAATGCCTTCCTCCATCCCACCTGCCAGTTTGGTTTCTGAAACCCCATTCCTCACAACTACTGTTCGGCTTCTTAAAACCCATCCATCCTTCCACCCAGTAGTCATCTTCCCCAACTCCATCCTCCCTCTCACCTACTGACAAACTTCCCCAAATCTCACCTTCTCTCCTACCATCCAGTTAGGTTCCAAATCTCATTCTCCCTCCTACATCAGTGTACCACACTGGAGTTATTTGAAAAGTTTTGCACTTTACCCGTAGTATTTTATGAATAGTGAGTTGAAACTGAAAGACAAATTGCTAAATACAAGTGATAAACAGCATGTCTCTGAGATGTACTATCCAGGACAGTTCTTAAACATCATGGCAGAATAGGATCCAAAAAGGGAGAGAGGTTTTGTAGGTCTGGAGAACTGTTATCAGGCATGATGTATGCTATAGGCTTTTATTTATCAAGAGAAGAGAGAGGTTGGGTTTAAACTCTCTTGTGACAGATATTTTAAGAAAGTTGTTGATCCCTATTAGATCCTTGTAAATAACCAACTTGACGCACAATTTTTTTCTTGTATATTTCAATTCACAGTACCAGACAGTCATCTGCACAGGTAAGCACGCTGTTATACCAACAATAATATTATTGCATTTTCTGTAGCTCCAATAATTATGAAGTTAACATATCCAGACAGTTCTAGAGATAATTTTAAAGAATTTTGAAGAACCTTTTAACCATGATCTCTGCATCGACAAAAATATAAACACACCCATTAAACTTAAAAAAAAAAAACACAAAAAAATTGTACAATCATACAAACCAAAACAAGTGACTGTAATAATATCACTTATATAAGAATTTTACCAAGATTTTATTATCATCTATAAGCAACACTATTCATCTTAAGGCATAACTTTTTGTAATTTTAAACTATTCACTTGTTTCAGAGTGACATATACCAGGTGTTGCATTGATACAATAATTCTCCTCACGATGGGCACATGGCTGCCCTAAACATGTAAAAAAGAGAATAGAAATAAACGTCCAAGAAAAAATTGTGCGTCAAGTTGGTTATTTACAAGGATCGTACCAGGATGCATGGTCAACAAAAAATAAAATCTCTATTAGAGTTAGAATCATATTCTTCTGCATAACTGCTTGCAGAATCATCATCAGCAAGTCCTTTTTTGCAACATTAAAACTGGTTTCTTGTCCATCTGAGAAACTAGAATTTCAGGTTCAAATTACTTCAGAAAGTAAATTTCTGCTTACTATATTTAGTGTTTCATATGGATTTTTAATATTTTAAATGATTGTGGATACATTGTTTAACACTTGAGGATTAAGAACTCCAAATGTTTATGCCATAATTGGAATTTTATCATATTTTTAGCTTTCTGAGAATGGAGTTTCTCCAAAACATGTGTTTGTAGATAACATTCACACACGTTTGGAGAAATGTATGAAACTAGGAGACATCCATATACATGCACTTTTTTATATATATATATATATATATATATATTGAAGTTTAATTTGTATCACCTCTAGTAAAGGTATAACTGATTATGAATTATATAATCACAACTGTTAAAATTAGTTTGCACAGTTGTATTGCTGTTCTTCATTTTTAAAGTTTGGGTAATTTAATCACTATTTATCATTTTTCAGATTCTGTAAATGTGTACACTGAGGTAAGTTTTAGCATCTCCATCAAGACTGTTTTCATAAATTGTTACATAATGGAAATAACAGTATGGCATAGATTTGCAGAGTTAGACAATCATTCATTACAGCAGATGTCTTTGAAACTTACTGTTTTTTTTTTTTTGTGCCTCTGATCTGTGGCTGTTATGCATTAGGTCTAATCTGACACTAATTAACACTGGCTTTGTAATGAAGACAAGCCTGCAGGGTAAGCATGTCGTATTTAAATGTTCTGTGGAACCCCTCATAAAGACGGTACAGAAATTTAACAAACGGGGAATGCTGCTTAAAACTTGTCATTTTTGGAAAAATTGGGTAATACTGCGGAAGCCGAATGTGAGAATGACTATCAAACCAACATTTCACATATCAAGGAGTTAAAGAGTATATGAAATCAGGGGAAAGTATGCCTTCATTTGGTACAGATTCGTTTGTCTTCCAACCTGTTGTGTAGAAGCATAATACAATGATACTGATTTTTTTAATGTTTTTTTTATGAACATGAAACTTGGTCTCTTTCATTTAGGCCAAAACATAGATTATGGGCAATTGAGAACAGGGTGCTGAATATTTCAATGCAAAAAAAAAGTAACAGTGGGCTTGCATGATAAACTTCATTATTTTTACTTTAGTTATGTACTATTAAGGGTGAATGTGTACTAGATGAGTGGTGTATTTGGGCATGCAGGAGAAAGAGGAGACATGCATGTGGAGTTTTAGTGGGAAGGTGTGGCATGACATACCGACGATTTTGAACACCTAGACATAGAGCGGAAGAGAATATTACCATCACTTATGTGGCCTCGAGTATGGACTATTGGTGGGATCCTGTGAGCACTAATCAACCCATGGTTTCCAAAAAGTTTCGCAAATTTCTATAAAATCTCCTCTGGGAGGACTCGTCAAGTTTCTGGGCTGTCCACTAGGCATCAGTGAGTATTTCAATCTCTGTAATGCATTTAAGTGGGTGCCTATCACCACGACATGGCACGTCCACAGGTTGCAGATAGAGGAATGGCCTCCAATACTGAGAGTAGCTGCAAATATATTGAATAAGCAGTCGCGGACAGCCAACAAGGGGTGGTCCTCCAGCCTGGGGGTTGGGCGAGGTGCCAACAACTCCTCACCAGAAAAAAAGTACCATGTTACAAATCATTCACAAAGGCCTCGGACTTGGACCGATGCTTTGGTATGACATAAGCAATGGAAGAGGGACATGGAATGTTAGGAGCCTATACATCTTGTTCCCTTAAAAGGCAGCCAGGGAACTGGCAAGATATAAATCAGATTTAGTGGGTGTACAAGAAGTTAGGTGGGACAAACGGGACACATGGCAGGGGATTACAATTTTTCTATGGAAAAGAAAACTATAACCATCAATTGGGAACAGAATTTTTTGTACACCACAATAGTAGAATAGCAGTTAAGAGAATAGAGTTTGTTAATGATGGGATGTCGTACATCATTCTGAGAGGTCGCTGGTATTATTACATTTGAATGGGCATGCACCGAGAAGGAAAGTGATTCAAAAGACAGTTTTTATGAGGAATTAAAGCAGGTTTTTAATTATTTTCCTAAGTACCATATGAAAATTCTGTTAGGAGATTTTAATGCAAAATTTTGGAATGAGGATATCTTCAGACCGGCAACTGGGAATAAGAGTCTACATCACGATACTAATGAGAGTGGTGTTAGAATAGTATACTTCGCCACATCAAAAATCTAGTTGTTAAGTGCATGATGTTCCTACACCAAAACATTCATAAAAAAAAACCTGGACCTCTTCTGAAGGGACAACTCACAACCAGACTGATCACATATGGATTGATAGAAGATGGCATGTGAGTATACTCCATGTTTGAAATTTTAGGGAATCTGACTGTGATACTAATCACTATCTGGTGGTGCAAAAGCTAGGAAGAGAGTGGCAGTAAGTAAATAAGCAGCACAGAAGTTTATGTGGAAGTATTTAATTTCAGGAAGCTAAATGAGCTGGAGGCAAGAGTATCAGATTAAGATCTCCAACAGGTTTGCAGCTTTGGAGAACTTATGTGATGGTGAGGGCATAAACAGAGCTTGGGAGAACATTAAAGACAATACCAAAACCTCGGCTAAAGTGAGTCTTAGGTCCGCATGAATTGAAGCAGCATAATCCATGGTTTGATGAAGAATGTGTAAGTTTTTTAGATCAAAAGAAGCAGGCTAAAATGCGGTGGTTACAGGATCTAAACCAAAGCAATGTAGACAATCTAAACAATTTAGGATGTGAAGTTAGTAGACATTTCAGGAACAAAAGAAGGAATGAAAGCTAAAATTGATAAACCTGAAACTAACAGTAAGAACAAAAGTACTAGAGACTTGTATAGGGGCATAAGTTACCAGCCTTGAAATAATATAGAAGAGGATCAGAAAGGTGTTTTGGTTACAGACTCCAACAGTATTTTGGCTGGGTGGAGGAACCATTTATCTCAGCTGTAAAATGTGCATAGGGTTAATGATTTTCGGCAGACCGTACAAGAGAACTACTAATGCCTGAGCTGAGTGAATTTTAGTTTGAGATGGGTATTGAAAATCTAAAACAACACAAATGACCAGTTATTGATAAAAATCCCTACAGAATTGATTGAAACAGGAGGTAGAACAATTCCCTCTGAGAGCCATAAACTTACTAATTCTATTTGGAATAAGGAGGAATTGCCTGAGGAGTGGAAGGAGTCGACCTTTGTACCTGTTTATGAGCAGGGTGATAAAACAGATTGTAGTAATTATAGAGGCATATCACTTGTGAACTACATACAAAATTTTATACAACATCCTGCTGTCAAGGTTAAATACATATGCAGAGGAAATTATTGTGGATCATCAGCGTGGCTTTTGATGCAACAGGTCCACTACCGATTATGTATTCTGCATTTGTCATACTTGGGGGGGGGGGAATGCAATGAAGCAGTGCATCAGCTATTCGTAGACTTCAAGAAGCTTATGATTCAGTTATGAGGGAGGTCTTGTTTGATATTCTTGTTGGTTTCAGTATCCCAATGAAACTGGTCGGCTAATAAAATTGTGTTTGATTGAAAACAATAGCAGAGTCCAGGTAGGCAAGCATTTTTCTGACGTGTTTCCTAATATGAATGGTTTGAAACAAGGTTATGCTTCAACGCCACTGCTTTTTAACTTTGCTTTAGAGTACACCATTAGGGGGGTTCAGGTAAACTGGGATGTCTTGAAATTAGATGGTACACAGCAGCTTTTGGTTTATACTGATGATGCTAATTGGGCAGAAGCATACATACTATGAAGAAAAGCACAGAAGCTTAGGTAGTCATTAATAAGGAGATTGGTCTAGAAGTGAATGCTGATAAAACTAAGTACATAGTAATGACTCGAGATCAGAATGCAGAATGAAGTTGTAATAAAAAGAATAATAGCTCCTTTGAAAGGGAAATATTTGGGAACAAACCAAAATTATTTTTAGGAAGAAATTAAGAGCAGATTGAAATCAGGAAATGCTTGCTATTATTTGGTGCAGAATCTTTTGTCTTCCAGTTTGCAATACAAAAATTCAAAGAGTTGGATATACAGAACTCAAGTTTTGCATGTTGTGTATGGGTGTGAAAATTGGTCGCTCACATTGAGGGAAGAACATAGGCTAAGGGTGTTTGAAAATAGGGTGCTGTGGAGAATATGTAGTCCTAAGAGGGATGAGGTAACAGGGGAGTGAACTACATTATGTGAGGCTTTGCGATCTGTACACCTCACCCAAAATTTTTCGGATATAAAATTGACAGTAATGAAATGGGCGAGGCATGTAGCACGTATGGGGCTGAGGGGAAAGCACTGCTTGGAAGACCCAGGAGTATATAGGATAATACTAATTTGAGTCTTTGGGAAGTGGGTTGTGGAGGCATGGACTGGATCGATCTGGCTCAGTGGTGGGCACTTGTGATTGCGGTAATGAACCTTTTGGTTCCATGAAATGCGGGCAATTTCTTCACTAGCTGAGAACCGGTTTGCTTCTCTAAAATGACTATGCTCAATATAGTTAGTAATGAATGCATTTACATGTCGTTATGTTGTGTTTATATATTACGAAAAAAATTATACCTATGAGCCCCGTCGCACTTTGACCTATAATGACAGAGGAAGCTTTCTGTATATTGATTATGCAACCACGCTTCGTTTTTAAAATAAGCGTTAATGTTGCTAACCCACGGGTTTTAATACATAGCACGGATAAAACAAGCCAGGTCAAGGGAGCAAGTACGTAGCGTGCTTACCCGTGGTCGTATGTGTAACAGGCACGGGTCATCTGTACAGGTAACAGGCGTGGTGTAAAGGTTGGGTTAGTGTTTGTGGCGTTTTGAATGTCAACATCGGTAGTCCAAGTCTGCCGTAGGGAAACCTAGGGCGGAGAAGAGGAGTGTGTTGTTATGATAAGAAGCCGTGTTTCCGAGGAATCTGAAAGTATTCACAACGATAATTTCCAAGTCACGTGTAAGGTTAGGGTTGGCACACAATGTTTTCTTGCGAGAACATTGATACCAGTTTAGCGAGAAATAAGCATATAAAATATTTTCAGCGTTTTTTAAACGTTCTTCCCGCATGTTTATCCTCTTACGACACCACAAGATTAACGATGGCATTTTTTGCGATTTCTGGACTTGATATTTTAAATGCTTTGGACGTACTGGATGACGAGAAGAAAGAACGCATAATTGGTTGGATATATAGACTTCAAGTTGTTCCTGATGCTTCAGGTAAGAAGAATTGGTATATGGTAGAGAAGTATGACATTTTAAGTATAAAAGTGCTGTAATGAACCCCAAATTTATGGAAGTGTAATGTTTTATATTAAGATACCTACAATTTATATTTCTGCAGTTGGAACAATCGTTGGTATTGTTTATGTTTTCGTTCGGCTTCGTAAGACAGCTGGCGCTTTTTTTTTCTGTTATTTCCAAGCGAAGTTCGCTGACACGTGTGTCAGAAACCCTGTAGACGCCTCTCCCCTCCCCTATACGCACTACATGCCCCGCCCATCTCACTCTTCTCGATTTTATCACCAGTATGATATTGGGTGAGGAGTACAGAACATTAAGATCCTCACTATGTAGTTTTCTCCATTCCTCTGTTACCTTATCCCTCTTAGGCCCAAATATTCTCCTCAACACCCTATTCTCAAACACCCCCAGCCTATGTTCCTCCCTCAACATATATTCATTAATAACTGTTTGTTATGTTGTAAATATTTCTCCTACGTGTTTTGGCCTACAGAGGCCATCCTTGGGGAGAACTGAAAAAGAAATACACTTGTAATATAAAATGTCATCATAGAAGAGCATAAATGAAATTAAAAAGTACAGTACCAAGGAGTTAAATTGCTACTGAAAAGGCCAGTCATATTAAATCTTGTACATATCATTTCTTTTTAAATGGTAACGTTTATGCTAAATTTGCCAGCATCTATATAAATATTAATATCTTCTTTTGAAAAGTGTTTTGTGTGTGTGTTGTGTAAAGGTAGTGTACTTTGTAGTGGTCCACTGTGGGCTTAATGTCTACTACACAGTCTCATATCAGATGACTGCATTTTACATACTATGTTCACATGTTCATGTGCCTGTGTCTTGGCCTTTCTATAGAATTATCTTGGAAGAAGTGTGGATTTCAAGGTTCCAGTACGTTAATCTACCAGCGAGATGAAGCCGAATGCTCAACAACATATGAATGTGGGCACTTGGCCATGACATACACCGGTCTAGCTAGTTTGGTTATACTGGGTGATGATTTGTCCAGAGTCAATAAAGCAGCTATCATCAGAGGTGTGAAGGCTTTGCAGCAGGAGGATGGCAGGTTAGTTATGACATGAGATACCGGAAGATGCAGAATTATACAACATGAATTTTAGCAGTATTTCTGTGTATGGATTAAGATATGGCTAATCCTACCACATTATGGAGGTTCAGATTCCAAAGCCTGTCACTGGACACAGTTCTTCGCTAGGTATGTCCACTTGGACTTTTTGCACGTTTGATACTAATTAATGGCTTGTATTGTGGTGTTCATTTTACCATTGATGAATGTTGATCGTGTAATGTGAGAGATTACTTTGTGTGAGCTGTTGGTGTGTGGGTTTCTGTTCCCAGAATATTATGACGTGAGAGGTGCAGTATGTTACTGCAATTGAACTCACAGGTCATGATTGTAGTTAGATTTCATTGAACTCTGAGTATAAATATTGTGATCAATTGTTTACAACTATCCATACCACAAGTATATGTGTGATATTCAGAAAGACGTTTTGTGGGCAATCATTGCATTGTGACAGTTTTTTCAAGCTGTTGTCCAAACATTGAATCTGATTAAGGTGCAGTTACTAATAGAGTATGGCCCAGAGACTGAAATCTTTCAGCACTGTACACAACAGCTGTGTTGTAATGTTATCTTAGTTGTGCAATAAGTTGGTTGTGCTTTCAAGTCAGTTGCTGTAAGATTCTGAGAAAAGTTTTTACTGTTGACCATTACTTTTGTTCATACAAAGAATGGCAAGGTGGTGGGTCAAGTGTGCGAATGGTACCTGAAAGTTTTGAACAGAATTTTCACAAAGCATATAGTGCTGTTGCTAGTAAAGATTTCAGAGAAAGTATATAAATTCTGTCATTACCCTAACATTATTCCAGAAGGAAATGAACCTCATTGTGCAGAGTATATATGAGTTACCTGCAGAATGAGGTTTTGTATTTGCCCAGGGAAAGCCAATGGCATATAACAAAACAACTCATTATGAAGAGAACATTTCTTTAAAAAATAATTTACAAATTTGGTGGTTTTTCATATCATATGCAGGTTAGTTGCCATTTGCAAGTACTTCCGGATTGGTTACATAGATCGTTGCATTTTGCTCGTATAGTCTGGTATTTATGAAAATGAAAGTTTTCTCTGCATATTTTGGTTTTCATATGGATGCCATATTGTGTTGTTGGAGTATGTCAGAACCATGTGAAATGGTTTTGTTGTTTCCATGAACTAAATACAGCGGTTGCATGCTTGCTTCATAACAAGGAAGCTGTTGTGTTATTTCAGGTCTTGACGACACTGAACCCAGTTTTGTCGAAGATGAGCAAGATAGATTTGTTATTGTATATCAGGAGTGATGCATACAACAAATTATTGAAATCTGAGACAATTTTATTTTGCTAGAGATTTGTCAATGGGAGACAGTGGTTCCAGTATGATGACATTACTGGCAGTGCTAGGAATAATCTTATAAATAAAGCCAACTTGGTGCACAGTTTTTCTTAGTATGTTTATTTCTTTTCTCTACATGTTTCAGGCGACTGTGTGTCCATCACCAGAAGGAACATCTGTATTTATGTGACACTTGGTACTTGTTATTCTGTATGAATGACAGTCTTGCTTACGAGACAGTCATCCATACAGAATAGCAAGTACCAAGTGTCACATAAATACAGATGTTTCTCCTGATGAAGGGCACATAGTCGCCCGAAACATGTAGAGGAAAGAAATAAATATGCTAAGAAAAATTGTGCACCAAGTTGACTTTATTTACAAGATTATACAGGGATGCATGGTCAACAAAACATAAAAATGCTAGGAATACATTGCAGCTCTTCACCCAAGCTTTTGCTGTCTGTTATCTCAAGAGCAACAGACTGCTTCCTTACAGCACCTACTGCTTATTTGTGGGGTACAAGGGAATATTTGATAACGTCCATTGTGAATGTAAGCGGATGCTCAGTGGTGCATGCCTTGTAATTCTGTTTTTTTAATAGCTAACTGTACACTTCTCCTTGAAATACATAATCTCCATTTTAGTGTACCTTTTTCTGGGCAAGTTACTTGAACACTAACAGCACAACCAATTTGCAAATTCAAGTTATTTGCATCTCTTTTTTTTAATGCCTTTAGAAGAACAGGTGATTGATTTAATGTTGAAGTATTTGAGTTTTGGAATGTAGGTTTTAGTGACAACAGGACCAAAGCTGTGTGTTGTCAGCCCAACATCACTGTAAGGAATGCATTCACTTATTACATTTTAAATGTGGTACTTCATGAATAGTGGTATGTGCAGTGTTACAAACATGTTTCCTGTCCACAATTATTGAAGTAACTGTCTATACAGACAGGCTTGTCATATTAAATATTCAAAATTTCAAATTCCACATAGAGATTAGTTAGTGTTTTGTGAACCTGTCATTGATTGGCCAAGTGGAATACTGGGCACTTTATTGATTTGATTAGGTCAGGAAAACTGTAATTTATACGTTAGGTGATGAGCATCATTTGTGTGAGAACTACGTATGTGTTGTTCTGTCATGACTGTCATTGACCTTCATCTTCTCCACAATTTACTTTTTGTGAGATTCATCTTAATGCCCTTCCATCATTGCCATGGTCATCCAGGAGGGCATTTACAAAGAGCTTTCCTATCCAAAATTCTGCACGCATTCCATGTTTTCCCACCATATCCACGTGCTTAACCAGAATTTTGCTTGTACGGAATTTAAATTTTTAATGCAGGGCTGCAGGTGGGACATACTGCCAAATCAATAGATAACCTGTAACATAGTTTATAAACCCACAAATGCAACTGCAGGCTTCCACCAGTGATAAAAGCAGTATGTATTTATTATTTCATTGTCAAGTTGGGGTTATAATCATAATGAATTGTAATCCTACACAGAGCACACAGACAGACATTTGCTGGGATCCACTGTGTATAGAAATGGCATATAAATAAACAGGACTTCAATAGAAATGTTTAGCATCAACTATTGCTCTTGGTATTAACATGCATTTAGTTGATATATGTATCAACCTCAGCATTAGAAAGTATAACTGCACAGATCCACAGAGTCTTTATGTGATGTATCTGCCTTATGATGTGATACATATCACTTGATAAAGTGTTAGGTAAAAGGTAAAGTGATCCCATTACAGGCCTGGTGTGGCCCAGAGGGTGGGTAGAGGTATAGCTCTACTCTTCCATGACCGCGGCACTAGAAGGGGGTGAGTGGTCAGCACGCCCTGGCCGCACTTTACCCCTGAGAAAATCCCGGTATCCATTGTACAGGAGGCTAGGTGGGCCCCAGGGCTGGTCTGGATGGGCAGAAAATCTTGTGCCCACCGGGATTCGGTCCCAGACCGTGCAGCTCGTAGTCAGTCGCTATACCGACTGAGCTACCCAGCCCTCCAAAATGTTAGGTACATTATTGTGTTTTCGTATGCAATTTACACATGTGTTTGGGCAACATATCAGTGAACTTAATAGTACAACACAAAGTTCCCCCCTTTCACAATAGGGTGCATGTCCTAAATGTGAGTGTGTGCCATTCGAATAATTTGGTAATACATCACTCAGAACAGAACACTAATTGTGCATTCTCTTTTTAGTTTCTCTGCAACCCTTGCTAGCAGTGAAAGTGACATGAGGTTTGTGTACTGTGCTGCCTGCATCTGCTACATACTGCAAGACTGGTCTGGTATGGACATAGAGAGGACGATGAACTACATTACAAGATGTATGGTAAGAAAAGCTTTTGCACACATATTTGCTAAAGGCAAAGTTTTCCCTGTGCTTGCCACCGTATTATTCTCAGCACTAGATGGAGGTGAGTGGTTAGCATCATGCCCTGATCACTTTTTCCTCAGGCAGAGGGGCCCTGCTGTCCATTGAATAGGAGACTGGCCGGGCCTCATAGCTGGTCCCTTTGCCTTGGAGAAGAAATAACTCTTTCCTATGCTGAGAATTAAACTGATTTTTTATGCTTTCTTCTGGGTAATTTCCTGGCATCTGAATTTTATATGCCAACATTTCAGAACACACTGTCTGTTCCGTCTTCATAAGCAGGTAGGTATAAAGAATGACTAGGTTTGAGAAATGTTGGGGTATTTATACGGGAAAAGGTTTGGCTCGGGCTATTTTCAAGCCAACCCTTTTCCAGTATAAATACCCCAACATTTCTCAAACCTAGTCATTCTTCGTACCTACCTGCCTATGAAGATGGAACAGACAGAGTGTTCCGAAACGTTGGCATATAAAATTCAGACACCGAGGAATTACCCGGAAGAAAGCATACAACATTCAGAACATGGCAAAAGTTTGAAATCAAGTAAATTGCTTTTCTTTTCTTCTCCAGTCTGTAACCTAGTCACTAAACTGATTAGGCCATCTTGGCTTCTATGTTTATGTCAAGTTGTGACAAACAGTAAAGCAGCCTGATGCCTTTGCTTCGGTCCCTGGTATGTTAGTGACTTTTGTCTTCCCTGCAGTATTTTATATTTCCTTAGGCTCACCCAATGGTCTCTCCATTCATTACTGGAAATCTTCTCCAGAGGTGAAATGACCAGGTTATGTATCTGACTAGGGTTAGCTCCCTCCATCTGTTGCTGAGGTCTAGGCAATGTACAGCTTTAGCCAGGCATGTTTGCGTGGGATAAAGAAAGAAAATGGAACATAACAAATGCACAATTAACGTGAAATTTTCTGTAAGAGAAGCAGAATGACTTGAACACTGCACTGTTCTGTGGCAGTACAGGCTGTATAATAGTTTGAAATCTTATCAGCATTTTAGTTTGTGATCCAACAAACTATATGAATTTAATGAAGCTGCTTTTCATATCTTATACAAAAGATATTAGTTTCATTTTGTAGTATAACGGCCTGTTTAGCACAGTTACCATGAAGTTTTGGAGTGTGCCATCCCTGTTGTGTGTGTATAAACTAATAAGAGGGTATGTAGTCAGATACAAAACTATGTATGTCTAATTCAATGTTATATTCATAATAATCAAAAACTACATGTTTCGGCAAGCAGTGTCCATCATCAGGTTTTTTTGCACTCAAAACAATTAAGATTGTTCTATATATTTCATGTGATGGCATGAGTTAAAATCCTGATGATGGCCACTGCTGGCCGAAACATGTAGTTTTTGGTTATTAAGAATGTAACATCTAATTACACATACATAGTTGTGTTTTTGACTCTGTGCCCTCTTATTAGACCATGAAGGTTGGTATCACAGGTTTGCGTCTTCTTCCTATCCTATGGTGAGCTGCTTATCACAGAGGTCTAGTACAGTAGCAGCTGATTGTTCTGTCAAGAAATTTGACGTTGTTTTATGACAGTAGTGATGTGCATGTTAAGCTTTATATCTGAATCACGACACAGAAGTTGCATGAGTCATTTGGTGTCTGGCTACAAGTTGTCCCTCTTCTGCGTTCAAATTTTGGGTATTGTGTCTTCACATCTTTCGTTGTCTCAGTTCACATGTTTAGGGACATTGCACTTTCACCACTCACCCACACAATTTTATTACAGTCTTGCAAATTAATGCATGCAAATTGTGGACTGTATGCAAAGATTGGGACCCTGTTTCCTAAAAATCAGAAATCAGGACAGTTAATAACGTTTGGGCAGTTGGAGGGGGGGGGGGGGGGCGTATAAAAAAAAGTTTCTATTCTTTTACACAGTGAAAAATGCAGAGTAATTTATTATTATTATTATTATTATTATTATTAGAAAGAGATAACTCAGATAACAACAGTTTTGCATATGGATGCAGAAAATGAAGTTATGGGAAGAATCAGACACCCAGTTCACCAACTCATTTTTCTTTATGTATCTCTTCCTTATCCTTCACGGTTTTAGTCCAGAATCTGTAATCACTATGCTACACATTTGCCTTCTCTTATTGAATTGGATTGTTTCCATCCCGTTGTATACAAGTAACAAATTTTATTAAATTGAACCATCTTTACACAACATAAAAATAACAGTTGCAAATCTACAACTGGTTAATTAACCTTTTGGTGCCGCAATTATTTTTTTTTATTTTAGCACATTCTGTATATAAAATGTGAATAATACAGGAACCAAATACATTAGAATTATGAAACAAACTGCATTTTGAAGAGAAAAAAAACTGAGAGTATACATCATGTTTAAAATATTCGGTACCTATATTTCTTGAATAAATATATAAAACGCAACTTTGGAGGTTAGCAGTGCGGTACGTCAACTATAATTGACGTTAGGCATCTAAAGGTTAAGCGACATGTTTCGGCCTTGTTCGGCCATCATCAGGCTTACAGAAAGATGGTGTTAATTAAGGTACATTCGTTCACTATACCAATTGGATCTCATGGTTTACATTGGTCTTTATGTCTTTTTAAAAATTATTTACTATTAATTAAAAACAGTGTAATACAGTAAAATGCTAGGATTTAAAATTACATAACATTTTACATTTTATTGTATTATATAATTTTTAATCATAGTAAATAATTTTTAAAAAGACATAAAGACCAATGTAAACCATGGAATCCTATCAGTATAGCGAACGAATGTACCTTAATTAACACCATCTTCCTGTAAGCCTGATGATGGCCGAACAAGGCCGAAACATGTCGCTTAATTAACCAGCTGTAAATTTGCAACTGTTGTTTTTATGTTGTGTAAAGATGGTTCAATTTAATAAAATTTGCTTCACTTATTGGCTGGTTGATATACTCCTTCAAATGTTTTCTCTTTCACCGCCACTGACTGGGGGCTTTAAAGTTTCATGTGGAATGAATCTTCTCCAAAGCTTTCAGTCTTTGGAAAAACCCAAGACATGTGGCATACTGAACAGTATTCTGTGGGACACCAGGATGTCTTTCTAAAACCCATAGAATTGGGACTGTCGTGGGGGAAAATAGGACAAATGGGATTGCATGGTAAGCAAAACACTAGCACAACAGCATTATTTTCTCAGACCTTGCTTGATAGTAGAAGCATATAAGAGGAATGACACTTGTCCTGTTTCTGTTATTTATTAGTGTGGCTTTAAACAACAGAATGTTTGTAGTTAATTGGGAGTGTAGCCAATTACCTGCAGGCTTACTAGCGTCTTTCCCCTGTAAACTACACACGTTTAGAAAGAAAGTTAGGAATGTAGTTACAATCAAGGGAACTGAAGTGGAGATTGAGTGTAAATAAGTGAAGTTATGTGAAGTGTAGTGATGTGGAGTGAACTGACGTGATATACGTGAAGTGATTTTGTTTTGAAGTGAAATGAAGTGAAGTGAGTTACGTTGAAGTTCTTGGGGACAAACGTATGATGTATATTAGGGTGACCTTATACTGAGGGTACTTGATTGTATTGTGGCTATTTTATTTGGTGTGTATCTTGTACTGTGGTTGTTTTAACTTGTTTTGTAATGTGTGGGTGTGTGTATGTGTGGGTTTTGTAATGTGTTGGTGTGTGTATGTGTGGGTTTTGTAATGTGTGAGTGTGTGTATGTGTGGGTTTTGTAATGTGTGGGTGTGTTTATGTATGGGTTTTGTAATGTGTGGATGTTTTGGTAATATGTGTACTTGTATTTGCTGTGTTTTTATAGTGTTTTGTTTATGTATATTTATTCTTATTTGTTAGTAGTGTAAGGATTACTGCCACTGAGTGAAGACTCAATTGTGGTAAATAGTAGTAGTAGTAGTAGTAATATGTAAACATGTTAAATACAAGTAGGGATCATGTGCTGTCCATTGATTAAGATGTGGTTTTCAATGTTTGTGTAGCTTGTTTGGCTTTTTATTATAACCTTTTAATGATATCTGTTTGCGTACATGAACAAATGTAGGAAAACACCCCTAGAAATTCATTTTAAATATTCAGGCAACAGAAATTTACTGCATTTTTATGACATGCTGCATAATCTCTGTTTTATTTTCCACAGAATTATCTTGATTTTCGTATTTTGTCTCCCATGCACACAAATTTAAATATGCTTCCCAGTAGGATAAAGGTTAAGTGACACATTGACATGTCTCAAAATAAACTGTACGGAAATTATGAAGGTTCTTGTTAATTATGACAGTCATGTCAGTACATAAGCCCAATTATTAATATCCTGTTAATTGCCACTGTCATTGGTGGTATCGATTGCTTTGTGCACTGTGGACTTCTAGCAACAAGGACACAGGTACAGGTACCAAAAACTAGAAAGACAAGAGAATTTTATATGTCAGAGTATTAAAAATGTTGATGAGAACACTGTCTTGTTTCAGTCATATGATTATGGCATAGCACAGACACCTGAAGTGGAATCACATGGAGGAACAACGTTTTGTGCTGTGGCCACTTTGGCACTGATGGATCAATTGGAAACTTGCTTTACAAATAAACAGGTAAAATGCCGATTGTTGGTCATACTTCAGTTTATTAGCTGATGCTGTATGTAGTAAACCATCCTACTAATCTGATGTGTTAATGCGCTCTTTGTACATGCATCCTAATAGCGTGTCATTGGCCGGAATGTGCCATACTTTGGGAAAATGTTCCTTAGGTTAAATTACAATGATGTAACACAACACTTATATCTGAAGTTGAATGGTTACAGAGGTATTGGCACGAGAAGAATGTGGTTTGTAGTGGTCCTACGTAGTGTACCTGCATAGCAAGATGTCTTATCTCTCCATTGCATAAGTCATTAATTTAGCTGAAGGCAAGCATTGCGGCATATGTGCTATGCAGAGTACTTGGAAACCTAAGTATGAATTTTATGGAATGAGTCAAGTTTTTTTCCTCACTTAATGAGTGTCTTTATGTAACTCATATGTTCAGTAGATGTTTAAGTGCAGGTGTTAACGTTGCAGTTACTACACATTCCTCCCAGTTTTAATATGTATGTGGTAACTGGTAAAGGTATAAAAACTTCATTCTTTGAAACTTTATTACCTCTTTAACCATTCAACATCAGATATAGGTGTTTTAGGCTTAATCATTGTAATTTAACATGAGGAGAGTTTTTTCTAAAAATATGGCACATTCCCCCTGAAACACCATGTGTAAGTAAAATTAATGCCATTTTCACCAATCTCTTGTCCCTGTTTTTGCATCTGCGAGTTGTAAGAGAGGCTTATATGACTGACTGGCTAACTGACTCACCCACTTACTCACTCATTTCATGGAACAGTGCTTGAGAAGTTGAAAGCTCTTCATCTAGTAAAGAAATTCCCCACACTGTTTGGACCCTGAAGTTACATTACTACATTTACCAGGGTCTAACACCTGTCCCTTTCTTGAGCCAGATCAGTCCATTTCATTCCCCCCTCCCCCATAATATTTCTTGAAGATCCATTTTGATGTTATCCTCCCATCTGTGCCTAGGTTTCCCCACCAAATTGTATGCCATTCAAGTCTCTCTCAATATGTGCCAGATGCACTGTCTGACTCATTCTACTAATATGATTACCTGAATAGTGTTAGTGAGGAGGATAGATCATGAAGCTCCTTATTATGCAGTCTTCTCCATGCCCCTGAGGCTTATTGAGTCTCAAAAGAAATCTATTTTACATCAGAGAACAGTGTTTGCCATCAGATTACAGTCAGTCTAAATTTAACACTACACCCAACAGTGCCTTTCCTCCCCCCACTATTTTTCCTTTACTGGCTTCCTTTCTTTAACATTGACGGAATATGGTGAATGTTGCCCAGACCCAAACTGACATGTCTTGGGCTGGAAGCTGGTGGGATGTTCCACGACTCTACTCAGCATGTCAGATATGTTGTGTTGTTGACCACCTCTGTGGTCTAGTGGTCAGAGTTTCTGTCTACAGATACAGAGGTCCCGGGTTCGATCCCCGGCGTTACCAGATTTTCTGAGTAGTAGTGGGTCTGGAATGGGGTCCACTCAGCCTCGTGAGGTCAATTGAGGAGCTACTTGAATGAAAAAAGTAGCGGCTCCAGGTCTAGAAAACAGAGATTAACGGT
>Ga0123354_10005165_pt1 | contig 18869 bp, 13 predicted proteins | sample TergutLab28metaG_2_FD_97872 | JGI IMG/M metagenome (GOLD analysis project Ga0123354, IMG submission 97872) | Labiotermes labralis P4 segment gut microbial communities from Petit-Saut dam, French Guiana - Lab288 P4 | ecosystem: Host-associated > Arthropoda: Insects > Digestive system > Gut ...
AAATCAAACTTTCCAATTTCTGGCACATTTCTTCAGAAGTCGCTTCCACAGGATGCCCAGTGTGAGGGTCATCTTCAATCGACTCTCTTCCCCACTTAAATTGTTTACTCCAAAATTTCACTTCGTAGTAAGAAGGGGCAGACTCCCCATAAACTGCCGCCATGCGTTCAAGTATCTCCTTTGGTTTCTTACCTTCTTTAGTAAGAAATTTTATAACTGACCTTTGCTCCAAATCGAGCAGTTTCTTAGAAACCTCACACACAGGTTCACTTGACATGCTGTCACTCTGACAATTAGAATCGCACTGAGTTGAGGCTGAATATGTGACACCTCAAGGCATGTCCCAACATGCAGACTTGTTTCAGTCCGCTCATTGCCTTCTTTCCTGCTTAGGTACATAAATTATTGAACACCCCTCGTATAAGGCTAGAACTGAACATACGTAAGTGTTAATATCATGTACAAAACTATGCACAAGGAAGAATTGTCTCTAGTACCATATGGACATACTGTGTTTGTATTATTTTGGTTTTACAAACTTAAGTACATCACATGCACAAACAACTGGGCAGTGGTCTTATCATACATCCCAAACCTTCACTTGTTAATATAAAAAGCAGGTAAATATTTAGTACGTACCAAAAACACATATCATAATCATATAATAAAATTAAGAACACAGACACCCATGAGATGCATCAGCAGCACACTCCAATGAATGTCAGATCATCAAAATATAACGTCATTACAAGTGACCAGCACATGGTAAATGATCCTGCATTTCCTATGAAAGTGACTGTCAGTAAAACCACTGCAACACTGTATCTGACACAAGAAAGCTCAGAAGATTAAATTAATAAAAATGAAACATATCCACACAATACTAGAGACACTTCTTCCTTCATACATAATTTTACACATACTATTAGAACTTAAACATACATTAAATTTTTTACTTTTTAACTTTTAACGTACAGTCTAGCGTCATAAAATATAACTCTGCATGCATGCATGCCTAAAGTTCATACTGCTGTACCAAAACACACAGTGGTACATATTTGCATATCACTGTGATAAAGGCTGTATTTAGTTAACAAAATACAACATGGTGCATGAATATTTAAATGTCTATGTTCACTCAGGTATGGACATCCCCTTGGTCTCATTGTCAATATGACTTCCCTTGTAAATGTTGCACATCAAAGGTAAATCCCATATTCACTTCCACTCTACATTTCTAAAGAATGTACCACCTCACAGGAATTCCATACAAATGTTTACTTTCATGTCAAGACACAATCTGACCTGTGCACATGTACGCATTTCAAGCACTGTCACTGAATTAACAAGCACAGTGTAGACAGCACACTTATATGGGTTGTATAAACAATGTTATCGGCACATTAAAACTATGACAGATAATCCTAACGCTATGTAACAAAACTCCTTCCAATAAACATCTGCTTATAAATCAACAATTTAATAAACTACCTGAAGAGGTGCAACTATAATTTCTCAATGTATAACTTAAATGTGTTAAGAACGTAAAGTCATGGAAGTCTTTTTCAAAACGGAAGATGGGATTTGAAAATTGCACAGCTACATTAGACAAGTTTAATAATGCAATGAAATACTTCATCACAGTTTTAAAGCTGCAGTGTGTGCTGCAAGACTGTACTACATAGGACACTTCAAACATTGTCTCCATTGTATTATACGTAACACATCACTGGTGATCTCTTACAGCACTACCCTTACACATATCGTTCAAAGTGCAAATCTCTTTTGTAAGGCTTGTGAAGCTATCGGTCATGTTCTCCACAGGTTCCACATCTCTTGCTTGCTGCAGCTGATGCTTGCTTTCGGATAAAGTAAGACTACTGGACAGATTTTCTGAAAGATTTGGCTCCATTAAACCCATGCTCACCAAATCACCAGAATCTAAACTAAACTGCTGCTGATTGTCCAAATCCAGTATATTACCGTCAGTCATAGCGTGGCCCATGTTCTGAGTAACAGCCATGTTTGGTGTCATTGGAACATTAATCCCTGACAGTTCTAAAACTGGTGCAAGGTTCAAAGGCACTGTGGCACTACTGCCTAGTCCTTGGGCAATACCCAATGGACCCAGACTGATATGGTTCATTCCCATCATGCCAGATGCTCCCACATGTATGCCTGAGTTGTGTTCACTTGCCATGCCTGGCAAGATTGAGGCGTTTGCTCCAATCCCAGTGAGCATCATATTAGGAGTTGTGGTGCTCATCCCAGAAGAGTTGTTGAACAAAGTGATTCCTCCTGCTCCAGCATTTAAATCATTCACTCCATGAATCACGTGACCCAGTCCTGAGCTTGCAGTGTCAGCAGATAAGTTCCTAGTCACTTTTCCAGCACTCATGAAGTCAGTATGCCTTGCTGGCATATTGTATGTCACAGAACCCTGCTCATAACCAAGTAATCCAGGGCCATGCATACCTTGGTATGGATGTGACAAGGGAGCACCGTAGTCCATTGGTGAAGGGGTACGGCCAGCACTGTGTGGGGAGATGGAAGGTTGAGGGGAAGGACTTGCCATGGCTGTGTATGGTGACCTAATGCCTCCTTGAAACACATATGGTGGGGGAAGCTTATTCTCTGCAAACAATCATAAAAACAGCATTACTGAAAATCCAGACATCCATAACATGAGGCATAACACAATGATCCATATCTACATGCAACACCTCACTAATGATTTTTTTTTTTATTGTTGTACTGTGCATTTTGGTATCTATAAAGTTCATACACCAACAAATGCACTCTTTATTAAACTTTATCAAGTTTAATAAAGAGTGCATTTGTTGGTGTATGAACTTTATAGACCTCACTAATGCTTCAAGTCTATCATAAGCACAAACTACTAACCTGTTCAGAAATTAAACACTGGAAAGATAAAATTTGTCTGTAGTACATACTTGAGTAGTAATGAGAACTGAGTTGTAAGTTCAAATGTAACAGAGTTAAAAAAAATGGTGGAAAACAATCAGGTAAAACTACAAGTAAATGGAAGAGTAGAGTTATGAGGGAAATACTCTCACTGAACGGTGAATAAAAGAAAGAGGGAATAAAAAAACAACACTGCAGAGACAAGTATATGTAGTACAATGATGTATACACTTCTTTAATTGCTTTCATCTGTGCCAAAAAACTAGAAGAAATTATGAATAAATAATTATCTGTGTTAATGATGTAGTTTTCTGCAGTATCCAAGGTTATACCCTTCAACTACAGACACAAACTTCAGAGATTTGTGCTGTCACCATGCTTTTAACATTTAATACACCAAGAGGTTTTTAACTAAATCTGTAAGTAGACAGGGTATTTTTTACCACTGAGCTGCTCACTGCAGAGCAGATAGAATTGTTGCGGTATAGTGACGGATGATGCATCCTGCTCTGCAGTGGTCAGCATGGTCATAAAAAAAATTCTCTGTGTGTTTTTGGTCCACATGTGTCACAAACTGCATGTCTGATTACAGTGGTTCAAGAAGTACAGCAACATGGCAAATGTATGCTCACCAAAGGAGGAAATGAAACACAAATGAATGAAAAGCTAGCCTCACTGTTACAAAAAGTGGATGACTTGCCTGTTGGCTCCGTCTTGATGACAGACAACATTTGATGTTGCAGCAATGAACTTGTACCCTGGGCACTGCCACTTATTTGCTGGTGTTGCTGCTGCTGCAACTCTATTGACAAAGAAGAGTTTCACATGAGCTACAGGTAAAAACTCTCATACCTATTTGACCTAACCTCCCAAAAATATCATCGCAGTACTAGTAAAGAGAAAAAAGATCTCTTTATACAATTGCCTCCATTTCTCCTTACATTCCCGGGATCCAGATATATTTCTTAGCACTTCATTTTTAAATACATGAAATGTATGTTCTTCAAACCTACACATCACATAACCATATAAAATACTCTTCATCTTAACCTCAGTGTCTTCAAAAGGAGTTTCTGAATCAAAAAGATAATTAGGGCATTTTTCCCTTCATTTCACTAAGATGCATGATAGCATTTTTGACAGCATTCAAATGTATTTCAGTTCAGATAAATTTTCAGAGTATTCAGTAAGATAAGATCAGGAATATGATGCCATGTAGTTTCAAAGCACTGTGCAAAAGGCCAAAAATGCATTTTATGTCAGGACAAAACAGTGGAAGCAATATATACTTTGGTGTCACTGGTTTACTGACTTGAATTTTGTACACACTTATTTCACCACTGTGCTGTATTTCCTACCCATCTCACCATTCTTTACTTGACAACTGCAATATCTGGTAAAGGGTACAAATTATGAAGCTCCTCATTACATAATTTTCTCTTGCCTTCTGGTACTAACTATGTTCCTCAAAACTTTAAACTACAGTCACCTCAGTCCTATAATCCAGACTTATGTAGTGATAAAAAAATGTGATTCATACAAATATAACACACTATACCAGAGCTAGTTAAACAAACAACACCAAACTCTGACTGTGACATGCATGAGTTAACTTAAGCTAAAGCTCCAACACAATAATCACAAACCAGAAAACATCAGTTTCACCAATAACAAGTAATGTGAGAAATATGAAATGATATAATCCCACAAGCATTCTAACAGGTCAGGCATATTTCCATAGGCAGTAACAGGACTGCTAAAGGCAGCAGTGTGTGAGAGAGCAACAGAGACACAGAGATACAAAAAGGAACTCAGCTCAGAACAGAGATGTTCATTGTTCCCAGTCTGCATAAGAACCTATGTTCAGGTACTGTTCAAACTGAGACGTAACAACAAGCACTGGTGACATACCTACACTCCGCAACCAACTACTACAGGCCATCAACATTTCTCAACCTGTTCCAACTAGCTCCACAGAAGACAGAGGGTCTACCCCTGTGAAATCCAACCCTTCACTTTAAGAGGAAGTGCGACTACTGCAAAATGACTGAATTCCAGAACCGTTTTGACCCTCCCATGAATATTTTGCTAATTTTCTTGTAATTTACAATGAAACTGATCTCTACAGGTACCCGACATTCCAAGTTCCAATCTAAGGTCTGTTTTGTGTATCTTAGGTTGTTACAGAATCATCAGTACAAGCCTAAGGCCTTGTGTAATGTTCTGTGATGTGTTGGTCCTTTTATAACGAGATGTCAGTCACCCACCCAACTACCAAGCTAATCGACAATCCCTTGTTGGCTTTCCATGACACATATTCAGTATATTCACAGCTACTCTCTATGTCGAGAGGCCATGTCTTTTGTTCACAGCCTGAGTATGTGTCCCACCACCATGACAGTGACCCATCTCAATCATCATTAAACATAGCCATGTCATATCTCAGTCAATAAGGCCATCCAACATCTAAGTGAATAAATTACTAATAGAAAACAATACAACACAAATTACAGCACAAGAACATTAAATTTCACACATGCATGCATATCTGTGCTGACACATTTAATGCATAATGCAAATTCTGTACAATATTATGTAACACAAAACCAGATACAGAATATTGCAAACAAACAGGAACACATACATGCACATTTTAAATCATATCTGTCCAATGTGACAACAAAATATGGCCAAAGGACTTTACTCTCAGCCTTCTTAATCGTTTCCTTTGCTTACTACGTCATGATATCAATTCACATTATCTGAATATGTGGAACTTGCTCCACTTTTATTACAGTGACAGACACCCACAGAGCATTGGCCGGGACGGGGTAGTCGGTATAGCGACTTAATATGGGCTGGATGGTGAAGGGATCATCTCAGTCGGGGGTGAGATTTTCCGCACCCACCCAGCCTCCTACACAATGGGTACCGGGTCATTCCTGGGGGTTAAGTGGCTGGGGCGTGGCATTGACAACCCACCCCCTAGTGCCAAGGCTAAAGAAAAAGCACAGCTATACCTCTACTCCCCTTCTGGGCCTATGTGGCTTGTTCTATGGTGAAATTTACCTTTTTTACCCACAGAGCAGGACAGAGCACAACACTGAACAAAACTGACAGCAAACATTATTGTCATCACTCATGACAGCAAATGTAATTAGTTATCCATTAATTTATGACAGAATAACAAAATGCTGGAGCACCACATAATGCGATCTATCTACTTCATGTGATAGCAAAGCAGTAACCAAATAACATTTATCACAAGGGAATGAAATCCTAACAAACATACAGACTCAATTCAGCTCTCAAGAATTCTGATGATGGTATATGGTGAAATCATGACTAAAATTTTGGACAATATCCATCATATCAGGCTGAAAAGAATGGATCTGCCTTTGTCTTTATAAGGCATAGGAAAAGGGAATAACCTACTCTGATAGGCCTGTTAGAAAACAGTTAGTACCTATCCCCTTCTCCCTGTTTCACATGAAGACGAAGGCACATAAATCCTCTGAAAAGTTGAGATTTTTTTGCCCGAGATAACAGACAAGGCCCAAAATTTCACTCATATGTATGATAAAGGCTAACACCTTACTTTTCCTTGCATGAGACTGAACTATACATGCAAGATATGTAAGAGATTTGATGGACATTACGTGGGCAATCAGTAAAAAAACAACAAAAGAGATCACACATTTTTTGTCAAACTGCAAGAGATAGCAGTCCCTTGACGATTAGTTTTCTGTCAAATCGGAACCAACATCTACTATAACTACTGCTCTGATACTAACAACTACTTATTACTAACTGTGCACTGACCAAGCTGCTAGTAGACAGAGAAGTGTATCAAACACACAACAAAATGTACAGTACCTTTAACAGATTCATGATACTCTATCAGCCCTGCAGCAAGATGAAATAAGAAACAAGGAAAGGAGCCTGGATGGGAAAACTGTCCAAGTGACTGATATATTACTACAACAATTTCATATACAAAAGTACAACTTTAATTATCAGGAAGAAATAAATTAAAAGAAAAATATATTTGCCCCATTTTGTTATATCAGCAAATGCAATTTACAACACAGCTGACTAGTTCATAGAAACATAACAAACTTCCAATATTAACTCTCCTATCACATATCTACTTCGTAACATTCATAATGTGTTATCATGGCACTTATATTACAAGTGACAAGTAAACATCCCCACAAACGTACAATCATATGGGTAAAAAATACTGCACCAGTCCTGAAACAAACATCACAGAATAATAGCACTTATAACAACATTGGTGTAAGAGGAAACCAAGCCACTTGAAAAGTGTGTAGTACAACTTGACACAACAAGAAAACAGCTGAATATACCACCCAGTCCACTGCTAGAATACCATAATTTAATCATGTACCACTCAGACTCATGCATTATGTGCACCCTGGAGTAACACTCCTTGGACAAAAGCTGCATTTATAGTGAAAGTGTCAGGAAGAAAGGAAAGAATGAATGAAATACAAATATAATATGTTATTCTAATTTTATGACAGTAATGGTTGGTACGAAAGTAAGCAAAATGGCTTTGAAATGTCCAAAAATAGTTGCAAATTGCCTCACTTCATCACAGTCTTGAAAAAGAACCTACGTAAAATACCACAATTTAGAATTTAATGCACAAGGAGGAGGAGAAGCAGTGATGGTAGATCAGGTAATATGTACTGCCTCATCAGTTTATTGACCATGGTTACGAAACTCAACAGCTTATTCGTCTTAGTACACATACAACAGCTTGTATAACAAGACATGCCCACTCACTACAATTATGTGTGGATTACTGAGGCCCAACGCAGCTGCCTGCCATAGCAAACTGGAATAACTACACAACTGATCTGCTATCAAAAGTGGCATGTCACTGAAAGTGAAGATGGGATACGTGTTACTGCACGCATCATATACCGCTGCACTGAATCCATTAAACACTTTAATGTCAAGCTACCTGTTCACATGAAAACCACCATGTAAGATAAACACCCCATTTCTTTAATCACCTATTTCAGAAAAAGGTGTGCACAATACAGAAGTACATACTCTAGTATTGCAATGTACTCATAAAATGGACAGCAGGTCAATAACACACTTTCCAAGCTAAGGACACCAGCCACCACCCAAAACTGAAGAAAATTGTAGACAAGAGTACACATAAGCATAATACTAACCAACTATACATTTTGTTACCATTTGCTAACAAGCAGCACAATAACATCTTGTTAATAATGAGTTCTGGGCAGAACTCACAAAAGAATATAGTCCTCTTGGAAGAAATATACAAAATTCTTTTGCTTTGTGAATACCATTACAAAATTAAACCACGCAGGCATATAACATCCACATACATGTACACACTCACTCCTTTCACACTGGAAATATTGTAGGAAATATGATTTCATTTTTTATTAGCATCTCTGCCAACAGTCTGTATTTTCTCCATACCTACATACCAGTGCTGTAATAAAACACTGCAATTTCCAAGAACAGAACAAGAATTGTCTGTTTAAGTTTTCTCCCATACCCCAGCAAATGTCCTTGTGTTGGATTCTCTTGGGTAATGCAGTTTTCCCCAAGTCAGACATATAATGCCCATTTTCCACTTCCATAGCCACTCTGCTGGCCACAATGTTATTACTGATTGCAATAAATTTCAAGTTGCATAGAAACTGGCCAACTGGCTTAACCCGTCAATTAAGGTCATCCTATATGTAGGACGTACATAGGGCTACAGCCCAAGGAACACATTTTACATATTTAGGTAACAAGGATATTTACTGCATTTATTATAGAGATGCTGCACAATAACAATTTCCTTCCTCCACAAAAATGCCATGTATTTCTTAATATTATCATTTTGGGGGGGAGGGGTTCACATAATATTAATGCTTCACATAAAGAATGTGCCAAAATTTAAATGTTCAGCTCTGTCACCAAAAAGTTGAGAAAGGAAACAAACTAATACTAAAACTGTGGAGATAACATTCCTGCACACAGAATTAAGGCACATGGGTGGAGCATAGGTAATGCAGCACACATTTTTAACTTTGGCACTAGAAATGGGTGATCAGCTTCATGCCCTGACACAGCTGCCAGTACCCACTGAACAGGAAGCAGCTGGGCCACAGTGCCAGCATGAGATGCCGCTGCTTTCAGGAATCAAACCACGATTCATTGGTTATCTGGCGAACAGCCTTGTCACTGTACCAACTACCTTATCCTGTCTCCAGGATGATGATGATGATGATCTGGCTAGGAATTAAGGTCCACAGTTTTCTAGGGATGAAAAATCTTTTAGCTGCTACCCAAATTAATTACAACAATGAAATCCAATATGCAGTTTGGTAATGCTGATAAAGAAAAATTCTCACTTTTAGCTTCTCAGTCTTCTGTAACATGTACTTACAGTATTGGTTTTGATCAAGTGAACACATAACAATGCTCGTATCAGAATTCTTCTGCCTTCCAAGGCACGCCACGGTCCTGACTGGCAAAACGTTTAGGCTCAAACAGTCAAAAACTATGTTTAATATATTCAAAACCAAGCATTGTGCTCACTGCCTGTTTGCCACTCCTACTGGCCACTGATTGTCTGCTCCCTTCTTTCATTTTGAAGGACTGACCAGCTTCATTGCCTGAATATTTAACAACCCTGGTCACTACAACCCCAAAGATGGACGCTGCACGTTCCTCTCAAATGTCATGCAATTCATAAACTCACATTAATCAATTTATTCATTTTTATATAAAAAAATTTTAAAGGACCAAAAAATTCACTTGGATTTATGATTGCAATTTTTTTTTATTACATAGTAATCACAGACATGTTTCAGCCACTCACATGGCCATCTTCAAGGCAATGACAACAAAAAACAGTTCCGAGAGGTTCACTGTACAGACTATACCATCGCTCACCAATCTGGATCATAACTCACCACAAATCTCTTCAATGTACATCATTCCACAGACCTATATGCCATACAGCAACTTTTTAGCATCCAATATTTTATACTCATTCATATTTTACTATTTAAACAGTGAATTTTAACAAAAAAAAACTATATGATTTTTAACTGTGGAGTTTTGACAACGCATTATAATTGCATGTTCATTCTTGTTCTCATCATCTGAAGATGGCCAAAAGTGGCTGACACATGTCGATGATTACTATATAATAAAAAATTACGTTTATAACTCAAAGTGCATTTGTTGGTCCTTCTAAAAAAAATTATATATCTAATCAATGCCCAGAATGTGGAACATTTTAAACAATTGTTTCTGTTTTACCTATTTATTACTTTTAATACAATACTATATTTTTCTGGAGCATGTTTTTGAACTTAATTTATTACAATTTACTTGCATTAGGAATCCAACAATATCTTTTATTGCAAAGTCAGGATGGCACGGAACTAAATAATGCTTTTGTTTAGTTCTATCCTACATTATGCCAACACCCAAAAATAGGGATCTACATCAATAAACCACTGTGACAATCTAAGATCATTACATTTTTGTCATTAAATCATTTGTACATATCTCTGTACACTGCTGTTTCTAATAACATCATGAGACGACTAGGGCATGTGGCAAGCAAGGGAGACAGAAGCAATGTATAATGGACAGACTTAAGTGCATACAGGACAATACCAACAAGGATATGAAGATGCAGACTGGATTCATTTGGCTCAGAAGAGGAACAATAAGATGACCTTGTAAAACATGGTCATGAGTGTATAGGTTCTAGCCAATGAATGTATTTCTTGCCTAGCCGGTCAACTATTGAATTCTCAAGAACTCAATTCCACTAGCAAGCCAAAAATAAACATGTCCATCTTCAGATGATGAACGTGAACTTGGGAAACTTACACTTAACCAACCTTTCAAAGCAGTGTACTGGACGATGGACAGTGGAGGTAACACAGTTATGGTTCCCTAATTACAGCTCCACAAATTTTCTTCAGGTCGTTAGTAAATGCAAATATATACCTCACCTTCTACTCACACTCCCTAAATCTACTGACAGCTGATGTCTAACACAATACATCTCAGTTAATATCATGATACCCTTGTCTACAATGTTCTCAGATAAGCAAGTTTGAGAAAGAAACCCAGCTGAACAAACCAGTGGCTGGTACTTACTCAACTTTTCCAAGTCCTCTAACTGCTGTAAAGAGTGAGGATTCATCTCTCCACCATATTTGTGCCTCTTTCGTCTTAATACATTTGGATCTATAAATAACATGAAAATAAAAACATCAGAACATACAGCACTCAGAAAAGTTACTCAGCAAAAACAATACCCAGCGAATAACAAAACTGTAACAACTTCTGGGAAACAGCATATAAAATATGGACAATGTTAATTATGTGAGCCATAAGAAGGCAACATTTATAAAAATTTATTTCACATACAGAAGTATAAAATATCAGAAAACCACAAACATGAGAGAGCAAAATGCAGCCCCATCAATTCACATCAAATGTAAAATATTCCCACAGATTTTTTCAAACTGTACATAAAACGGTGGTTACTTCCTTTAAAAACCAGTTAATTATAAAAACTCTCACTATTTGCATACAAAATTAATAAGACCAAATAAATTCTACCATAGTTTCTTTTGTAGAAAAATTATTCACTAATCAAAATGAGTCATGTTTTCAAAAATTCGATACAGATTCCAAGGGCCATCATCAGACAAGGAATCATTATACACTTACAAATAGGAAATATGCTGGAACTTTGTGTTTCAGCAGTTTGGTTCAAGGCTATGTAAAAATATCACGTCTTCTGTTGACTATATTCTCACCAGCAGTGATAATGCTGCCACCTTCTACAGGGCTGTAATAAAAGGACATCTCATCAAACTCTGACACTGTCGCATGAGGAGCCATGTCTGTGTACAATGCATAGTGTTCAGCCTCTGTCAACTCTAGCTGTGCCTGGGGAGGCGTATCATGCTGTGACACAGGTTCACTACCTCGTCTTATAGACACAGCAGCTGACACATTACCCACACTTTCCTCTCTGGACATGCTAGCTGCTCGTGGAGTAAGTGAACCCTCCTTCTTGTTTGAAGGTTTTGATTTCTTTGAGAAGAGTTTCTGGAAAAGGCTTGGTTTCATCTGCTTTGCATTAGTGCCATCTGGTGTTGGAGGCAAGATCTTGTCAGGAGCCTGTGTTGAAGGAGGTTCATGAAGGAAGATTGGATGTTCAGGCCTCGCTGGGGGAGTGGGAGGACTCCTACGAATCCTCTTCGGGGGTAGTGGTGGAAGTTTGGTGTCAGGAGACTCAGGAACTAGAGATGTTGACGAGACATCACGCTTGTTATTCTGATTCGATAAACCCTGATGTATGATGTCTTCATAACGTCCAGGCACTAAATCTAAAAGTTCAATTGGGTTCTTCATAGCAAGTTGTAAGCTAGAGTAAGTCTGATTGTCATCATCATACACATCTTCAATGTCCATCTCAATGACCTGTGCAGACTGACCACCTCCTAAATTAGGGGAGACATTGTCTGGAGACATGGTCTCTGTAACCCCTTGGTTTAATAGACGTGCACGAGTGTCTGCATATATCTCATCCAACTCTGCCACTTGAGACAGCAATTCGTTTAATGACCGACAAGTCTCTTCCTGAGAAATAACTTCCTCATTATCATTGGATCTTACTTTGTCATCCTTTCTGTCACCCTCACTTTGAATGTTAGCATTAGCATCAGCTTCTCCTGAATCTGCTGCATTCCATTTGTTGACTGTTGCATAATTATAGCCACCCAATCTTTTATCTTTTTTATCTGCTCCATCTATCATTATTACATCATCATCATCATCATCATTGTTGTTATTGTTATTATTATCATTATTATTGCTTCCTACTTTAGATCTGTCATTCGCTACCATGGCAGACTTGTCTGCCAATTCTGCAACAGCAACTGTTGTTCCATCTATATTAGATAGAACAACATTCTTAGGTTTAACCAGTTGTGTTAATGCAGTCTCATCTGGCACTACAGATGCTTCTGTACCTGCCTGGTGAGGTTTGACCATGCGAATCCAAGCGGGTGAAGGTACATCCACACCATTTCTTGTAAGTCCACCTGTGAGCAGTGCTGTGTTGGAAGCCAAGATACTTGAAAACATGGAGTAGTTGCCCTTCTTTCCCAGTGCCTTGCGAAGAGACCAAAATGCAGGCCTACCTGAATCAAGAGGAAGGTATTCAAATGGTAGAGGTTCACTCGTTGCTCCATCTGATGGCCGACGCAGCTGGATGTGCACTTTGACCGGAGACTCCACTTCTAACGATGTGTAGCGCGGTGTCCGGAATGAAATGGCAACCTGTTTGTGTACATGTGTTGGCTGGAAGTCACCATAGCCTTCCCAAACAATGTTCCCATCTTGCTCTTCATAGAAATGGATCTGAATATCCTCTGGAAAAGGAAAATACATTGCACTAATATAACAGAAGTCACTTACAACATTGTGTCTAAAGTTGTGGTCTGTGGGCCAACTGATCTGCAGTTTTATGCATGCAAGTCAGCAAATTCTAATTAGCACTTCTAAATAATACAGGTTATAACTGAAAAACTGCTCTTTTATGGCTAGTTTGTACAGAACTCCATGAAGTAGGGATAACTCAGTTGGAACAGCGGTTTATTCCCAGCAGGAATTTGATATTTGTGGGTCCAAACTGCCCAAAGGGCCACCCAACTCCTAAGTCAACAGGTAACAGAGGCTATTTCCTTGGGGATAATGGGGCCAGGCCATGGAACTTCCATTCACCTCTAACTACAGCCAAGGTTAAAAATATGTGCTGCTACACCACCACTTTGTGATATCTAAAATGACAACTTTAACTTCTGCCCTTTATTACTACAGGGTGCATTAGTGAATCGGGTGATTTTGCAATATTGTTCTTTCTGGTTTGGCAACAATGGAGTGGGTGCTGCTATCGCCATTTTGCTGCCAACTTTAATGTGTTTTTAGTTGCAATGGAGCTGTGAACTGGAGCATTTGTTTTTGCTGTGAAAGTGTTTTACAAAAATGGTGACAGTTTTGTGATCAATCAGTGTGAATTTCGAAGAGAGTTCGGGATTCATCGCAATCGTGCTGTTCCATCAGCCCGTGCCATCAAGACCTAGGTTCAAAACTTTGAGGCTACTGGTTCTACACTAAAGAAGAAAGGTGGTAGTGTAAAAACAGTACGTACACCCCAGAATATTGTGGTAGTGAAAGAGGCCATTGAAAGAAGTCCACACCATTCTGCGCGTCACCACTCTGTGTCACTCGGGCTGTCTGAAGCCAGCATTCGACGGATTTTACACAAAGATCTTCACTTCTACCCCTACAAAATTCAAGTTACTCATGCACTACATGAATGTGACTATGTAAACAGAGTTAATTTCTGCCAGACTTTTTTGCAGCTAATTAATCAAAACAAAGAGCTTATAAACAACTTATTAAAGAGTGATGAAGCTCATTTTCATTTATCCGGGTTTGTTACCAAACAAAATTTCCATTATTGGTCTGCCACAAACCTCATAGAACTTCATGAGAGACCACTTCACAGTTCCGAAGTCACAGTATAGTGAGTGATATCTTCATTTGGAATTATCAGTCTTTACTTCTTTGGAGATGAGAGAGAAAAGGCTGTACTTGTGACTGGACATTACGTTCACATGATGGGAAACTTCTTAGGTCCTGAGCTTGCTCCTCATCATCCAGTAACCCAAGAAATGTTTTTCCAACAAGATGGAGCTACAAGCCACACTGCATGAGATTCCATGGCAGCTGTGAGGAATTTGTTTCGTAAACACATTATCTCCAGATATGGGGACATCACATGGCCAGCCAGGTCATCTAATCTTTCAGCATGTGATTTCTTTCTCTGGGGGTATCTGAAATCTCAAGCCTTCAAAGCTCCAGCACGCCACACAGTTCAGGAGTTGAAACATCAAATTCAGCAAGAAGTCAAACGAATTCCTGTGGAGATGCTTCAAAGAGTAATGGGTGATGTTCGGAAGAGACTTACTGAGTGCCTTGAGCGGAATGGTGTTCATCTGAATGACATTATTTTCGGAAAGTAGGACTTTTGTTTTCAATGTGTTAAATTGTTAAATGGGTTAAACTGAAATTGAAAAATCTAAATTCTTTATATATACAATGTGTTCATATGTGTCAGAACTAAATAAATGAAAGCATTTACTGTTCATGACATTTTTAAAATTGCCCAATTTACTGACACACCCTGTATTTCTTCCCTTTCTCTTCTTTTTTGAATTTAATGATGTAACTGGCTGCCTGATGGAAAATGGACAGTCTTGCCCCTAGTCACTGCAGAGCAGTGTTACAAACCCCAAACTCCACAACATGTCAAACTAACATTACTTCACATTAGCTCAGACATAATTATAATCATGAATGAACAGATGGGTGATTACTTCTCTTTGGTCTTAAGCTCAAAAAACGAAATCAATTTGTGTTATCAGTAAACATATTCAGACACCCAAATAATGGACAGTTTTCTACCTGACAATGTGAGAAACAAGAAATGTTCATAGAAAAGCCACAGCTGTTTGACCTGTTCGTGATTCATGAAAGACTAATAACCAAAGACTTAAAACATGTCTAAGATTGTTGTCTTTACTGGAAGACTGTCGTTGTTTGGGATTAGAAATTGGATTACAATGGTGCACTATATCAAAGCTGTGCATGTGGACATGTAACTTTACACTGTCCTTTGCAAGTCAAGCAGACTGACACTCAGTATGGAAACCTTGTCAACTTTGCTGTCCCTCTATGAAGTGTGTATGTTGCATGCTAGTGTAATGTTTAAACAAACATGGGAGAATTCTGCAAATGATGATGAGGAGGAGGAGAAGCAGGAGAAGAAGAAATGATTTATATATTAACACACCTAGAGATGAGGTAAGCAGGATGCGGAAAGTAGGGGCAAAAATTGTGCCAATTATAACTGGAGCATTAGGAACAATTAAGAATGGACTATATCAGAACATTAAGTTGCTCCCAGGCCACTTGTTGCCCACTGAACTGCAGAAGATCACACTAATGAGCACTGAACACATCATTCATTAAGGGCTGGGATAAACTGCTTAGATCTCTTATTGAGCTCTGGACTTACCAGAAGACCACCATCTAATAACTAATAGGTGAGAATGAAATACAAAAAAATCATAACAGAACTAATGTCTATACATCACTAATGTGGCCTTGCCTTTTGCAACTTTTTCACAAAGCAGGATGATCTCCTTTCCTCCAGCAACTGTACATGAACAGTCACTCAGCTTGCAGATAACAAGGTCCGACATGGCCTCTGCAACAGAACAGAAATGTGTTTACTAACATGTGTACCCTGTAAATAGGTAGGCAGACCAAGCTGTGATCACCTACATGGAAGCCTTGATTTCCAGGAGTTATGAGAGCATGACATTGATATTCAGGCATCTTTTGAGGTCAGGTGAGGGAAAATGGGAAAAGGTATTTTCCACCACCACGCAAGAAACTATACAAAACATTCACAATGGAAACGTACGTCTTGTCATTTAGTTATCCCTATTTGTCTCCATCTATTAAATCAGAACATGGAAGTCTTGTCTCTCAAGGATCAAATATCAATGTAAAGAAAATACACAACATCCACATATCACCTGAATATGAAATTCCCACATTTACCCGTTTCAGTACAGTTCGTGGAACTTGTGAGTTGAAATTTCAATCACCAATGCCACACGATCACTGCTTCTGCCACCTCACTCACCACATAAACAGGATGCCTTTTATAAAACTTTTGTGCAAATGTGTCTGTAGCCAATTTTAGTCCACCAAAACCCTTACAGGTAACCTACAACCAGCTTTCACAGTGTATAAATCTAAACACCCCTTCTTCAAAACTACTGTATCTTCATTTCTGACAACTCTTAAGTAACGCTGCACCAAAGGTACGTGTATGTTCCATATAACCACATTCCCTGAAGACTCATTTCAATATTATCCTCACATCCATGTCTACTTTTTTAGTGTCTCTTCTCTTCATATTCTCAAATCAACACCTTTTATACACCCTTATGTGTGGGCTACGTACCTCACCCAAAACATCCTAAGAACATTTAATGAAAAGCACTATTATGAGAACATATCTACTTCTCCAAAAATGTCATCTTCTGCAGCAAATATCATGAAGTATCATTTTTAGAGACATTACTTGCATTCTCCATGTTCATCATAATTAAAGACCCCCATCACTGTAGTCACCGAGTCATCATCATAATTATAATCATTGTCATCCATCAAGAACAACAACAAATTTATATCTTAACTACATAAACTTTATTCTGGAAAATACAGTATAACCCATATTTCATGTTTACCTGTGTGACAATCACAATCACACTCACCACTCAAATAATGGAAACCTTAAAATTAATGTCACTGAACAAAGATGACTGACTTTGGGATCAGTGAAATGGGAAATTATACAAGTGAAAAAATTATGCTTTGGAAAAATAACTAGGGTTTCACTGGAAGTATATTCTTCCCTAGTTCTCTAAACCCCAAATATCAAGGAATATGACTTGCATATTCATTAAGGTTTACTCTTTCTAATAGTGGCTGACAACTGTAAGTTCTAAAAACATTGGAAATAGCTACAGCTTACTCTTGTCATATATAGGATCAGACACAACTGGTGTAAGCGGATATGTGAACTTGTCTCGTTCCCCATCTTCAATGAAGACTTGAAAACAGAGTCGAACTGCATTGAGGTCAATACTTGTCGGCTGATTGCGGTGGGAAAAGCCAGCTGCAAAACAAAAATAAGCGTAAAATACAATATCTTGTGATGATGATAAGAATGTTGCAGTGCTTCATTCATTAATGGACAAGGTGATCAGGTTTCCTGACACACATTTACTTTCTCAAGTATGGCTGTGCAAAAAATGACATTAATGGTGAGACACTTCTTACACTAGTTACTAGAACACACATCACCCACAACATGTGGGTGTATTATCACATTAACAACTGCATAGTGCTAATTCTTTATGTAGCCATAAACAGTCTTATACTGCAAATACAAAAGCCCTACCGTTTCAAATTTGCACAATTTGAAGGATCTTAAAACAGACGACAAAGAGAATACGGTCAATGGAAATTGTATAAGACTATGGCAGTGCCTATCTTCTGTACGAACCCGAAGCTTTGTGAATTACAAGGACAGAGAACACAAGCCACCAGAATAAAATATCATGTTAAATAGTGGGTACAGTAAGAAATTCCTTGGCGCCAAGATGAACCCCGTACATTTTCTACACCCACGAAGAAGCCACACACAAACACACACATGGTTTGTGGATTGTTCATTTCGCCTGGATAAAAGGACACGCGGGGATAGAGGGGAATGAGTTGGTGGGCAGGCTTGCAAAAGAAGCTGCTGTGGAAGATGGACCAGTTGTGTATGACAAGATACCGAAAGAGGTGATCGTAACAAGAGAAAAAGATCATGGACTACAAATGTGGGAGCAGCAGTGGATGGATACGAGGAAGGGTGCAGTTACAAAAGCTTTCTTCCCATTAGTGAAAAAGAGGCTAACACAGAAAATACCGATATTTCCAGAGTTAACTACTTTGCTAACAGGACATGGTAACATAAAATCATACTTATACAGACTCGGACTAACAGAGAACCGGATGTGCCCTTGTGAAGAAGAAGAAGAAACTGTAGACCATTTTTAATATTCAAGTGCAAGAAACTGCGTAATCAAAGAGAAGAGATGATAAGACAAATAAAAAACACTGGTGGCAATTGGCCTGCAACGAATGAAACACTCATTAATAATTACCAAAATTTTTTTGTAAAATTTGTTAAGTCTTTAGAACTTTCA
>Ga0123354_10005167_pt1 | contig 18866 bp, 15 predicted proteins | sample TergutLab28metaG_2_FD_97872 | JGI IMG/M metagenome (GOLD analysis project Ga0123354, IMG submission 97872) | Labiotermes labralis P4 segment gut microbial communities from Petit-Saut dam, French Guiana - Lab288 P4 | ecosystem: Host-associated > Arthropoda: Insects > Digestive system > Gut ...
CACTGCTTGTAGCCCGGATAGACATAGGCACCTGTACCCACAGTCGGAACATGCAAGCCCAGAGACGACACGGCAGAACGCACGACGGTCACTGGATCAACACCTGGTTTGGCCGGAGTTGACGCCGCAGCGTCGTGCCAATAGTACACACCCCCAGCCAGGCACTGGGTATCGGAATCCCCACACCTGTAGTACGTCCCCTTGGGGTTGCCATTCACATCCCGATGACCATCCCACAAGGGACTATCCGCAAACACATCCACTGCTAAACAGTACATTCCCAGATTGGAGTTCCACCACGCGTTCCCCAGCCAGCACGGCACCTCACGCCCATCCGCTCTGGAACACTGAGTAGACCCCTGTGCGGCAGACCCTGGGGATGTCGATGCCGGAGGATCCGAGGGGTCACTACAAGACACAACAGCAGTGACAGTTGTTCCACCGTAACTACTGCTAATAGTGACGGTCTCCACGCAGTCACCAACCGCGTGAGCTGGACAGGCCCATGACAGGCCTAGGCCGACTAGTGAGAGTCCAACGACAATCGACACCGCTCTCAGCATGTCCCACTGTCCTTGTTTTCGTTGAAGACGAAGTACTTGCCTTGGGGAATCTGGATCACGTCGTAAATCGCTGGTATTCTGTCTGCACTCTTGTCCCCTGAGGGATTGCCATCGGCGTCCGACAGATGCGAATCGCCCATCACATAGCACCCGTATACGTGATACCGCTGACCCTGGTCGTCCAACTCGCCGACAGTCACCAGCGAGGGATAGAAACTGGGAGCGCCCACGAGATGCAACCCCTGGTCCTTCCACTGCTCCCACACCGTGACTACAACACCGTCATCCGGGCTCAGAGCCACAGTGTGGATATCATTCATATCCGAATCCGGCAAGCCCTGACTCACCTGGGACCACACCTGCAAATACGTTTGAACAGCATTGATGGCCGCTTGATCGTCCTTACTAAACGTTGGAGATGGCGTACCGCTTGGCGAAGACGCCCGTACGCTCGACGGTACTGACGGAGTTGCCGACGAACCTCCTGCGGGGCTGCACCCAGTCAGGGCACAGGCCGCTACGACGGCTGTGACAACGTACTTCATTTTGGTCATGACACCCTCCTCGCGGGGTTAACTGCTTGTCTTCGTTGCCTGGTGCCTGGTTCACGGTCCATAGTGTTCACGGGTCCCTCCCTCATACGCATGGATGATGTTATCTATATTCCACACCCTCAACCCGACCAGTAGGAAGTTATGCACAGGGTTGGTGCACCAGAAGTACTTGCACCCGAATCCTGTCCATGGCTGCTATGCCGGCGATCGGTGTATCCGGGTTACAGCAGTACGAGCAGTAGTGCGATGATCATGATGGCACCGAGGCCTATGCCAAGGATTAAGACTAGTTTTAGGCTCTTTTGGTCTCGGTCGGCGATGTTGCGGTTGATGTCGGTGGGGGTACGGCCGTCTTCGATGACGCCTTCGTCGTCGGGGTCAGCTGGGGTGGTTCGTACTGCCGGGTAGGACGGAAACGTGGGAGTCGCCGGTACGGGGCCGGCGAGGCGGTTGGAGGACGGTGGCTCGGGGGGTGTGTCGGGGGTACGGAAAATCGAGTCTGGCATGGGCAGGGGGGTGTCCCAGTCCATTGTGTTCGGCCTCGTCTGCGCTGGTACGCGGCGAGGGGAGACGGCGTCGGCGACCCACATGGGTTGCGTCTCCGCGGGCGACCCCGCAGGAGTGAACGCTGACGACGCAGATGAACGGGGGTTGACAGACGAGCGGGGATCAACAGATAGGCGAGAATCGGAGGACGAGCGCGGATCAGCAGACAGACGAGGGTCAGCAGTCAAGCGCGAGTCCGGCGACAAGCGCGGGTCAGCAGACGAACGAAAATCGGCAGACGGACGAGGGGCAACAGGCGAGCGCGGGTCAGCGGACACACGAGGGTCAGCAGACACACGAGGGTCAGCAGGCGGACGGGCATCTACAGACGAACGGGAGTCGGTGGGCCAGCGAGAATCGGCGGGCCAGCGGGAATCGGCAGAAGACCGGGTGTCAACGGGCGGGCGAGGGGCGACCAGAGGTGGGTCCAAGATGACGGGTTTGGGGACCACGACATGGGGGACCACGACCTGCGACGTACTCGACGAGGCAGCTGGACTGGTGGGCCACGGGGCTGGCTTGGGGGGTTTGGGGTCGGCGGGCCACGCCGGGGTGGGCTTGGTCGCCGGCGGGCTCGCGGCCAGGGCCCGTTCCTGGGCGGTCGTCCACGGCCATGATGGCTTGTCGTCGGGATCACTGGACACTGCGCTGTGGGCGGTCCGAGAAGGGGACTCTTGGTCAGGGGGCAAGTAAGGATTGCTTCTGTGTTGCTCGGTCTTCACCGGTGCTGAATTGGTGGCGGGCTCATCGGACTCGTAGCCAGCCCAGGGATTGGACGGCAAGACGGCGCCTGAAGTGTCGTCGATGGGGAAAGCATCAACCCACGGATTTCTATGGGCTTTGGGGGTGGCGCAGACGGGGCACGCCGATACGGAATCGGAGAATGCGAACCCGCACTTGCTGCAAATCACGCTTTACCCCCTTCCGCAATCTGGATATTACGCGGCAAAACTTCATCATACCAACATGAATAAACCTGAATGCGGATCGCTTGCGTCGCGAGCGACACTATCTGAGTGTCATCAGTGGGTATGTACTGTTCACGCGTACCCCCGACTGTTCGGGAACTCACCCTCCCGTACAGATGGGTGCACTGGGCACAGCGACACCGCGAAGGCAGACTGGACGTCTGTTGAGCGGGGGCGATGGGGTCAGGGCGCCCATATAGGGACGCGCTATCACCAGCGGCCGCCACCACCGCCGCCGATGCCGCCGCCGAAACCGCCGCCGAAGGCGGAACCGCCCATGGAGCCGCCGGTTGCCTGGACCTGGGCGGCCGCATGTTGCGAGACGGATTGGGTGAAGGAATTGCCAATGTTCCCGATGGAGTGGGTGATGGCGGCCCACGCCATGTAGTTGTACGCGAAGTTGCCGGTGTACCACACCGGCTGGGGGACGGGGGCACCCTTGGCGACAAGGTCCTGGAAGACTTTCGCCCAGCGGTCGGCGCAACCGAAGCTGATGGCGTACGGCAGATACTGCGAGAAGATATCTTGCCCCTCTTCCCAGCGAATCTGGTCGGCTTCCGCCGTTTCGAGGTACTTCTTGAAGCCGTAGGACTGGACGGCCACCGCCGATCCGACCGGAGTACGCACGGGCATCCTCTTCGCCAGGGCCAGCATGCCCACGCCCAGGACGAGCAGTGGAATGACCAACCAGCCGATCCCCAGCACACCTTTCGCCGCGGCCTGGAATCCCAGATAGGCAACCCCCAGACCAGCCAGCGAGATCACGGTCCCACCGGCTCGATACGCGCTGACAACCGCTTTGGGACTGGTCTTGTACCAATTTTGAGCATCGAATTCTTCCGCGACGGTGGCCTGGAATCCCTGATAGGTCGTATAGAAGCTCTCGGCTGACATCGCCTTGCTGGTGATCGTCGGACTCGACTCAAACAACACAGAATAGATGTGTTGGTCGACCGGGTTGAGGAAGTGCTGGTCGGCGTTGGTCCGGGTGAGCGTGAAAGAGTCATTCTCCTGCTGTTCCATGTGGATATAGCCGCGTACGGCGAGGTCAATGATCGTTGCCGTGATGTCGGCCTGGTCGGTTCCTTCACGCACGATGGCCCCGACCAGCCGCGGGGGAATCCCCTTGGGAGGCGCGAATTCGACGGCCCCGTCCCTCACTTCGGCACGCTTGATCACCACCTTGTCACCCTCCGCCGGGAGCATCCCTGGGGTCACATTGGCGAACTGCTCGTCTCGCCCGCGCCGGTTGATCCTGACCAGGAGCCACGCTGCAAGGAGCGTCAGCACGAGGGCCACGCCCGCTGGAATCGCCCCGCCATTGGTCAGGTCGAAGGGATTGGAGCTGTTGGAAACCAACTGAATCGTCACGGTGGGAAAGGTCCCCGCCGGCCATCCAGCGGCGACCGACAGGCCCTGGCCAACGGGGATCACCGCCTGAGTGTACGTTGCTGTGGCTCCCGAGGAACTGTTGGCGTCACAGGGGCCCGAGTAGTTCACACCCGCCGAACACACTGTCTTGCTGATCTCGGCAGGTCCATGAACGGTGACTGTCACGTTGGTGAGTGGCACGTCCCAGCCCGTTCCGATCACGGTCCAGTTCAACTCATCCAGCCCCGAACTCGCCACATCCGGATTGATGATCCCGCTCACCGTGTAGGACACAACGTACGTTTGTGTGCCCGAGACCGTTCGGTTCGGGTCCCCGATCTGCAACTGGATGTTGTTCGTTTGTTGACTGGTCTGGAGGTTCACCGGTGCACCGGTCGGTGACGACACCTGGAAGTTGGAGTAGGAGATGACACGGTTGTGAGAGGAGTCGTACCCCTGACGAGTGATGAAATAGACGTAGATCCCGTGCGCGGGCGTGGCGAAGTTCCTGTCGATGGTCTGGGTGACCGTCGCCGTACCCGAATTATCGAGCGTGGCCTCGACGTCGAACCGGGTGACCGTGTCCGATCCGGCCGCCGGAGCCGGGGATGCCACCAGGGCCAAACCCACCATCACAACACAGGCCACCAGGGCAGAAAGGAATCGCCTCATGGTTTCCAGTGTACGGTGTGGGTCTGACAATTCTTTTCCGTACGAATAAATTCGCGCCCCGCAGTTTCCTGACGGGGCGCGAATTGGTGGGAGGGAGGAAAGACTTATTCCCGTCGGGCATTCATCCGGATGATCACCAAGATGGTGTACGAAATCACAATGAACATCAGGCCTAGTCCGGCGATCATCACCGCGATACCGAAGGCGATGATGGACACCAGCAATGAGGCTTGCAGGAAGGCTGCCTGCTGAGCCGTGTTGCGCGCGCTGTAGGTCTTCGCATCGGAGGCTGACAAGGGGTCTCCCTTCTTGTGGACCTCCCCGTCGGTCGATGTGGCCTGGGTGACATCGGCGTTGTATGTCTTGCCATCAGAGGTGGCAATCAACGGGAGTTGGCCGAAGGTCTTGCCCCCGGTGATGGTTTTGAGGTGATGCTGGATCACCTGAATCTGCGCATAGGCCGTGATCGGGCCACGGATTTCCTGGTTCGCGTACGGACCCGGATCATCGGCGTCCTTCACACTGACCGAGGCGTGTTGCGACGTCAACTGGACCGATACCCCTATATACAGTCCAATCCCGCCGAGAAGCATCAGTACGCCGACGATGCCCACGATGAGTGACCATGTCTTCGGCGTCTGGGCATTTTGCTTGGATATGGTAGCCACAAAAGTCCCTTTCGCTAGATTTCATGTTGGTGCTATACAGCGAAGACTGCGCACCGACCCCGTTGGCAAACTGCTAGTGAATCCCTAGAAAATCCGTCATTGAACGGCACCAGTCATCAAAATTCTTTAGACAAGTAATAATATAGAACTAAATAGTTCAATGATGCAAGGGATTTCCCCTGAGAAAGGTCACAGGGACAGCGGACAACCGCTAAAACAGGTAGAGTTGGCCCATTCTACGGGCAATTTATGAAGCAGTATCGTAGTCGTGTTACAAATAGGGGTATAACCTGAATCCACCGATCGCTGGCAGCGTAGCAGCCATGAATCGGCGGATTCTGGTGTGGCACTACTCATTGCGCTCCAACGACACGACACCTATCGCCACGACACCCTATTGACGGGAGCCACCAGCTATGACGACTGACATCCGGGGGAAGCACAACCCCCACACCCGCGTACCTTCTGTGCAACCTGACACCTCCCCGCGCGCCACCAACGAGTCGGCTGACCTGGACGCTGTGGACTCGATTCTGGACCAGTGGGCGAGCCAGCGTCCAGACCTCGACCTGTCGGCGATGAGCATCCTGGGCCGGATCATCAGACTCGTACCCCTGATCAACGAACGCCTGGGCGCATCCTTCCAGTTTTCGGGGCTGGACTTCCCCTCCTTCGACGTTCTGGCCGCGCTGCGCCGGTGTGGGGAGCCGTACGAGCAAACGCCCAGCCAGCTGGCGGAAGCCATGATGGTGACCGCCGGGGCCGTCACCCAGCGCTTGGTCCGCCTCGAAGAACAGGGATTGGTCACCCGTTCCCACCATAAGACCGACCGGCGCAAAGTCATCGTCGCGCTGACCTGGCGCGGCGTCCGGGTGATCGACAATGCCCTGGTCCAGCATGCCCAGCAGGAGGAAGCCATCTTGTCCCTGTTCACCGAGGACGAGCGCGAGCAGTTCACCGGGTACCTCAGACGCCTGGTGGTTTTCCTCTCCACGCCGGACCACAAGGTGTGACCTCAGCTTGTCGGAAGTGCTCGCTACACTGAGGGCATGAGCCCAGAATCGACGTACGGGAGCCCCCCCAGCCCGCGACGTGCACTCCCCCAGGACCCCTGGTGGAAAACAGCCGTTTTCTACCAGATCTATCCGCGCAGCTTCCAGGATTCCAACGGGGACGGGATCGGAGACATTCCAGGAATCATCTCCCGGCTCGACGAGATCGCAGCCTTGGGGGTGACTGCGGTGTGGTTGTCCCCGCTGTACCGCTCGCCGGACGCCGACAATGGGTACGACATCTGCGACTATTGTGACATCGACCCCCGTTACGGTACCTTGTCAGACTTCGACGCCCTGGTCGCTGCCGCCGAGCAGCGGGGCATCCGGATCGTGATGGACCTTGTCATCAACCACACCTCGGACGAGCACCCGTGGTTCCAGGCCAGCCGGGCGCGCATCGAGCCGTACACGGACTATTACATCTGGCGTCCGGCAGACTCCAACGACAAGGTTCCCAACAACTGGACCGGTTTCTTCACGGGATCGGCCTGGGAATGGGACAACCGGCGCCAGGAGTACTACCTCCACCTCTTCGACGTGAAGCAACCCGACTTGAACTACCACAATCCGGCCGTGATCGCCGAGATCAAGCAGATCATGCGTTTCTGGCTCGACCGCGGTGTGGCCGGGTTCCGCTGCGACGTGATTTCCCTGCTCTACAAGACCTCACTCGACGACGGCGACGGGCTCGCGATCCTGCGAGGACTGGAACACTACAAGGCACAACCGGGCACCCACGAAATTCTTAGGGAACTGCGCCGCGACGTCCTGGACCCGTACGACGCCTTCACCGTGGGAGAGACGGTCATGGTGACCCTGCAGGAGGCCAAGGACCTCTGTGACACCGAGCGGGGCGAACTGGATCTGGTCTTTTATTTCGACCACCTGGAGGTCGACCGCCTGTTCGCGCGTTACGGGCCCAAGCCCTTCCGGGCGGCCACACTGCTCCACCGCCTGACAACCTGGCAACAGGGCTTGGAGTGGAACGCGGTCTACCTCGAGAACCACGACCAGCCGCGCATCGTCTCCCATTACGGTGATGACAAGCAATTTTGGTCCCGCAGTGCCAAGCTCTTCGCTGTCCTGCTCCTAACTTTGAGGGGTACGCCGTTCATTTTCCAGGGCCAAGAAATCGGAATGACTAATGGTGATTTCTCATCGCTGGATGACCTCGACGATGTCGAGAGCCGTACCATGGACACCCTGATGCGCCGGGCCATGATCCCCCAGAAAGTACGGTGGTGGCTGATCCGTACTGCTTCCCGGGACAACGCCCGTACTCCGTATCAATGGAACGGCTCGGCCCTGGGCGCAGGTTTCACCACCGGAGAACCCTGGCTGGGTCTCAACTCCAACTCGGTCTGGCTGAACCATGCCCGCCAGACCACCGACCCATCCTCGGTGCTGAACTTCTACCGCAAGATGATCCGGTTGCGCGCGTCGTCAGACACCCTCAGCCGCGGCGGATTCGAGCCAGTGCACGCCGACGACCACGTCATGGCCTACCGGCGTACCCCCGTCCAGGAACCCACCGGAGACCATCAGGAGGCCCAAGACCCGGCGTACACCGTCTGGCTCAACCTCTCCGGAAAGACCCGGCGCCTGAAAGAACCCTGGCTGACCTCCACGACGGCCGGCACCAACAACCCCACCACCGGATCAGACCCCGTCCAACCCCCGATCTGCGTGGCCTCCAACACCGGACGTCGCACCCTCGACGGCATCCTCCTCCCCTGGGAAGCAGTGGTGATCCGCTCCGGCCAGGCCCGCCCTTGGACGGCCGGACACGACAATGCCCGGGACTCTCGTGGAGTCCCGGGCATTGGGTAATGTCGTTATTTCACATTCCAGCTCTGGAACAGAGTTGTCAGCATCTGCATCAGCGTCGGCAACAGGCTATGGAATAGGTTGTTGTAGAAAGTTGTGAAGTCCATGGTTTCCCCTCCTCTCCTCACTTTGACAGTACGATTTGATCCTGCCACATCAGAGGTCGGATGCCTCCAAGGTGGAGGTCAATTCCCCCCTCTCCGGATATCATACAGAATCCGGAGACGCCCTACAACGGGCTTCCTGAGAGTCAATAATAGCAGTTGTTTTTGAGTACGGTGGTACGATCGATTATTATGACGGATCCGGACGATTCACGCGCTTCCGAGAACCGTTACGGCACCGAGTCCATCACCGTTCGTGGAACCATTCCGGGGGGGCCCCGCTCATGGATCGCACAAGCACTGATCACAGGACTGTGCGTCGTTGCGGCAATCGTCTCCGGGGTCATCCTGGCCCCACGTTCGCTGGCCCCCAAGCCGCTGGATCAGGCGGCCCCGGCGACCGCAGCGGCTCTTCGCTCGGCTATCGATACTGTATCTGCCGCTCTGGACTCGTCTGGGCTGGCAATCAACCAGGCGCTCGGGACCGGCACGATGCAAGACAGCGACAATGCTAGTACTTCCGCGTCGGACCAGCAAGGGTCCACCAACGGCCTGACCGCGAACAGCGTTCAGGCGCAGCAGACTGCCGACGCGACCGCGGACCCAACTGGCACAACGGACGCCACCCCCATCGATGACACGGCGACCCAGGCAGAACAGGCGTACTCAACCACCTGGCTGACGGCTGACACCATTGCGGTGACGGCGGCGAACCAGGACCAGGACCAGTGCCGTACCCTGATGGCATCAGCTCAGGCGATGCTCGATCCGGCTCAGACCATCATCGGGTTGTCGGACCAGACGAACGCGTCGGCGAATCCGGCCATCGTCTCGCTGAGTGCGGCCACCTCAATGCCCGACTCGCTGAATCAGTGTGTCAACCAACTCGACCAGGCCGTCGCCAACATGAACGCTGCTCTGGGGGCGGCCAAGAACGCCGCTGCCGAACTGGCAGCCGGACAACAGAACCAGTCGGCACGCGACGACCTGCAGACGGCACTGACATCGGCCCAAGCCTCGCTCGCGAGCGCTGATGACAAGCCGGTCGACCAGGATCTGCTGACCACCTTGTCAAACCAGATGGACGCGGCAACCGCCGTGTTGGCCATAACCATACCGACGTCGGGATGGAAGAGCATCGACGACCAGATGGGCCAGATCGTGCTGGCCGACGACACTTTGTCGGCAGCGGCGGCGGCAGTCGACACCGCGGTGGCGGCGATCCACGTTTACACGGGGAAGAATGGTGACCTGGATCCGGCGACACTCTGCCCGGTTCCGTACGACACGAAGCAACTCTTGCGCTGCGACGCCGAGGCCGCCTGGATGAAGCTCGACGCGGTCTATAAAAAAGTGTGGGGAGAAGACATCCCGATCGACTTGTCGTACAGGACCTATGACGAACAGGTCGAGATGAAGGCTATCTACGGTGCCGGCGCGGCCACCCCCGGATTTTCGAATCATGGCTGGGGAATCGCGGTTGACTTGCCCGATTACCGTGAGACTGAACAGGGGAAGCAGTGGAATTACGGGGAGCCGAAGTACGAGTGGATGAAGGCGAATGGCCCGACGTACGGTTGGAGCAACCCGGCTTGGGCGGTTGACGGCGGCTCCGGCCCGCACGAACCCTGGCACTTCGAGTACCACAAGTGATGTGCCGGATCTCGGGCACAACAAAGGGCTGGGTCGTTGACCTGACCCAGCCCATGTTGTGGTCTTGATGACCTTATCCGAAGATCGACGGCAGTCCCGGAATCGTCGGCAACTGGATCGTCGGCACAGCCGGCATCACCGAGGTTGAGCTTCCGAACAGCCCGCTAAGCAACTGCAGCAGCATGGGAAGCATCGACGTAAATAGGCTTTGAAATGATGTCAACAGAGATGAAAAATCCATCATCTCCTCCTCTCCTTGATTGAAGTGAAAGGGGCATTTATCCCCCCCAGTTGCTATCATACTGATGCCTCAGATCACTGATGACCGAGAACGGAAATCTTTAGGAAACCAGCCCACTTTCTTAAGGTCCAATCGTCCTTTCTTAAAAAGGCACCTCGTATCTGAAGGCTGGCGAATGTCATCTATAGTTATCCTGGGAAAGGAGCCCCCTAATGAAGAAGGTGCTGATTGCGAATCGCGGCGAGATCGCGGTTCGTGTGATTCGGGCGTGCGCATCCTACGGACTGGAGTCTGTGGCCGTGTACTCTGACACGGATGCCGATGCCCAGCATGTACGGCTGGCGGATTCGGCGTACTGCCTGGAGGGACGTACGGCCCTGGAAACCTACCTTGACCAGGCGAAAATACTGGCGGCGGCCAAGGCGTCGGGAGCTGACGCGATCCACCCCGGATATGGCTTCCTGTCCGAGCGAGCTGAGTTCGCCCAGGCAGTCGAGGACGCCGGATTGACCTGGATCGGCCCGACCCCGGAGAACATCGCCCTGCTCGGTGACAAGGTCGCCGCGCGCCAGATCGCCCAGAAGGTCGGTGCGCCCCTGGTTCCCGGCACGCCCGGTCCGGTCGCCGGAGTCGAAGAAGTACGCGCCTTCGCCGAACAGTACGGCTACCCCATCGCGATCAAGGCTTCTTTCGGCGGCGGCGGACGCGGGCTCAAAGTCGTGTACAAGGCCGAGGAACTGGAACGCCGGTTCGAGTCGGCCGTCTCCGAAGCCATCTCGGCCTTCGGCCGCGGCGAATGCTATGTCGAGCGTTTCGTCGACCGCCCCCGTCACGTCGAAACCCAAATCCTGGGCGACGGCAAGGGCCGTGTGGTCGTGTGTGGTACCCGCGACTGCTCACTGCAGCGCCGCCACCAGAAGGTGCTCGAAGAGGCTCCGGCTCCCTTCCTGACCGACGAACAATTCAACCGCCTGGTAGCAGCATCGCGGGCCATCGGCGAAGCCGTCAACTACCGGGGCGTGGGCACCTGCGAATTCATGCTCGGTTCGGATGGTCTGCTGTCATTCCTCGAAGTCAACACCCGTATTCAGGTGGAGCACCCGATCACTGAGCGGACCACCGGGCTCGACCTGGTCATCTGGCAGTTCAAGGTCGCGGAAGGCCAGGGCATCGACGAACTTCCTGATGTCGTGCCGTCCCACGGCCACGCGATTGAATTCCGCATCAACGCCGAAGACCCGGGGCGCAACTTCCTGCCCCAGTCCGGCCACATGTCACGCTTCGACGTTCCCGGCGGCCCCTTCACCCGTGTCGACGCGGGAGTGGGCGCCGAGGGCACCATCTACCCGGATTTCGACTCCATGATCGCCAAGATCATCGTGTGGGGCAACGACCGTGACGAGTCCATCGCCCGCGGACGCCAGGCCATGAAAGAGTGCATCATCGAAGGGATTCCCACCCTGGTGTCCTTCCATCGCCGGGTCCTGCTCGAACCCGGTTTCGCGGCTCAGACTCCCGAAGACTTCACCATCCACACCAACTGGATCGAAACCGAATGCGACTGGCTGGAGGAGTTGGCCCAGCCCATGCCGGCCGGCGTCCATGCCGAGGACATCGTACGCGAATGGTTCGAGGTGGACGGCAAGTGGATTCGCCTGGGCTTCCCCGTGTCACTGCTGGGATCCGGTGGCGGAGCGCCCGTGGCCAAGAAGGGTACTGCGGAGGCGGCCCATGCCGGTCTGACCGCAGCCATGAACGGAATCTTGTCCAAGTGGGCTGTGGCAGCCGGCGACGTCATCGAGGCGGGCCAGAGCGTCGGCACCCTGGAAGCGATGAAGATGGAGATGCCCGTGGTGGCCGACCGGGGCGGCGTCTTCGAACCGCTGGTGGCCGAGGGTGCAACCGTCAAGGAAGGCCAGCCGATCTGCACGATCGAGTGACGAGCACTGTCAGGCTAAGGCAACGGATCTAGCCACGATCCCGGCTCCGGCCACGACCACCAGGGCTGCGATCATCAGCCCTTGAGTACGGTTGCGCGACTGCGACTGCGGGACCAGTGCCCACACCAGAGCCAGCAGCAGACCGCCTGCCAGACCGCCCATGTGGGCCTGCCAGGATATTCCCCCGCCGATGAAGGTGATCAAGACGTTGAGGGCCAACCACATCAGCAGTTGTTTCATGTCTTGCTTCTGGCGCCAGAAGATGATCAGCAGGGCTCCCATGAGGCCGAACAGCGAGCCTGACCCGCCGTACGATGTCGACGCGGGATCGCTCAGCCAGCAGACGGCCAGCGACCCGAACAGCCCGGCCACCATGTAGGTCACCAGGAAACGGACCCGCCCGAGGTACGATTCCAACGTCGGTCCGAGGAACCACAAGGTGAGACAGTTCATGGCGATGTGCATGATCGTCACCTGTGTGAAAATCGAGGTGAACACCTGCCACCAGGCGCCGGTGGCGACCCCGGCCATCCAGGTCCCATCGCTCATCATCTGGCAAGAGGACTGGGTCACACCTGGATAGTATTGCGCAGGATTGTCTGTTGCCAGGCAGATTCCCTGCGGGATCAGACCCAGGAACTCCACGAGCTTGGTTTGCAGATTCACGAAACCTGCCATCTGGATGGCGCCCCACACGACCACGTTGATCGCGATCAGGATGATCGAGGTCTGGCGCGGGTTGCGGGACACCTCACCGCCGAACACACCCTGGTTCTGCCGCGTGGCACGGGTGTGGCGCTTCACGCACTCCTGACACTGGAAGCCGACCGGGGCCGGCACCATGCACTCACCGCAGATGGGCCTGCCACACCGCCTGCACGTGATCATGGTCGGCCGGTCGGGATGGCGGTAGCAACTCATTGCCGCTGGTGTCTGGCTCACACTGCCCAGTCTAAATGAGGACGGCGCGCCACGTCGCACGGGCCAGGAGCCAACATCGACGCCATGATTGTGCCGGTCACGTAGAATAGTGCGAAGTTGTTGCCAGGAGGATGCATGGATGGGTTCGAGACTTTTGCGCAGGTCGACCTGAGCCTGCTCGAAAGCAACCTTGACGCCATCCGCCACCACGTCGAGTTTCGGAAGATCCTGCTGCCGATCAAGGCAAACGCGTACGGACATGGCCTGACCCAGCACGCGGGAGTGACCCCGACCGCTCCTTTGGCCCAGTTCCTCCAGGAACATTCGGTGGTCGACTGGTTCGGCGTGGCGACGGTTGACGAAGGAGTACGCCTGCGGGCGGCCGGCATCACCTTCCCGATCCTCAAGCTCTCCCCTGTTCAGACCCACGAGCTGACAAGGGCGATCGATGCTGACCTGGTACTGACGGTGGTCGACCCGGTCACGATCTGGGCGGCCAGCGCGGCGGCTGAGACCATGGGGACCCGGGTGAACGTCCACCTGAAAGTGGACACCGGCATGCGCCGCATCGGGTGCCCGCCGCAGTTGGCCCCGAGGCTGGCGGAGTTGATCGAAGAGTCAGCGTTCTTGAATCTCCAAGGGGTTTATACCCACTTCGCCGCCTCGGAGAATCCCCTGGAAGACGACTTCACGGCTCGCCAGATCTGGCAGTTCCGCGAGGCTCTGAGCGGAATCGAGGAGGCGCTCGGACGGGGCATCGAGCTGAAGCACGCCGCGAATTCGGGAGCGATCGAGCGGCATCCGGATGCCTGGTTCGACATGGTTCGGCCGGGAATTCTGGCGTACGGCTATCCCCAAGCGGCGGAGACACCCGTGGATGTGCAACCTGTATTGTCGCTCATCAGTCATGTTTCCTTCGCCAAAACAGTACGGGCGGGCGAGACGGTCAGCTACGGGCGCACCTGGGTGGCCCCGCGCGACACGAGGATTGCCACGGTGGCGATCGGGTACGGCGACGGCTATCCGAGAGCCCTGTCGAACAAGGCCGAAGTGTTGATCCAGGGGCGGCGCTTTCCGCAGATCGGGACGGTGTGCATGGACCAGATGATGGTCGATCTCGGTCCCGACTCACAGATCGGGGTCGGCGAGGAAGTCATGCTGATCGGGCGCGATTCTGGGGAAACCATCAGCGCCAAAGATCTGGCGGTCTTGACGGGCACCATCTCGTACGAAATCCTCTGCGGGATCAGCGAACGGGTGGCCCGGGTTTATATCGGGTGAGGTTCGCCTGGTTTACAACCATCCGGCTAGATGGGTGCATGCGATGTCTGTGAGCGCGGAAACAAATACGGGATCGTCGTTGAGGCAGGGGATGCGGACGAATTTCCCGGTGTGGCCGTTGGCGTTGAAGTAGGCCTCGCGGTTGAGGATACCGATTTCTTCCAGGGTTTCCAGACAGTCGGCCGCGAAGCCGGGGCAGGCCACGTCGACCCGGGGGACACCAGCCAAGCCCAGTTTGGTGACAGTGTTGATTGTCGCGGGGGTGAGCCAGTCGGCGGGGCCGAACTTCGATTGAAAGGTCATCTGGCAAGCTGTTTCGTCGAGGCCCAGGCGTGTGCGGAGAGCCTGGGTGGTGGCTTGGCATTCAGTCGGGTAGGGGTCCCCGGCCTCGGCCATCGTGACCGGGATTCCGTGGTACGACAGGAGCAGGACATCGCCATTGTCGAAGTCTGGGCGGCCCTCGGAGGCCCAGGTGGCCTCGATGCGGCGGGCCAGGGCTTCGATGTACAGCGGGTGGGTCGGAAAGGAGCGGATAAAACGCAATTCCAGTTGGTCGCGGGAGGCGAGCATGTACCTGGCCACGGCGTCGTACACGCTGCCGACCGTGGTCTGAGAATAGTGGGGATAGGCGGGGGCGATCAGGACCTGGCGGATTCCGTCGGCGCGTAGCTGGTCGAGGACTGAGGCCAGGCTCGGTTGTCCGTACCTCATCGCGGCCTCGACCCGCACGTTGATGCCCTCCTGCGCCAAGGCGGAGGACAGGGCCTCCACCTGGTCGCGGGTGTGGATGAGCAGGGCCGAACCCTGGTCGTACCACACGGAGGCGTACTTGCTGGCCGAGACCCGGGAGCGGCGGGGCAGGATGAAGGCTTCCAGGATCGCCCGCCAGGCCAGTGGGTTCATTTCGACGATGCGCCGGTCGGTCAGAAACTCTCGCAGGTATCGTCGCACGTCACGAGGGGTGGGGGTGTCCGGGGTGCCCAGTGCCACCCAGACGACGGCGATATCAGACACAGCAGCCTTTCAGTCAGTGGTCACCGGCACGTCCACCGAGTTGGTCGCGGAACAGACGTAGGCCGTGTTGACCACCAGGTCGTCATGAGTACAGATGTACCCGATCTTGTCATCATACACAGTGACTTCTGACAGTGCGGCGCCCTTGAAGTTGACCACCTGGCCCAGAGCATTCTTGGACACAAAGGTGGTGGTGTACGTCCATGTCACCATGGTGCCGCCGACCACATTCCCGCCGTCGGGGATCGGGGTGCAGACAGTCGGGCCGACATCTTGATCGCCCCAGCCCTCGGGACACAGCCAGCCCTTCTTCACCACCTGGAGGTCGCCGACCAGGGTGTATTCAAACTTGGCAACCAGTGTTCCGGCCACCTTGTCGTTGATGGTCACTGTCACGTCCACCGGGCCCGGCGCATGGGCCGGGATGGCGCCACACGTGAGGACCAGACCCGAACGCACCGTCACGTCGTGGGCATTGACGGGGTCACCATCCGCATCGACGCCGAAGGTCAGAAGGGTGGGAGACACCGGGGCTGGCACACCGGCCAGGATGCCGAACATGGTGCCGTCGACATCGTCGTACCTGCTCAACCCCTGGGTGTCGGGGTTGAACCAGCCGTACACGGTCTTGTCGTGCTCCGTCCAGGCAGCAGGGCGCGACCCGGCCGGCCCCCCTTCGGTGATCACCTGGTTGGGCAGGCCCAGTGCGTCGAGCAGGGTGACGAAGTGGGTGCCCGTCACCGTACATCGGCCACCTCCGGTCATCGGCCCCACCGACGGGATGAGCGAGGTCACGGTCGGTGGACTGGCGATGTACTTGTAGGTCAACGACGAGGTGTTTTTGACTCCCGGTGTGTCCTTCCACGCGACGGTGACGGTGGCCTCGCCTCCTCCATCACCTCCGAACATGGACGGCGGGATTGTGCATGTGGCGTGTGTGTTTGTCAGAACAGTGGCGTCGGTGCAATCCACGGAGACCGTATTGCCCATGCCGTCCTGGCCTGTGAAGGTCACGGCAAATGGTGGGTTTTTGGGGTCGATGATCGGACCACCGGGTCCATCTGGGCCTAGGATGGTTCCCTGGAGTTTGGCACCGTCGTAACTCGAGTTACGGAAGAACGTCTGGGTAACGTTGTCGTACATGCCATAAGTCTTGGTGTTCGGATCCCATGCGGGTACACCGTCAAAGAGCACGGTTCGCGGAGTAGTCTGCTGTGTTTGTGCATTGTAGACTTCTGGATCTTCAATGGTGAAGGAATAAACCCTGCCGGTGAAAAAGCTTGCGTTGTGGCTGCCGAGCCGGATTGGAGAACCTTCGTCACCGAGCCGAATAACTGCTGAGTCTTTGTCGCTCAGGGAGATCTTTCCATTGCCTGCCATCAAAGTGATCATTTGGTCCACCTTAAACAGGGTACTCAAACTCCATGATGATGGACTATAGTTGTTGCTTGGATCACGGGCAATATAGTAACTCGCGTACATGGATGTCGAGGTCGCTACGTTCATCATCACGTATGCGGTCAGAGTATCCTTGACGGCACCCCAGACAGTCTGCTGTATCGCTGTTGACGTGAGACTAAATGTTGTCGTCACGAGAGTTTCCTTTTTAAAGGGAATGCCCGTGTCGATGAATGCATCTCCACCACCCGAAGCGAGCCTACCGAACTGTATGTAAGGCACTGGGTTGTAACCGTTGATGTTAGTTGGGAAGCCCAGGTCAGGGCCTGTGATGTCCAGCACTCCGCCGCCCTTGACGAGGCCCGAGTCAGGCGAAATGGCGACGCCATCATCGGCACTGGCGGGTGGGTTCACACTGGTCCACATCCCAGTGGTGGTGAGGAGCAAGCCGGAGATCATGAGAAACAATGCGATGGCACGGTATTTGTGACCGGACATTCTTCTTGCCCATGACGGTTTCATAAGGAACCTTCCTTGCTGGTAACACTGGACTTTCCGGCCCGGACGGGGCATGCGGGCAGTCATACAATGATGCCAGGCAGATTCCAAGATCCCAAGGGATGCTGGACTGAAAAAAGGCTGGGTCCTCTTAGCGCAGAAGAATCGGCCCGGCTGCGGAACAGACATATGGTTTGTTGGCCAACATCTGTGGATGAGTGCAGACATCTCCGATCTGGTCGTCGTGCACAGTGACATTTGTCAAGACGTGGCCACCGATGGAGACGCGGTTGCCCAGGGCATTCTTGGCCACAAAGGTTGTCGTGTACGTCCAGGTCACCACAGTGCCGGCCGTCACATTTCCCCCGTCCAGGATCGCGGTGCAGTCATCCGGACCGATGTTCGACGTGGACACGTCGGCAGGACACAGCCAGGCCTTCTTCACCACCTCAAGGTCACCCACTAGCGTGTATTTATACTTGCCAACCAGCGTTCCTGCCACCACCCCATTGATGGTCACCGACACGTCAACCGGGCCGGGCGCATGGGCTGGGATGGCGTCACACGTCAACACCAGACCCGATCGCACCGTCACACCGGCGGCATTCACTCGGTCACCCCCGGCTTGGGCGCCGAAGGTCAGAAGGGTGGCCGGGACATGGGTTTCCACCCCGGACACGATGCCGAACATGGCGCCGGCGACATCGTCGTACTTGCTCAGGGCCTGGGTTTCGGGGTTGAACCAGCCGTACACGGTCTTGTCGTGCTCCGTCCAGGCAGCAGGGCGCGACCCTGGAGGCCCACCGGTGGTGATCACCTGGTTGGGCAGGCCCAGGGCATCGAGCAGGGTGACGAAGTGGGTGCCCGTCACTGTGCATCCGCCACCCCCGGTCATCGGCCCCACCGACGGGACCAGCGAGGTCACGGTCGGTGGATTGGGACGGTACGTGTAGGTCAGATTCGAGACGGTGTGGGTGGCCCCGGTCGCGCCCTGCCAGGTGACGGTGACTTCTGCCACACCTGCCCCATCACCTCCGAACATGGACGGTGGCACCACGCAGGTCCCGTGCCCGCTTGTCACGACCTTGGGGTCGGCGCACGGCACTGAGACCTTTTCGCCCATACCGTTCGTACCTGTAAAAGTCACGGCAAACGGTGGTTCATCTGGGTTCTTCTGGGGAGCACCGGATCCGTTAGGGCCGGTGATGGTGCCGACAAACATAGAACCGTTGTGACTCGAATTCCCGAAGAACTCCTGGGAGACGCGATCGTACATCCCGTAGGTCCTGGTGGCCGGATTCCACGCCGGAACACCGTCGAATTGCACCTTGCGTGGCGTGGTCACCTGGGTGGCAGGATTGTAGGATTCGGGAACCTCAATGACGAAGGCATAGACCCGGCCGCTGAAAAAACTCGCATTGTGACTGCCCAACCGGACGGGCTCCCCTTCGTCCGCGACCCCCACGACCGCTGCTTCGGCATTCTTGACCGCGATCCGTCCATTGCCGGCCACCAGGGTGACGATTTCGTCCTTCTGGACCTTGGTGTTCAAGGTGAAAGTCGATGGTCTGTTGTTGTTGTTCGGGTCGCGC
>Ga0123354_10005168_pt1 | contig 18862 bp, 9 predicted proteins | sample TergutLab28metaG_2_FD_97872 | JGI IMG/M metagenome (GOLD analysis project Ga0123354, IMG submission 97872) | Labiotermes labralis P4 segment gut microbial communities from Petit-Saut dam, French Guiana - Lab288 P4 | ecosystem: Host-associated > Arthropoda: Insects > Digestive system > Gut ...
GCTGTCACCTTCATGCCTCTAGACCTGCATGCTTTTCTGTAGGGGTGTGCTCCCTTAGCTGAATGGGCCCGCCTTCACTCTCTCATCTGCTGCAGTTTCAGCTGCTTTGCCCAGAGGTCACGCAGCCTTAGCATTCGTGGACGTGTGAGTAGGATTTGCCGACAGAGCCGCCGTTGTTGTGGTGGTTGGTTTTCTCAGGATTTATGGGTTTTAAAAACATAATAAACAAACAGACTAAATGAACGTGTGGCAGACGAAATAGTAGAGGAACAGTGTGGCTTTAGAAAGGGACGCAGTTGCACCGATGCTATATTTGCGGTGCAAAAGATAATTGAAAAAAGAAAAGAATACAACTTACCGCTGTTTCTTTTATTTATAGATTACGAAAAGGCATATGATAACGTGAAAAGAGACAAGCTGTGGGAAATTATGGATTAAAAAAAATTCCAAATTATTTACTAAATACAATAAAATGCATTTACAGGAATACGAAGGTTAGAATTAAATTTAATGATGGTATATCTGAACATATACACATAAACACAGGAGTGAGACGGTGATGTGGCCTCTCACCGGTATTATTCATTATATACATTAATAAAATTGTACAGGAATTTAAAAGAGTGATGAAGAAGGGTATACAATTAAATAATAGGAAATTAGTGAACACTATACTATATGCAGATGACCAGATCTTAATAGCCACATTAGAAGATGAGCTACAAACAATGGCCCATCCCCTAAACCTTATAGCAAGAAAATATAAAATGACCATATCCAGTACAAAAACAAAATCAATGGCAATGTGGGGAAACCACATACAGAGAGTAAAAATTGTGATAAACTATAATATTATTGAAGAGGTAACACATTTTAAATACCTGGGGTACCGCATATCAGAATACAGAAGTGATTTAGAAGACAAATTGCAAAAACACAACAACATAATTGGATCTATACGAAGACATTTTGGAAAACAAATGAACGAAGAAACAAAATTAAGAATTCACAACATTACAGCTAAAGCAGCATTGAAATTTGGAAGTGAAGCTTGGGTACTGAAGACGAGAGGGGAACAACGTTTAGAAGCAGCACAGATGACATTTTTCGGACACTTACTGGGAATAACAAAACTAGATAAAGAAAGAATCAATGTATTAGGTGGGGGGGGGGGGGCGGAAGCACAGAACATAGTTAAGGAAAAAAAAAAATACCAGAAAAAAGTGGCTACAACACGTACAGAGAATGGACACAAAGAGATTACCAAAACAGTCACTACAATATCAACCGAAAGGACGAAGGAACATAGGACGACCGAGGAAGAGATGGAGGGACCAACTTCGTCTTGAGGACTAAGGAACAGGAAACACGCCTAACCCTTCATGAACATGATGATGATGATGATGATGAAAAATACAGAATTATTGAGATCCAAAATTTATGTGTATGTTTCAAGGAGTGTTTCTTTAGAACGATTAAAGACTGGATATGAGAGTGACGATTCTGATACATTAAGGAGGAAGCTATCCTTATGCCCCCTAGTAAAGCATATGGGGAAGAGGTGTGCTCCACTCATCCTGAATCTTGGGTTTAGATGTAGGGAGGTTGCTAGCTTCACACAGTGGCCGCTTTACCGCGAAGGAAAAAACTCCCCTCGTATCCATTGCATAGGGGCTGTGTGAGTAGCTTAATAGCCGATGTGGAGTATTGGTAGAGGATGCGTATTCGTCCTTGCCGGGAATCGAACTACGATGTCTCAGTCGTCCAGCTCGTAACCCAGTCACTATGCCAACGGAACTATTCCGGCTTCCGGAGTGATGGTGATTAATATCAAAATTAATGAGAAAGGAATAGAATTCGAGGTCGTGATGTGATTAAGTCTGACGTGTGGTAGTTTATGGTGACGACGCTGAACCTTACGGATCCGTAAGGAAGGAAAATATGGGGAACAAATCCAAGCTTTCCAGGCAGTACGTTTAATCAGTCTGTGTAGCGTACTCCCATGTCACCAAAACAACACTTTCGCTACCCCACCTGCTCTACGTACATCAGTGAGCACAGTCGTCGCCAGAGACTCGAGGGTTCCTCCCGGCTGAGTAATATAAACCGCAGGAAGTACAGGTAGTGGGCAAACTTTACCCACCACGCAACGATAACGAGTAGGGGCTCCGTATGACGTCACATGCGTTAGCTATTGTCAGTGCCATGGCCCTTGGAATTAATTTCGTATGTCTTGGAGAAAGTAATCGTATTTTTAGGTTTTAGGTAATAGCAACAGTCTCATTTGAGCCACACCCTAATTTGTGCATTTTGAGGCCTTCTCAGTTTAATAATACGACTCAAACCAACACTTCTAGTAAAGGGGTAAGAACGAACCGTGATCCCATTCCCCGTTTGCTCGTCATGTATCACAACGGGATGTAACTAATAAAGCCGTCACTTTCACTTTGACTCTGAAATATATTGAATAATTTATTTTAAAATCATGCTTAATATTATCGTCTTTGGTATTATGTGACTTGCAAAGTATCTGAATTACTGTTATCATCGTCCACAGCTAAAATGCAGCCATCTTCAGAGGGCATCACAGCGCTCGGACTAGATGTATTAGGTTTTTATTAAGTATTACAACAGTCAAACATTTTGGGGCTTTAGAGTATTCAAATACATTTTCCGTACGATCTACCATTATTGTAATCTTTGCATAATTTTAGTTCTTTTTCTCTCCATTATTATTTTACTTATAATTATATTTTTATCGCCATATGTGTTGCTTCTGCACACCTCGTGTTACTTACGTTAACTGATTACAATTCGAGGTCCGTAGAATTTTTGGTTTTTAGTAGCAGTTCCATCTCCTGTATTTCGTTTCTATGACGTTTCTCTTGTAATTTTGTTTATTTCGCCTTTTGCTTTTGTTGTATCACTTCCATTTTATCATTGTATGTCTTAACTATGACCTGCTATTCATTTGTTATTACTGTCATCCTGCCTTGTACGCTTATGTCTGTTTATGTTAGCTGTGTGTCTTGTCCCTCTTCCCTCTCTTGTTTGTCTATTTTCATTTTCATAATGCAGGGACTGTTCAGAGTGCAGTGCTTTTAATCACCAGACATTACTTAAGACGCAGTTGTGAATTTCCATTTTGAGACAAGAGCGTCTGTATATGAGAAATGCCTGTGAGACTGATGCTGTCTTGCCAACGAGGAGAAACCTTGGAGTTGTATAATTTGTATACTTAACCGTTTAAATTACAGTGGTAATTATATGTACCACCTGCTGTGAGATTAAGGTACTCTGAAATTGGCCTCACTGAGCGTTTTATATGATTCTCCCAGTAGAGAGTGATTATTTCCCAGTGGTCTTTATAAGGAACTCATGTTCTCTGTGAGGTAGGAATCACGTTCGTGGTCGTAATTTAATATTGTCGATGGCACTAAAAGGGTCACTTCTCTCCGCAATGATTACTCCGTGTTATCTTAATTGTAAACGATGTTTGCGTGGAGTCGGCTACTTTTTGTTCTATAAATTTGATCTACCTATGGTAGTAGACACCACGCTTAGCCGTAGCCTGATTCCTGTCTGATTAGTTTGTCTTCTGAGGTGTTATATTTTCGACAGATGTACTTGCATACATGGACTGCATTAAAAGAAGCCACAGCAGCTTTTTCCAGCATTCATCCTGATTATGTTTGAGGCTGGACGTCTTTTGCTGTGAATTCAGTATCAGTCATGGTACCTCGTCGCAGTAATCTTGCTACCCAAAGTTGTGTTACTGTATGTTACGTGGAAGATGCGACGTGCAGGCGCTGACTGGCTTGTCTGCGTCACGCATCGGTTGAAGCATTTTTAGGGCGTTTCTTTTCTGCGTCGTGTTTGTCGGTCCATTCCTGTGTCAACAGAGAGCAACTCGGCCCCAACTGGACGGATTTCATTATCTTTGATTGATGATTTTTAAAAAATCGGTCGAGAAAATGGAAATTCATTGAAAATCTGACAAGAATAAAGAGTATTTTACACGAAGACGAATTCACATTTTTTATGTTATCTCGTTGAATTCTTAATAGAATGAAAAACGTTTTAGACAAAAGTAGTAGAAAAAATCAGAATACACATTTAATGTTCAGTGATTTTTTTTTTCAGCAAATCTTTTCATTTAGGAGATAATTTGGAAAAATATGTAAAGCTGGACAGGCCACGGATGACGATACGAAGCTGTACAGAAAGTGTTATATTTGCATGCCGGATAACTGAGGCTAGAATAGAGACCTACGTTTATAATGGTTAATACTTATTGCTTTTCCACGGCAAAAATAGTCACGCGAACGCGCCTCAGTGTTACGTTATACTTACATTGCCAGTCGTGTCCAAATTAAAGATGGTGTAACTAATTGCGCACGCTTTCAGCGTGGGAATGTAACGCGCGGCTGAAGTGGTTCAACTTAAATATTTGTTATATCCTACAGCAATATAAGATAACAATTTGTCATTGTGTTAACAAAATGCCTCTCCTTTTAGTGAAACGAAACTATGAAGGTTTTTAACTATCAGTTGCATCTTAAGGTCGAAACATTTTTCGGGTTTGAGGCAGTGTTGCTGTTGACAACAGTACAGGACGATTGTTGACTGACTGCCTGCTTCTTCAAAGGACAGACCTGCTGAATGTGTAAAGTTTCACACCGAGCAGTGTTAAGGGCGAAGTGGGCCTGTCACGTTCTTGCTTTTGGTATACATAGGCTTACGTAGCCTATAACAGAGACCTTTTACTATTTAATTAATTTATTTTTGAGTGCTTATTTCTGTTGTTGCATTAAATTATAATCGGGCTGTGAGTTCATATTTTATTTAAACGTTCTACATATTATATACGAGTATATCTTTATCTTTGCACCGTGCATTTCGTAGAGTCATTTAATCAGCACACCAACTAATGCACATACATAAAGTTTTTTTTTTACATTAAAACGTTTAAAATCGCTCCAACCTGTTTCGATCCTAAGATCTTCCATTAGGGAGCTACACTGTTCCTTGCTAAAGCCACATTTTTAAAAACACTCACTGATTAATTTCTTTATATTAACTTGGTGTTGTGGCAGCATGTCGTATTGTGTAAGTCGTACGCTGCTGAGAATGCACCTGACTATGGGTGTGTGTTATTCAGGCGCATTCTCTGCAGCGTACGACTTACACAATACGACATGCTGCCACAACACTAAGTTAATATAAAGAAATTAATCAGTGACTGTTTTTAAAAATGTGGCTTAACAAGGAACAGTTTAACTCCCTGAGGATGATCTTAGGATCGAAAAATTTTGGAGCAGTTTTAAATGTTTTAATGTAAAAAATTTTATGTATGTGCATTAGTTGGTGTGCTAATTAAATAAATATTATATATATTTACATTATATTTGTATATTTGTTTATTTATACCGTAATAATCGGGTATAATATTGCAAGGTAAGAGAGCGGTAAAAAAAATTCAACAGTAAGTATTTTAGGGTAAAATTATGTGCACGTTGAAGCCCTCTGGCAGTTGCCGCCATCTGTTAGACACTTGCAGTAAGTACGTCGCGTATGGGTGAATAACTTTCTCTCTTATCAGTCATTAACGGTCTTCAGTTATAAAGACCTTATGAATATTTTACTGTAGTGCACACAAACGCGGCCGCACACAAAGACAGAACTGTATAAAACCTGTAAACAATTTGTTTTTCGCCACTGCGTAATGTATCTGGAAGTGACTCGGAGCCAGCCCGAGCAGGTTCGGCTGCCCTTCCATAAATGATGACGTTATCCGTTTCCAGTGTTTTTGTGCAACACCTTAGCAGTGCTTGATTCGATGGACGTAATATTCCTGGACGCTGTGCCGCGCAATGCGGGTTACACCACATTTCATGAAATGCGCAGTTCGCGTGCCGACCGTTACAGGTGGTAAAAAATGATATCAGCACATAGACGAAGGGATGTTTTATGTATTTCAGACTGTTACATTGAGTTATCTCGGGTTTTCGTTAAATGAAATGATGAAGAAGAAGAAGAAGAAGAAGAAGAAGAAGAAGAAGAAGAAGAAGAACTATTATGCACGGTAGGATTCACAGCTTGCTTGAATAGGAAGGCTAATTATGTTGCATGCACGGAGGCCGTTATGAAATCGCTCCGTAAAACGCCTGCGGTAAAATACTAACATTTTATTTTAATTAAATTTCTCGTTAACATTTCATCACAAGAATAATAACCACATATCTGGCACCGAGAATTCCAGTGGATCAGTAAGGCCGTGAAAGGTATTTTCTATGCGCAAAGGTACCAATAAAGAGCACAGAAGGTTACAGGATTTATTGTCTGAGGTGTCTCGAGGTGTGACTTTCTCTTGAGAACAATACTGGGATATTATCTTAAAATAGATCACTGCCTGTCTTTTAAGTCTTTTTCGACACCCCTTAACGGCCATGAGAAATTCTAGCCGTGTTCAACCAAAATGCAATACAACGTTTGGGAACGACAATACAAATCAGCGTTACGTTATCGATATAGTTAAGGTCTTTATAAATCTGTAAAATGCCCACAACCATTCAGTTCTGAATCTTATCTCCTTCAAGGATAAAAATATGCAACACTACATAATTTCCTGTTAGTGTTAGTGCTAGTGCAAGGCTTTTTTTATTTTCCTTGAGAGAACGTGCGGGATGTTGAAAACATGTTGGGGAGGTGCGTATTGATATATGACATGATATGATATTTTTGTTAACTGCAGTTGGGTAGACATCCTGTGGCATTAGTACCGTACACATCTACGCACAAACAATACATAGAACCAAACAATGAAACAGAATATACAGAACAGAACATACATAACAATGAGATATCATCATCATCATCATCATCATCATAAACATCAAGGATTGAACCTTTTGATCCGTTCCGTCTACAAAGTTACAACTGCTCTCTCCAACTTTTCTTCGGTCTTCCAATTGTTCTCCATCCTTGTGGTCTGTAGTGGTATGATTTCAAAGGGATTCGGTTTTCTGGCATTCTTTGCAAGTGCAGAAGCTTGTTCCGTCTGTATTCATCTATCTTGTCTAGTACGCCTGTAATCTGTAGTTCGCGGCGTATGTGGTCGTTTTTCTTGTGATCATAAAGGGTGTAGCCTGCCAGAGGTCTCAGTAACTTCATTTCTGTCGCTTCAATTCTTCGTCTTTGTAAGGCTGTTAGGGTCCAGTTTTCTGATCCATATAAAAATGTTGGTGAAACTAAAGTGCTGTATATTTTCAAAATAGTTTCCGTTCTCACTTTCCTAAAAATAGTTCTCTTAATAGTACCTATTAATTGTAAAAATTTTGCCAATTTGGATTCTACGTCATTGGAAAATTGGTAGGATATACTGCAACCTAAATAAGTAAACTGGCTAACTTGTTCTAGTGTTTCATCGTTTGTAATAATTTTTGTTCTTAAGTGATCTGCCCCAACGAAACCAAATACCTTCGTCTTTTTTGTGGCAATTTCCAAATTATATTCTGTAGATAAGAAAACATAAACGTAACAATAAAACTACATAATTTACGAAATTGAACAAAAGCATATAATACATACAGCCATATATACAATAAAAAAAATGGAACCAAAAGAACATGAAAGAATGCGATAAACGAAAAAGCCACATAAACAGCAAACTTCATACGATCTATGTATCTTCCAATAATGTTAGACACCCTGTTACTAAGACCTTCACTACACTTCACCCAGCTACACTTCTATTGGGTCCTGAATGGGTGGAAGTAGCAGGAGGGTAGGCAGAATTGTATCGTGAGGAAGGAAGGTGAGGTGAAGAGGAATGCAGTTGTTGTCATGGGAATGGCCCTGGCAAATTCGTACAGATATTTTTGGCGGTAAATTTGAGTGGAAATATTGTTAAATTACATATGACCCAGTGATGCATGTGACAGAACTGTTACCCTTGTAGGCCTAATAGCAGACATTCGTGAAACACTTGCGACAGAATGTGTGTTTATTTCAAAGGTTCATATAATCACCGTACTAACTACGACTACAAAGGAAATGATGTTAAAGTTGCATGACTCTAGAGAATGATTATTATGTACGATGAACTTGGAAAGGAAGGGAAAGGAAGCGGTTTGTAATCCACAGTCCTTTTCTACGACCCTCCACCCCTTTTTAAAATCCGAAATGACAGTTTGCTGTTGTCGGTCGCATCTCAAACGATCACAACATAACCACGATTATACTGCGAGGCAGCAACTTTAAAGTACTAAGGCATTAGTGTTTCAGCGGAGATTTAAAAAACAATTTTCCGGATTCGGGTTTTCGATGTTGCAACTGTTTTTGGAAGAGGTAACACGGTCATTTCTTTTTGTATTTAACGTCGCTTTGATAGCAGCATGCGTTGTGTAACATCGAATTATGGAATAATTATGAAACTAAAAAATTCGTAGCCAACCGCTTAAGCAGTATTCACGAAGAGAATTGCTTTTGGAAAAAAAATACCTTATGGAAAATTGAAAGTTGGAAGAACCGCGGACGTTGTTACAGCATTCCAAGCATTATGGTGTATAATAGCGTATTCCATTCCGGAAGAAATTAAGAGCAGATTGAGGTTAGGAAATGCTTGCTATCATTCGGTGCAGAATATTTTGTCTTCCAGGTTGCTATCCAAAAATTTAAAGATTAAGGTATATAGAACTATAATTTTGCCTGTTGTTTTGTATGGGTGTGAAACTTGGTCGCTGACATTGAGGGAGGACAGGAAGCTGAGGGTGTTTGAGAATGTGGTGTTGAGGAGAATATTTGGACCTAGGAGAGACGAGGTAACAGGGGAATGGAGGAGAGTGCATAACGAGGAGCTAAATCATCTGTATTCCTCACCCAATATTGTTCGGGTGATAAAATCGAGAAGGATGAGATAGGCTGGGCATGTGGCGCGTATGGGTGAGGAGATGGGGGCGTATAGGATCTTGGTGGGGAAAGAGACCACTGGGGAGACCTAGCCGTAGATTGGTGGATAATAGTAGGATGGATCTCCAGGAGGTGGGATGTGGGTATATGGACTGGATTGGGCTGGCCCAGGATAGAGATAGGTGGCGGACACTTGTGAATGCGGTAATGAACCTTTGGGTTCCGTGAAACGTGGGGAATTTCTTGACTAGCTGCAAACCAGTTAGCTTCTCAAGAAGGACTCTGCACCATGGAGTAAGTAAATAAGTAAGTAAAGTAAGTAAGTAATGCGTATTCCGGCGACACTGTAATTTCAACAACCACTAAATATGTTCGGTAAGTAGGCCAAGGTTCGTTATGTGATTAAAATTAATCGACAAATCATAATAGTACCAAATGCAGCTCACTTTCTTCCCCCCACTGCAATAGTAATTTTCAGGACAATCCCCGAGCACACTGACGCGTTTGTCCCATCGTGGCACAAGTTTAAATATTCCATCTCGGTGGATATCGGGCTTTTGCTTTCACAGCCATTCATGATTAGTGATTTCCACCTTTTAGTGTTGTGGAATCGGTGACTTGCCAACAGCTGCTTCAGCCGCCGAAACTGCATTACAGCTTGTTTTGTTTGAGGAGTTATTCTTTATGATGACTGGTCTTCGTAGTGTGTCCGAATCCAATTCTGGGATGGTACCTTTAAATAGGCCAAGACTCCTTTCGGTCCCGTTTGTTTCGCAGTTCTCAGTTACGCTTATAATGTAGCTTGTGTGGCTGAAAAGTCGTCGAATGAGTTGACCTAAGAAATATTGGTGGTGGTGGTCCGCCTGGGTCGAGGTCATATAAATTCCGCTGTTCATGCCACTTCTCTTACAGTTAAAAGCTCACTGTATAGGTCTCTGCCTTTCTGTAACGTGCTGCTATGACATTCCTTCAACAGACTTCTAACAAAACGGTTCTATCAATAATTGTGCTCGAAAAGGTAAAATTAAATTACCTTCCGGCATTATATTTCCACTTCAAAGAACTTAATCGATGTTAACCAAGTTTCTTGATAGCACCTGTAGCGTGGAAGCCACGCACTGTTGGGCAACCGGTAGGGGCAACAGTCTCATACTGTGATAGACGTGAGAACGAATTGCCTTGTTAATGCATCGCTAAATGGCTGCCTAGAAAGTGTAGTGAATTATTTGACTGTTGCGTGGAGGATTTTTCCCACTCTTTTTTTATTCTGTACGGCTAAAGGATTTGTTGTGTTAGAAAGTAGAATGTTGAATGCGTGGACATAGGAGTAGCGGACTAAATGGAAAGGGTTAAGGTAAAGATTTGCCTGTCCACGCCATGAAGGCGTATAGGGGAATAGAGGTATAGCTCCACTCATTCGTAACCTCGGAACCAGTTCAAGGTACGTGGCCTCTCTACCGCCGAGAAAGATCCCCTGTACGTATTGAATGGGAGCATGAGTGGACCTCTGAGCTGGTATGAACGTTTTGGAGGAGAGAAACGCTCTTGTTTCTACCGGGACTCGAACCCCATATCGCCAAGCACGTAGCTTAGTCGGTATACGGACTGCGCTACTTAGGCTGACTGACTAAATGGATTTGACGAAATTACATAAGGAGGATTTTCAGAGCATAGTCACCTTTTAGAGCGATTGAATGTGCGATGGATGAAATACACCAGGAAATTTAGCACGGATGTTGAAAATAAGATACAGGGTGTACCTTTCGGTATCCTGTAATATATCAGCTGGAACACCTTGCTGGACAAGACCAGTTGGAAAGCCCAGACATGTTAGACGAAGGGTTAATATTGCTGCGCTCATTTCTGAAATGTTTGTTCTAGATCTAAAAATTCACTCACGAAAAATACGTGATATTTTCAGTATTACACATATGTTGTTTATAAAACAACATAAAAGGTCATATGAACTCGAATGTTAAAAGTTTCATAAAACGCGTAGTCCGTGTGTAAATTTTGGGTTTTGTTATAAGTAGAGTTAATACAGTTTACAAGTGAGCCATGCAACGTCCTACACTGTATTATACGTACTTCTGTGTGTAATTTTTAAAAAGTAACCAATGTTACATGCTACTCTCCGCGGTCCATTGATTCGTAATGTTGTTAAACTGTGTACAGTGGACAGATTTCAAGAAGCAGGCATGATTTCTTGTGTTCACGCAGGAAAAGTTTGCACAATTGTTGCAAGACGTGGAGTATTTCTTGCAGAGTTTTACCGGGTACAACATAACATCTTCCTTGCCAGTCTTGAGGTCTTCACAGTGGTGTGGTTGAGGAGCTCTTCTTCTGGGATATGACGCCGCGTCACTGGGTGATAGAGGTTCAACGACGTTGAAGATGAAGGCACTATTATCCGTCGATACACTGGGAACTGATTACATAGTGACGCTGCTTTGTAACCCAGAAGAGCGGAGTCTGCGTCCACCTTGTTGAGCTGAAGGTCGGCTTTGTAGAAGTGCATTATCGTATTGAAGAGTTTTCCCATATTCTGAGACAGAGCCCACGACCACCCATCCTTTCTTCTTTTAAGGTCCATTTTAATGTTATTTTCGCATTGCGCCTGGGTTTTCTAAGTGTTTTGTCTCCTTCAAGTTTCTTCACCAAATCTTTGTATGTATTTCTCTTCTCTTACATTCTTGCCGCATGCCTCACTCATATCTTTCTTATGGTATTTGGCGGGCAGTACAGATAATGAAGGTCCCGTTTATTCAGTTTTTTTCCTCCAGTCTCTGCCAGTTTCTCTCTCAGGGCCAGGTATCCTTGAGCATCCTGTTATCGAATACCTTCAGTCATTGTTCTCCCCTTAGCGAGAGTGAAGGCGTAGATGGGAGGATGGTGTATTGTGGTAGAGTATGGATTGGAGTAATGTACCTCAGGATATGATAAAATGGTGGGCTGTTGTGAACACGGAATATTTTCTGACTAGCCGAAGAATCATTGGCTTGTGAAGAACTCTGCTCCAATTAGGTAGTGAGTTTGTAGTGCTTAGTGAGATCTATTTTGTAATTACCAGTGTTTTTTTTTGCGACGAACCATTTTTGAGGAAATCTGTTTGTATCGATTTTGATTTTGCTATATGGTAGGGACTATAGTGGACTGTTAAGCAGACGAACCAGAATTAAATTCGACTTTTCAAATTTTATTTCGGATTTCTATAAGGAATGTGTTCGAGATGTGAATGTGATATTCTAAGATGAGACATACGGACGGACCCCGACACACTTCATTTATGTCGGATTTAATTTTGTGCACTTCGTGCCTCTAACACCTAAAATGGCGGGTGTTTTCTTTCGATCACCTGCTTTGTTGAATGTGATCAAAGAGCGTATCATAACCCGTATCTGTCTTAGGTTAGTCGTTTTGACTTTTCAGAGTTTCGAAAGGCACTTCATCCGAAAGATCGGACGCTGCTGAGGACGTACTGATATTCCATACCTTATCATCACCGTCCCTGTCACGTGTGTGAGGTCCGTTGTAGTAGTTCTGATGCGGTATGAAGTATAATATTGAGGGCCGCAATTTTGTTTAACCCTCTTTGTTCAATAGACTTCACTTAATCAATCTTCCGAGTTTATTGCATGGAAGTGGTATAAAAATTGGCGCCACATGTTTTGTATGGGAAGGGAGTGACGGGTGCGAATTATGTCGTCTTTGCTTTTCACATCGGACAGCTGCGACGCTATGTCGGGTCTACTGTGAACTGTGACGGATAGATAAGCTTGCTCGACAGGAACGAGGAAAACACGGATGGCTCACCTCTCAGTATTAGGCTACTTCATTGGTTCCAGATCAGATTACTCCATAGTATTTGGTACGGTTCATGCTGGTAGTCTTGCTACGCAAACACTTCAGTTCCTGACTTAGCAGTTTCTTTTATTCTATGAGCATTGTCACAAATTGTAAGTAAGCAAAGATGGGCGAATCTAACATTACGCCATTTGTCTACACTTCGTTCACCTTTTCATGTGTGCGTATTGGTCCAGTTTCCCTTCAGTATTGATTGTCTTTCATTGATTTTGCACTTGGATTGCACTAGGTGATTTAGCTTGACGTTTCTCACTCATTGTGGTTACAAAAGCCATTGCTGTTGAAGGGGGAACTACATCAGTCGCGCGATATCACCAACGTAATCCACACACGTGACTGACGGCGTGACAGTGACGTCACTTTCTGCTAGCCTCCTCCACAAGACAAGTGTGGCCAGGGATCGTCTATGCCAAATCACGTTAAACCGAAAAAGTCGCGTATCTTCTATGCCAGATCGCGTTAAACCGAAAATTATCGCACAAATTCGAAAAAATCGTGTAAACTTTCAAGTCGCGTTAAAGGGATATCGCGTAAAAAGAAATCACGTAAAACGAGACTTGCCTGTATTCCTCTTTGGCCCCACACCCTTGCTGTGTTTCCAAAACCCAAATGCTTTTTACAAGCGAAGGAAATTAACGTGGTCATCACTTTAAGCATGCTTGTGAACAGACAGTTGGGGAGGGAGGGGAGGGAAGGTATCAGATCAAGGGAGATTTGGCGAGGATCAGTCCGTGGGACTTCTTTTACTGGCCCCGTAGAGAAACACGAGCAAAGCCTATTGTAGAATGTCTCTTTGTATATTGTTTGCGCTCCAGTTCCACTCTGCTTTGAGGCAATAATACAATCAACAGAGTAGAAAGGAGTAATTCTGTGAATGCTTGACCCTTGACGTTGGGACCCATACGGTGTTCTGAAACGTCGGCGACCACCTACAAACCTACGCACAGCAACATATTTTGCCCACATATTTCGGCCTACGCGGCCATCTTCAGAGATACAGTTTTATCTGTAAGAATTACAAGGCAACTCTAAGCACAGAGAGTGTGGAGTGTGAACTGTGTTGTGTTCTGTGCCATATAGTTCTATCGGTGCCTTCTGCGAATGTGTCAGGGAGCTAGGAAGTTGGTGAGGTGCCCATTCGCATGTCGGATATCAGAACTACTTGTTTAACTGGCATGCATAGTGGTACAGGAGGACTGAGTGAGTAAAAGTAAAATAAAGTAAAGTGGGAATGTAAGGAAGACTAATTATGCAAGTTCGTGGAGCAGAAACCTTTTTCAAGAGATTTTATGCCTCTTAAGGAACCCGAAGTTTTGTTAACCTTCTCCGTGACCCTCCCTGATGCTTGTCCTGAACCAAATTAATTCGTTCCACATCGTAATATTCATTTCAACATCATCCTCCCATCTACCACTAGAACTCCATTTGGTCTCCTTTTTCACGCTATTGAAACAAACGCCTACGCATTTCTCACGTTTTTCATGCGTGCTACATACCGTGTAGATCTCGTAAATCATGTTTTGATCATGTTAGCAAATGTATTGGTGAAGGATACAAATTGTGACTTTTATTATGCACTACATCCTTATATTACTTTCACATTTTTGGGTCAGAGTCTTACCTTCAGGACAGAGAAAAGAAACAGAGAGACAGGGATAAGTGTTTTATATAACGACGCTGTCTGTTGCTAAGATTATACAGTATATCGTCAGTGATAGATTGGTATGGAGCGCTGATGGAATGCTATCGATAAGGAAAACCGAAGTGCTGTGAGAAAACTCTGTTCCAGTGCCACTGTGTCCACCACAGCAAATCCGGGCCGGCGACCAACCGCCTGGAGCATGGCCAACGGCCCGGGAGTGAAAGTAAGACAGAACTTTAGTTATTGCTTTTTGGGGTGAAGTTTAAAATACTCTTATGCTTTTAGAACGCATCTGTGCAAATGTATAACATTTCTCAGAACTGCTCAGCGATACTGGCATAACCTTAGGGTTTGTATAGGATTCGCTATTGATGAATGAATGCGCACATCAGAAATCTCATTTAATTTAGTTAAAGAAGGAGGGTGAATATATCAGAACTGGAAGAGTTTCCATTACTGTGTACTGCACCATGGACAGTTGTGGGTTGTGCTTTCTCACACTACTCGTGATAGCTGCAGGTACATTGTTACGAATCAAGCAGCTGTCATGTAGCTGGTGTATCGTATTGAGGATGCGTGCTCGCGTTGTGCTTACTGTTTACTGTGACCAGACAGGCGTAACAATTCATGGTTTCTTTCGTCATATTTCCGGTAACAGTACAATTGTCGCGCAATTTACAAGTAGTATCGAGCGACAGTTGAGTGTTTATGTGCTTGCCTAGTGTGTGTGTGTGTGTGTGTGTGTGTGTATGTGTGTGTGTGTATGTGTGTTTGTGTGTGTGTGTGTTTGTGTGTGTGTGTGTGTTTGTCTGTGTGTTTGTGTGTGGGAGGGGGTGGGGGTGTGTGGGTGTGTGTTTTTGTGTGTTTTTGCGCACACACACACACGTAGGCAGATATACACGACGTTTTGGGGGTTTGTTTTACTTCCGTTTTGAAGTGCTCTGTTTCCGACTGATTTATGTTAATATTTGGATGGATATTCGATAATATTTGGATGGATATTCGAGAACTAGGATAGGAGAGATCGTATGCCGGATTGACCTTGCTCAGGATAGCTGAATACCTGTTAGCTTCTTTAGAAGTTCTCTGCTCCATGGTGTTACTCATTACGAACAATGATTGGCATCAAGTCCGGTACTTTGTACAGGGGTTCTGATAAGCCCTTAGCCCGACCAGGAAGGAAAAAATCTAGTGTTTCTGTCAGAATGACGTGAATTTCCTTCGGCGCCTTGCCTTGCAGGAACAAATGTTGATGACATCTCCTGTCTCGACGTTGTTGAAATCGCACGCGTCCCTAACACGCTTCCGAGCTTGTTTCCTTCCTGGTCGGGCTAAGGACTTCTCAGCACCCCGGTAGTATTAGGCCGAGACGATGTGGTAACGTATGAGGCAGTGATCAAAGTACCTGGGATGCAATTGTTTTAAGGTTCAGGCAGTGCCCAAAGTAACATGCAGTGTAATTATATTAATGTGTCAGACAATGTCCAACGTAACAGAGGTTTAATTGTTTTAATGTATCTGGTAATGCCCGACGTAACTGCGGTGTAATTTTATTATCGTATCGTTCAATGCTCAACGTAACTGCGGTGTAATTGTTTTAATGTATCAGGCCTTGTCCTATATAGCTGCATTGTTAATTGCGTTTGAGTGGCAATGAGTATGACTGTTTGTGTAAGAGAAGATACTGCGCTATGAGCACGCATTTTTTAAGTAAATTACATTTGAAAATACACAGGATATCGTAGTATATCTTCCTTTATCACGATTTATGTTCTTCTTTCGCTCTTGTTAAGATGATGAAATTTAGGTCGCTCTGCGCGACTTAATGGCGCAAAACAGAATCCATCTGCAACGAAGAAAACTGCTTCCTCCATCCAAAATTACACCCATATCAAAGGGAATGTAGAATAGCTTTCAAACAGAAACAAAAAAAAAATAGTGTAAGGAAATAAGGATTTCATTCATCTGTTCTGTACGAGAACTGATAGAATGTTAGCGACCTTTTTTTTAGAATGATTCACGTCGAGATGAAACGTGCCGCTAATATCGAAATGTGAAACAGAACAAAAGTTGTGATGGCGATTGGTGCTGCGAAGTTTATGCACAACTGATAATGTTTATTCCTCGCCAGAAGCTTGTGGTTTGTTACATCGCCGTCACAATTCCACGAACACCTGAAATCTACCATTTCAGAAATAAAGTAACCGAGTGACTGAATAAATGGATTATTTCCTTACCTGGTACATGTGCTCCAGCAGTCCTTAGTAGGCTTTCTCCTTAACAAGTGTGTCTAGGCAGTATTCTGGACGATCTGGGTTCAAATCCCGACAGGACAGGGAATTTTTCTCTTCTCCAAACGTCCATACCTGCGCTGGCGTCCAACTAGCCTCTTATTTAATGGGAACGGGCTTTAATTACCGGGGTTAAAGTTGCCGGGGCATGGTGTTCGCCGTGTACCTCCATTTTGCATTCAGGCTATACATCTCTTCCCCTTTATTCCTTCATGGGGTGGGCAGAGACAAGTTCAACGTGAATTTTTGGCGTCCTTCCTCCAGACAGGGGGGTATCATTCTCTCTCGAATCGCCTCCGAATTCCTACTAACTTCCAAATCTGTATACTCCGCAGATCTCATATGTGCATTTCTTGCTATGTAAACACGCGGACATTTACAACAAGGCTTCACTATTTTGTCCTTGCTTATTTTAAGAAGCATTACGGCCTTGTGATGAAATCAGGCTATGGATTACTGCGGTATTATTGGCAGGGCTTCCCTATTGTGCACTCAAAATGTTTCTCATAAAAATATTTTTTTATAAAGTACTTCCCGGCGCAAATAGTTAAAACTGTTACTTTTTTGCGCCTCTGTATTGCACCGCATTGCAGTTTGTTACTGTGAACGCTAAGCAGATTGAAATTTGTAGGTGATAGAGTCGAAACGATTAACGTATGGTAGAATAAATATTTGTCTTTTATATTTGCGTTCATCTGTTTCACGAATGCTGGGAATTATTTCGTCAGCGTTTAATTGCAGGGGGCCGGGTCGTTTCGATGCGGGGGATTTGATAGTACGTAGGGTTAAAGGCAAAGCAATCTCTGTACATGCCTGGACAGCCTCTGAGGGTTTCAGGAGGCTGAGGCTCCCAGATTTCAAGCCAGTCGGCACGTGAAGGTGGTAAGGTTGTCAGCCTTACGCACCGACCGCCTTTACCCCCCCCCCCAGGAAATATTCCTGGTACTTATTTCTGTTAGAGGCTGAGTCGATCCCAGGGCCATAGTGCGGTCGGAAGGATTATGTCAATGAAAAATTCCAATGACATCGTCGGGAATCGAACCCGCGACCTTCCGGCTTGTAGCGCAGTGCCTCAACCAACTGCGCCACCGCGTGTAAGGCGAAAGGGGACGATGGAAATTAGAAGAATGTTTTCTCCAGGCTGGGTTCGTTGCGCTTGGAGTCATGAGCGTTGTAAGGTTATTGTGACTGAATGGGCAGGGTATATATATGCCGTATATTGAATGTGATACACTCAACACAGCTATTTTGTGTTATAAAATATACAGTATTTGTTGTTTAATCGTGACGTGTTTCAGTCCCAAAAGTTCATCATCAGGCAAGGAAATATAACATAAGTAAAAGGGACAGTGGTTAAAACTTATATAATTCTTATTGTTGTGGAAGACATTTCATCCTTACAAACTCCTTGTATTATAGTTGTGTTTTTACAGAAGTCTTTGTTCGGGTCAGCGAACCTTCTGCTTGTTTTTGTGTATAGATACAAATGCAAACCGTGTCTCTGCCATTCATAATGCAAAGTGTTAGGGCTAACCAATATCCGTACGTTGGCAGACACAGTATTGCATGTAAGTTCCGTCTAACATGACTGCATATAGTACCTAGTTAATACATTCATACTTTTAATCTGACTTCTTTCAACTGAGATATCATGTCGTTGTGGCCAGTTTGGCGTGACTGTCCACTTATCCGGTTTAGACCCATAGATAGGTGGTCCAACTGGCATTCCCCGACTACCCTGACTGAGGTTTTCCTGTGCTTTTTTCCTCAGTTGTAAGGCAAATGCCAGGGTATACCTCGCAAAGACGGGGCACTATCCGCACTCCTCCTAATTAGTGAATTGTGTTGTTCTGTGTAATTTTGTGTCGATTGTGTTGTTCGTGTTTTGTTTGTGTGTAAATGTGTACTATATTACTGCCACTGGGTGGCAACCCAATTGCAGTTAAATATATAATATAATATGGTATGGTATGATATATGATATGATATATGGTGTAATATATGGTGTGGTGTGTGGTGTATGATGTATGATATGATATGATATGATGTATGATATGATATGATATGTAGTGTCGTGTAGTGTCATAAGTATTGTTCAAAGAAAATATTTTACGGGAAGCTGGTATAGCAAGTATTATTATTATTATTATTATTA
>Ga0123354_10005169_pt1 | contig 18861 bp, 6 predicted proteins | sample TergutLab28metaG_2_FD_97872 | JGI IMG/M metagenome (GOLD analysis project Ga0123354, IMG submission 97872) | Labiotermes labralis P4 segment gut microbial communities from Petit-Saut dam, French Guiana - Lab288 P4 | ecosystem: Host-associated > Arthropoda: Insects > Digestive system > Gut ...
AAGAGAGACCAACTTGATGTCACTTGCTTTATTATTTCATTATTTATTGCTCAACATGTTTCGGATGTTAATACATCCATCCTCTGGAGTTTGCTACTTATTTGATGAGTTATTTCATGGATTGTATTGTTCTGGTTCGATGTGTGTTGATGTTACGTTGTGTTTTGGCTGCGGTGGTTTGGTATCCGGATGCAGGCTTCAGCTTCAGGGTAATTTACAAGAACTTCTGTAAGATTTTAACACTTTCTGATAAATGTCTGATTGAACGAAATTTTATAGCTGGAATAGAATTCAGTAGGTATTCTGAGGCACAAATTTTACACGAAAGAATTTGAGAAAGTGAATATAAGAAAGAAGGAAAAATTGTTTCAGCAGAGAAGGAGATATATGTAATGCGATTAATTCGGCAACTTTAAGACTTATATTAGCAATAACTGAACATTTTCAAATGAAGTATACATTTCGAAAATAAGTGTACCCTATTGCAGCAAATATTCCCACTTCGATACAACGCTAGTTGGAACGCAACGGAAATCAACTTTGCTAAATACCGAGTCCACATACATTTCTAAGGTTCGTTATAATAGCTTAAGAGCAACCCTGAAGACACAGCCTGCTCTGTGAACTCTTACAGCAGCCTCATTCTTAAGGTTTCCTCATGAGAAGAAATAATGATCTATGTGAATGTCTAATGAGCTAGATACGCAGCAGCATGAACCCTCGGACCAAATCCTCTTGTGCTAGCACTTGTTAAGAGGCGCCCATATCTCACGACACTGAATGCTTCAACGAATCGAACAGAAACTTCTCTCTCTAGAATTTCTCTTCTGCCTTGCATTCACCTCCGTATTAAGTAATAGGGCTTCCAAAGGATATAGTTCCTTTTGGAGTTCAGTATTTCATCTGCATGCAACAATTTCATTGAATTCAACTCCTGCCATTTATGTTCCGCCACAAAAATTGTTTTACTTCCCTTTCCTAACAGAAAGACACAGTCCAAAAATGTATGGAAAGAAAGTGTTTTGCAGGCAGGGGCGCCATGTAAAACACATAAACACCATTAGTCGGCATTAAATGCGTCAGTACAAAGGAAAATACTGAGGAAAATGATACTATATTTATGTCTTGTTAATAGGATGCAGGACAAAGCCACAGCATATTTGGAAACGATATTAACAAAACAAACCGAAATATCAACAGCACATTAAATTCCTGAAATGTCTGCTACGATTCGTTCCAGAGTCTTCTGTTTTATATTTGGCAATCTAAAAATAAGAACATTAAAATATACGGAACTATAATTTTTACCTATTCTTTTACATCGGTGTGAAACTTGGTTTTTCACATTAAAGAAAGCGCATAGGTTAAAAGTGTTCGGAAACAAGGTGGTGAGGAATATATTTGGTCCCAAGAGGAAGGAAGCAAAAGGAGACTTCAGAAAACTGCATAATGAGGAGCTGCATGATATGTGTTACCACAAATAAGGTACGGTTGATCAAATGAAGAAGGATGAGATTTGTGGGGAATTTGACACCAAATGGGCAGCAGTATACAAATGCATGTAGGGTTTAGTGGGAACACCTGAAGGAAAGATACCTAGGCGTAGATTCGGGGATAATATTAAAATTGATCTTAAAGTAACAGAATGGACTGGCATGGAATGAATTCATGTAGCTCAGCACAGGGGCAAGTGGAAGACCGTTTTAAACGCTGTAAAAGACTTCAGGATTCCAAAAAATGCTGGAAAGCTTTTCACTAACTGGGAATTATTAATTTGTCCAGAAACACTCTGCTGCACGGTATTAGTTGGGCAAGGCAGAGAAAGTAAGAAAACAGGCTGGGAAAATTACACTAACAGTACTTTTACAGTGTTTAATATTTATCAAAAGTAATTATGGTATTTTTTTGACGTTTTGCTGACCGTGCATCTCAGTATTTAACCAACTTGATGCACACAATTCGTTTCACAATAAGTTTTATTTCATACCTCTACATGTTTCAAGCACATGTGCTCATCATCAGGAGGTCAAAATTGTGTGACAATACCAGAGGCTGTGTAATGAAATTTTGACCTCCTGATTATGAGCACATGTGCTCGAAACATGTAGAGGCATGAAATAAAACTTAATGTGAAAAAAATTTTGTGCATCAAGTTGGTTAAATACTGAGCTAAGTAATTATGGTAGTTACATCAATAGACGATGTGGGTCATAAATGTAGAAAGCATGTGGAAGATCATACAAATGCATACAAAACTTAAGTCGAAAGCCCTGAAGGGATGAGTCCATTTGTACTTCTTAGGTGTGGATATAGGCCATGATAACATTAGTGTGATGTGAGCGGTGTAATTGGATTCAACCAGCTCTATACAGGTTTACTGCGGAATTGCTCTCAACCGTAAACTATTTCGGCGAAATGCTGAGATGTTCTCAACTCGCCAGGAAACTGTCAGTTTCTCATACATTCTACACCATAAATTGAACGACTTTATGTGCATACCATTTCAAGCATTCTCATTATTTTAAAATGATGAATTTGAACGTATAAAAGTGAACCAGCAATTTGTGATTGTGTATAAAAAATTGCCGTGGTTTCTGTGACAACTGTGCGCACCATTCGGTTTCGATTTCTATTTAATTTTCTGTGTATATTATTGAGAATCATTTCCATAAAGTAGCCCATTCCACAGCGGTGCGATTACATTGGCAAACACTCGAACGATAATTGGAATCTCTCTACAGGCGGTTACCACAACTGATCACTGGAAAAAGAATGGGATTAAATATGTCACAATTACCAATTTATTTGATGCACTGCATCTCTTTTGATGTGATGTATATATAAGGCTTCTGGAACGGAAAGTTTACATTTTATTTTCTGCGAAAAGGACATGAGGTGTGCAGTTTTGTTAAGGTCATGGCTTAATGAAGCTATTTTGATAAATCGGATATATTTTGAAATAGGGTAAATGTAAATGAGATTCTCAAAGATATTTATTTACGTCCATTTATATACTCATGCTCATTGAGGTATTTTACCCTCGGCTGCTAAACAATATAGCCTACTCGTGCTCATTTTGGTGCTTGGCCTTTAGTTGTTAAACAGTATTCTCAAGCTAATTTCGGTGCTTTACGTTAAGACGCCGAACAATGTGCTCGTGCTCATTTAGGTGTTTTACCTTGATATTCTGAAGAATATACTCATTTTCGCTTCAGCGCTTGACCTAAAACACATTTATCAGCAAATAGAAAAGGACTTCATTATGCAAAGGCCAAGACGTGAACATAAAATAGACATCTGTATTCTTAGTAATGTGATTATTACTTGTAATGAAAGGAGTTTCATCCATTTACTTAAAAGATGAAAGTTGCAGCTGTCCACAAACACGTCATAAGATCGCGTAGGTATAGAAGCGGCGTGAAGGTAATAACGCCACTCATTTTTAACCTCAGCAAGATATGGAAGTGAGTCGTTAGCCTCACCCCCTGGCAGACTTACCTCCGGGAAACGAGACACTCGTGACCATTGAATGGAGGATAGGTGGACCCAGAACTTGTTTATTCAAATTGTTTATATAACTTATTTTCAATTTAAAATAATTTTATCTTCTATTAAAAATGTATACGTGTTCCAACCTGGAAAATCGAAGAAAAATATCTACATTCTTGTCTTTTTATCGACTAAAATTATCTGAAATTTGTGCATATATATATATATATATATATATATATAAACACGTCATTTGACCCTTTATGAAATAGGTCGGAATTATTCTTTAACACTGTTCATTCTGGCAATAAACGGGCGTCGTATGTTAGGCGACAGCACTATCTGATATGTGCCTCCGTAAAGAAATAAAATCTTCTGCCTGCCTGTGATGTGTAAACAGAGAGACGTGTCTACTGATATAGACGGTCAAATATTTGTCCCAGTTCTTTTTACATTATCTCGGACAATGTTGAAATAACACGAATTCCATCCAAAAACACAGGTGGAATTAACATGTGTACTGACTGAAAACTAACGTGGGGAGAGAGAACAGAATGTTGGTGGAAATTAAACGAAGCTCTGAACCATAAAATTCAAACACACAATCTGGTCACAGTAACGAGATGTACAGTACAAGACTTGGATCCTAATAAATGGTGACAAAATAGGACTGTTCGTGTACAAGAAAGACAGTTACTCAGAAGCTTTGAAGAAATAGCTGCAGCCAACATACTTCTTTCCCGTTGAGAGTTACCCGAACTTCACTATATTGATTTTAGCTGATATGATACCCTTTCACACATACCGTAGCTCTCCACAGCTACAGGCCCTCTGTAACACTTCTTGGATATTCGGTTCATGTGACAAATAATTTAATTTATTTGTCACATTTCATTTATTTTTCGTGCCGTAAATCAGCAGCAGACACCTGAATTATGGGCGGAGGTAGGCCCTTCTTGGAAAACAGGGAGTCTCCCAGCTAGTCAAGAAATGTATCGCAGTTGGAATTTAGGAATTTAAGACGTCCATGATTATCTTATGTTAAGAGTAACAGACCAACATGTTGTCGAGATTGGCTACTTTCTTGACATTTCATTTATTCGGATTGTTTACTAATTTCGACCAGGACATTTGAAAGGAGAAACGTCGAAATGGCGCGAAATTTCAGTCCCTGTGGTCACAATACAGCCGACATTCAAACTGCGTGCGAATTAGTTACGTCATTCATTCATTTAGTAGTTTGTCTTACGAAAGGCCCAAAGTCTCTTTCATAGCGAGCTCTCCACATAGTGCGATATAGAGCTTTCTCCTTCAAATGAGAGTATTCTCTCCTTTCCTTAAGGTCATCCAGTAGTTTCCTACGTCTTCTTCCTCGTCTTCCTGTTACTTCTATCCCCCTTTTTATCTTTCCTGCAATAACCCGTTTTAGAAGGCAGTTTCTACGCAAAATGTGACCAATCCAGTTAGCCTTTCGTTTACTTATTTCATGTAGGATATCCCTCGCTCCTTGACTCTAAGCAATACTTCTTCATTTCTCACATGATCAGTCCAACTGATCTTTTCCATCCTTCTCCAGCACCACATTACATCATATCGCTAATTAAAATCTGTCGTCAGCTGTACGATTACATACTACTGCATACTTTTTAGCAGGCATAGAGCTTTTCCATTTTCATTACATCATAATTACTTATTTTGTGATTCTGTATCACCTGCTAAGAATAAGCGTTGTCGAAATAGGTACAGTAGGTTATTTATCATGACGAACAGGCAAACAGGATAAGGCACTCGTGGCCTTAGTTGAGGAAGTACTCCGGTATTCCGATGGATAGACTGAAAAAGGCACTGTGTGTTACAAATTGAGGTTTGAGCTGGCTACCTTCTAAATTGGAATAAGACATATTACACTTTAAGTTTTGTCCATGAGTTTTGTTTATTTCTTCCCACCGACAGCCATGCCACTAATAAAATATATAAACTTATTTTAAGTCGTCAATTACTCAACCCGTCATTCCGTATACAAAATGCATCTCCTAATGGAACTAAAAAGCTTTGAGGGTATGCACCGTTCGAAACTCTGTCGTTATGTTGGACATCGACACATAAGTTTGTTTTCAACTTCTCCACCCAGAAACATCATGAAATCTTACCTCCACAGTCCTCTCCACTTATTAGTTATAAGAACCGTATTGTCTGTCGTTTAAAGCTACTAAAAAAAAGCAAGTTAGAAAGGCGTCGTTAAACAAACGACTAACTGCGAGCATGTACTTTATATCTTAATACGCACATCTCCGGATTCAAAGAAAGGACGTTCATGTCAATGATTTCAGTAAGTCACAATCACCCCTCTCTATTTTTCACCATAAAACTGCACACCCTCGTTGACAATGAGATATCCATCGAAAATTACGCCGACAATTGTAATAAGTTTTCTACGAGACTATATTTTCCCTAAAAGAGGGTTGAAAAGCGCGTCGCATTTCTCTGTTTTGTTCGTCACTTTAGGAGCAGAGAGAGAGAATGATGAGTCGACATTGATTGTGGTCAAACTGGAACCATGATAAATGAGACCCCGGAGCTGAGACCTTGGCACCACAAGTTACAATGATCGCCGTATAATGTGATTACTAGCAGCAGAAGAGTAATCTGTCACACCCGCGCTGGACAACAGATGGGGCCTGCAGCCTGCGTCTGTGGCCCCACCCACACGACCACTCGCCCCGTCTCTGTCCGTTGGAAAATCCTCATCTGCTGCATGTGAGCACAAGCGCCCTGGAAAATGAACGTTGTTTCACGTGTGATAACAGTGCTAAATAATACGAATCCGGTCGTGGACATTCACAAGCCTATTCTCGATTTACGTGTCTCGACCCAATATTTTGTTATACAAATGTGCCCCAAGGGGTTGTTCGTTATATTTCTCTGCCCATGCAAAACGTTACGAAGAGATTCCGATTGGGGATTAGTAAAATATTTAGAGAAAGGCATGAAATTGTATTTACTGTTTAGGAGCAATGATGAAAAAATTTGGCTTTTCCGAACAAGAAAAATATTGATTTATTTAAGGACGGTGTTTTAAAGATTCAAGTCATGTAGCGCAGAACGTTATTCGGATATTTCTAATGATAGGTTATTTAACGAAACTGTTTGAAAGGTGTATACGATCGTAGATTTTGAGCATATTAGAATAAGAATAGAAAAGTCGTCAGGTATTAGTTACTTGCCTATAAGAAATCAAATTAGTAACGAAAAATACAATAATTTTTCTAGTCGGTTTAACCTAAATTCTTGCATTCCCATTCAGACTGCCTTAGCGCAAGGTAATAGTGATTTCGATCTTAGGGTTTATGAAAAGAAACTTGCTCAATGTTGCCATGTCTCTTGTCATAGAATTTCTTCAGGATCACTCAACCTTAATTAGCCTCGCAGCAGATTAATGATCGTAGCGTTAGTAAAAGACATAAAATTAATTAACTATAAGCTGATGATAAACTTTGTGTCTAGATAAATTTAATAAGGGCATTGATATACAATTTCGTGCCATACCGCTCAAGTGTGCTTGCGTTGTGCAACTGTGGTGAGAAAATTCATGCACGCTGAAACTTCCAATTTGGCGCAGAGGCTGACTTCATGAAGGAAGAATATAAATATTAATCACTAGCACCTGTTGCGGAATTGACAACAAAGAAACAGTTACGAAAGTATAATAATTTTGGTTATTATGTTTAAGTTTATGCATTATTAATAATACTCCATGTTAAATGAAAACACAATACAAAAACCGTCTACAGTATTCTTACAGACACCATGTGACCACTGGGTCAAATATGTCTGCGGGTCCTTTTTAAATTTTTCTCGTGAGATTTTGGAGGGCGGGGGGAAACTTTGACTATTACGGACCTTAAATATTCCAACCGGTGAAGTATGAATCTATTTCATACACACGAAGCTGAAATGGAAATTCAAAACACGATGGTTTGTAGATGCCAGTACAGAAGGTTTGAACTTTACCGGATTGCTTTATAAAGCCCGTTTCTTTGCACGTTTCACAAATAAGGCTACATCAGCTCTACACATTTAATGATCAATGAGACTAAACTATATACTAAAAGATATAATCCACAATGTAACACGCAATTTTTAGCGACGCTCTCTGCAGTTAATTGTTTGCTTGATGTTTATTTATAAAATTTGATAAGCTCGTTACGCAGACCTAAAATAATTCCACTTATGGCCAGAGTTATAGGTTAAAATTTGACTTTCAGAACCTATTATTCAAAAACTGGAAAAAATTCAGATTTTACAAGAAAATAAACAAGGTCGCAATAAATCCAAGAATCCATACACTTTTACACCCAAAAATTAAAATGCCGAAATCAGTAATTATTTATGAATCGTAATTTTAGTTACATGTAATTTTAGTAGACAGAACTAATAACATGGTACTTCCTTCGTTGCAGTCTTAAGATAATGAAGTTATCCCGCAAACACACACCGTTAAAAATTACATCATACTGAATCATACAGAATTCTTTCTTAACCATTTAAAATAAAATTTCTCCAGACAGAAGTTGGTGGAATCTTTTATACATTCTTAACTGTTGAATTAATCTCTGGTAATTACACAAAGGGTCGTTCAGTAGACGGTATTGAACTACCTTAGTTTAGAGGCCGACAGCCCAATTTTATATTGACGGTAAGAAATTACGCTCTCCATAACAAAAGACATTTCTTGAAACAAGGAAACTCTTCAAGGAACACATTTATTCAATAAACCATCATGTACAACACAGTCAGCAATTTCGAAGGATACTAGTTTCGGTCTACGCACAGGCCATCATCAGACTTATGCATTATTTAGAACATAAGAAAAAGAATCATTCATATGTTTCGTACAGAGATCTGATCCTCAACGTAACCTTCATAAGACTTGTTAAAACAGTATATAAATTAAATGAATAAACAACTGTAAATTAAAAAAAAAGAAAATTGTTAAATAAAGGACGAAGACAACACAAAACGTTGTTTATTGTAGAGTCCACACCGCAGCGCCCATTCTAAAGCGATATAACTGACGATGAATGTTCAGATGATCCAATGCTCTAAGGAAATCCATTATGTTCTGATATGGGAACACACCACGCATTTCTGTAATATAAGTTTTCCTTTTATTTTCTATGTATCAGTAGTTGGCTGGAGCCTGTAAAAGGTAAAGATTTTAATTTCATTAATTTTATAGTTGTCACGTTATTGTATTTTATTATTTCACAGACTCCGACAAATTGCTGTAGAAAAGAAAGAAAAAAGTTTACCGAAAGAATGCATGGTGTGTTCCCACATCCGAATATAATAACATTCCCTAGAACGTTGGATCTTCTGAACATACATTGTCAGTTACACTGCTATAGGACGAGGGATGCGGTGTGCACGTACAGCCACAAACCTTCTTATGCTGCATACATTCTTAATTGAAAAATATTCTTTTTTAAAATACATAGTTGTTTACCCACTTTTAATAATGTTTTGAAAAGTTCTATAAAGAGTGTGTTAAGGCTGTGAGATGTCTTTCCCAAGTTTGTTAAGAGTTTAGGTGACAAAAGTGTGACACGCACTAGCAGAGTTTCTGTTTTTACTAGTGCAAGAACCTTCCCTTTTTTTAGCTTAAAAGGTGCCTAAAATATATTGATTGTAATTACCTACAGTTTAGAAACCAAGAGAGAACTGTAGATTCATCTAATTCACTACAAATACTTCATCAAAATATTAAGGGACTAGGAAGCAAAACCGATGAATAATAAAATCATAAGAAACAGATAACATTAATCCCCATGCATTATGTGTTATTGAGTATCAAATGGAGGAACAGGACATGCCACATCTCACATTACCAGGCTATTTATAAGGATCGAGTTTCTGCCTTTGAAATCTACAGAATGGAGGCGTGTGTATGTTTGTTCGTAAAAATCTGTATTCTACGAAAATTGATACTTCACATAAGTATAAAGAAAATGATTTGGAAATTTGCGCCGTTGAACTAGACTAAATCATCTAAATTAATCATACTAAGCTTAAACGGAACGCCTAAAGAGATTTTGGTTAATTTACAAAGAATCAAGGTGATGCTTTGTCATGTCTGTAAGCACCTGAAGGGGAATGTTTAATTTGTAGAGGAATAAACACAAATTATCTAATTGAGAGCAACAGAAAAAAACTAGCATTATTATTAGCAACATAAAATTAGTCACACACAGTTAATTTTGCAACAAGAAATCGCAATAACCAAAACACTGCTATTGATAATATATTTGTGGATAACAGTAGAATAAATTTTATCTTCTATATCTACAAAAATAAATGGCCTATCAGATCATGATGTTCAAGTTCTTGCAATTACAAATTTATATGCAACAATAAACAAGTTTCCTTTAAAGCAGAGAACCAGATTAATGAACAATTAAGCAATTATGAACTTCCAGGCTCTACAAATAAAGAAACCTGGGAATTTGTTTATACTGATGCATAGCCTAAACATAAGTTTAACTCATTTCTGTTCAATTTCTTAAACATTTTCCAAATTGGTCTTCCAGTTAAACATAGAAGTATGAAATACAAGAATTACTGGATTACACAAGGAATAAAAATATTTTGCATAAACAGAATAAGTCTGTATGTCTTCCTTAGAACAGCAATGATCCAAAAGCAAAAGCACGTTACATTAAACACTGCAAAATCCTAAGAAAAGTTAAGAAGCTTAGAAGCAGCACTAAAGTAGACTTACAGAAAAATCCACCAACAAAATAAAAAACGACCTGGAACATTGTAAAGAGACAAGAAAAGTACATTCAGTGGAACATGTTATTATTTCTTGTGAATTATGAAAAATTAAAGGATCCAACAGACGTGGTCAAGGCATTCAACAATTTATTTATAAAATTAGTTAAAAATTAAACCTTCAACAAATACAGAAAGGAGATGTTATCTCATTTCTACAAGATTCATTTCCTGGAAACTTTCCCAACCTAAAAATAATCTCAATCCCTGAAGCTGAGATAAAGAGTATAACATATTGCTTAAAACCAAAAAATCAGCAGTTTACGATGACAGAACAAGTAAAATATTAAGAGCCTTTGCATCTCTCCTTAGTCACCCACTCATTAGTCACCCATTAAGCTACATTATAATCACTCGATACATGCAGGTAACTTTCCTGACTGTCTTGAAATAGCAGTACTAAAACCACTCACAAGGAAGAAGGCAAAACTAGTATGATAAAATATAGGCCTATATCAATATTAACGGTTTTTCTAAGGTACCCGAGAAAGCTATGCACAGTAGATTAAGTCAGCACCTGCATAATAACAACATACTAGCCACAAAACAGTAAGGTTTTAGTGAAAGAGATCAATTGAAGATGCAACCTTCAGATTAACAGATAGTGTATCGAAAAAAAATTGATTTGGCAAGGCTTTTGATTGTAAGAAACATGAAATTTTGTTAGCTAAATTACATTTCTATAAAATTCGAGGAGAATCTGAAGATTGGTACAGGTCCTATTTAACTAAGAGAAGACAGAAAGTTGTAGTAAAATTACCTAATACAGCTCAAAATGTTTTTCCTGACTGGGATACATTGAAGCATGGAGTTCCCAAAGGACCAGTTCTACTGCCTCTGTTTTTCACAATATACATCAATGACGTTCTCCTGAAAATAAATTCTTTATCAAAACCAATATTACTTGCTGATGATACAAGTGCCATAATTTGAAGCAAAAGTTTCGAAGATTTCTTTTCAGTGTCTAATTTAGTTCTCTCTTATATGATTAAATGGTTTTCTGCTAATAATTTAGCTCTAAGTTTAGATTAAAACGAATATAACAAAATTCATAACAAAGAATTTAGCACATTCTGTCATACATATTGGTTATAAATCAAAGTATATTGAAGAGACGGTGCATACAAAATTTTTAGGTTTACAAATTGATAACCACATTAATTGGAAGAGCCATATTGAGGAAATGATTCCTAAGTTAAGTTCAGCAACTTATGCCTTAGTTCGATGGTCCACATCAGTAGCACTAGTACTCTCATATCAATTTTAATGCTACTTTCATTCTATTACAAAATATTGGAAAATCTGTTGAGGTAATTCTTCTAACAGTGGGCAGATTTTCACTTTACAAAAGAAAATAGTCAGAATTGTAAATGGTGCACAACACAGAACCTCTTGTAGAAGTCTAATTAAACCAATAGAGATCTACCTATTCCATGCCAGTATGTACACTCATTAATGCACTTCATTATCAATAATTAGGAAGCTTTTCTAACAAATTCATACATACACACTATTAATACAACAAAAAACCATCATTTTCACAGGTAATTGCCAACCTACCTTTTTTAAAAAAAAGTACATTCTATGCCGGCATAAAAAGTTTCAACAGTTTACCACCTAGGGTGATAATCCTCAAAAATGACAAGGCAAAATTTAAAGCAGCCCTAAGGTAATACCTACATACACACTCCTTTTACCCTGTAGATGATTTTTTTATGTGTAAAGATGATTTATAATACTGTGTTTTGTAAAATGTTTGTAGTATTTTACACTGTGAATTTGTGTAATGGATCCATGTAATGTATATATGTATGTATGTATGTTGATGGACGGTTGTATGTATGTTATAAATAATATATATGCCTGTACATATATAAGGGAAAAAAAAGATACAAAATCACAGTCTGAACACAACTTTATCTGTGTGCAAAGCAGCTATATGTTTCGTCTATATATAGCCATCATCAGGCTGAACAAAGAACTGTAAATAAGAACTATAATACAAGGCAATAAAATTGTAGGGACGAGATCTCGTCTTACATTAATATAGAGTTGTATAAATATTTTTAAAAAATTCAGGAGAAAATATGGGGTTGCAAGGGGACTGCGGAAAATTATAAGTTCGTAAATTCTTCAAACATTTTTCCTGAACAATAATAATAGTAATGAAGTAGGCGAATAGTCAATCGTAAGAATTGTTGGGCAGCACAAATACGTATTCTCAGATGACGCATTATTGAATATATAAGATTCATGCCGACAAAGTGTAGATATGATTATATTCCAGGATAGGTGCGTTTATTACATTTTAAATCTTTAATATATTCACTTGAGGTAAAATTATGTATATTTATACAATCTGCCTAACGTATATCGCAAATGATGCATTTTGGTAAAGGCTGCTCTCTGCTGTGCACTGTAGTTAGTATGACGTGCACTGTAAAATCGTTGGAGTCTTACAACAATTGTCTGTACGTATTAAATGCATCATCAATTTTCAAGTCAATAAAATTTAATATGAGGATTATTTCGCCACTATTTAAACTTGTTTTAAAAATTTAATTAATAATGACTACACTATGCACATTCCCTTTTCAAAGTCGCTTTTCAGCGTGCTGGTCAAGGAATTCCCTGCCATTTACGCTAATCGTCGCTCTTTGGCGAGGGCTGGCCACTGGACAATACCCTAAGCAACGCCGAAGTACTCCAAACAAATACACCATACATCCGCAGATACGGCTCACAATTACGTTATCATCGACGCGGAAGTTTTCCAAAAAATAAATAAATTTTATCATTTAAGCTTAAAGTCTAAAAAGCACTCTCAGATAGTAAGATGTCGCTGCTGTTTTGTAGTGTGCTTGACCTTGTTTAGAATAAATACAGTTTAACCGAATACGACTGCCTTGTTGCAGTATTAAGTTATCACATACAGCAAAGTTTAAGGAAAGTTTGACTTTGTACTACTTCCAAATTTATTAAAGAAACGTTTTTTTCAGAAACCCCAGAATTTAGGAGGAGGTAATTGTTGTTTCTGTAATCGAACGACGTGTATTTTGTTAGAAATTTTTCCTAAATTAGAGGCAATTTGTTCTTCTTAAATGCTGGCAACTCTGTAGCAGACTACGTAACATCCCGTTACAAAAAATATCAGTCATACTCAGGTATCCATGAGAACATCAAATATCTAATGAAGCAGTTTCTATATAAATCCTTAAAATTGATTCCAATTTTAAATACGAAAGAGAAATTTATAATTACCATATTTAACACCGAAAACTATTCAAACGGAAATGTAGCCACTTCTTCCAAAATTTGGTGTGTAGAAAAAATGTATTATATTTAGACAGTTATTTAAATAAATTCTTCCTAGCTGCAACTAATGCTTAAATTGGCGTCTGTCTCTAATATGTAATTTTTTCTCGTAAAAAGTACCTGCAAAATAGAAAGATTAAATTTCTATAGATGTGATCCAAACTTCCATAATCCAAAAAGGTTTTTTAAAAGCAGAATATGTAACCGATATCAATGTCACTATAGTTGAAGTAGATAGACATTTATACATAAAGTAATGCTGATACAGTTTTTCAGGTTCTGTAGGACGTGCAAAGAGAATAATCCTGAGGCTTATTATTAAAGTCCTGCTGAATAGTAATTAGACCAGAATGTTACAATTTGCATCATTAATCAAAATGGCACGTCACTCCTGAAACCCGTTCTTCGTCCACATCTCAGTCACCACATTTCCGGCATCAGTCCCAACCCTCGTGTTATAAAAACGCAGGACTAAAAACAACAGGTAGGCCTGCCATACGTTACATATATCATGCATCGTAAACACGTGCCAAGCCATGTCTTGTGATGTGATATTAATATCAGTACCAAGCCCGCTCCAGCCCTGTTATAGATCGACATTTTAATACCCGTAATATTCTGTGCCCCCTTCCATATCTGTCGAGTTCAGTGCGTTGAGAAATTCATCTACCCCAACAGCCCCATCTCTCCCTTCCAACCTACCCCTGTAGATCCCTTTCAACTCCTGATCTTTTGCAATGCTGCCGGCGGCGGCAGTGGTGGTATGTCCGGTATTTCCTAACTCATTTTCTACATCCTTCTTCTCCAGCCACGATGCATAACTTCAGTATGCGAGACTTCGCTTTACTTGACTCCAGTGATGCTGGCTCTTATTTCTTACGTCTACAAGCTACGTGGTTAAGACATTAAACCACAGATGTATTAACGTTTTAAATATTATTGCGTTGCGTGTCGAATATACTAACGTTTAATATCTCATTCTACACGTATATTATTTAGAAAATTAGTATTTTGTTAAATCACATCTTTTAAAAAAAATACATTGAGGTTGAGTTAGGTCAAGGCAAAAAATTATGAATTGTGAATTGTGAGTGGTCAGTTTCACGACCCGACTGCTTTTCGAACTTCGAACGTCCGTTGGCTAGGTAGCTGCGTGATTCAAAATACGTTTTACTTCTATAATGCCTTTTAATTTTTCCTTATCAACTTTTAAAAAGATGTCTTTATGGAGCAGAGTTCTTCTTGAGAAGCTGTGAGTTCCTCTTCTATTCAAGATACGCGTATCCCTCATACACAAACAAAACCAATGTTTCCGCATGGGATCCGCAAACACCCGTCGCTGTCGCTGCCCTGGGCCAGAATAAACCACTGCACTGCAACCCACTGTATTCACTTCATATTCATTTCACTATTACTCTACAATCTACATTTAACAAAGAAGTATTTTGGTACTGTCAAACACAACAAATGCCTATTTTACACCGTAATATGGCAACATTTTTCGACCTAATTCGGTCATCTTCAACCCATCAATAAACAACTCATAACAAAGTATCGTCATCAATTGTACTTGACGGTATCAGTAATAGAGATAGAAATTTTAAAATAAATAAAATACATGTTTCAATGTTAGACTAGTTTTATAATTGTTAAACCGTGAATCAGCATATTCAAAATATTAAATGTTAAAATAATCAAGCTAATTATTTATGGAGAATTCGTATGTTTTGCAGCTATACCCAGTGTCCAGGAGACTACTCAGTAGAACGTTCTGCAAACATGTATCTGGCATAGCCTTGTCGATATTTTGTACGTAGCTGTTTTGCTCTATAGTATTGTTTAATTCTTACTGTGGTCAGGTGGTTGCCTAAGCTGAAGCCGATGTTGTTAAGAGGCGCTGAACCCGATCCATAAATATACTGTGCTTCGTCACTTTTCGGAATATACTGACTGTTATATTTGTATGGAAACGTAATCCGCTCTAAAGAGTTTGTATCTTAGCAAAAATTCTATAGCAGAACGTGGGAATTTCTCGAGTGGGGTATGAATTGAGGGGTTTCCCGTCTCATAGCAGAAGAGACAATTTCAATTTCCCCCTAGCGCTGTGTCTTTCCTAGCGTGAGAATAATTGCATAATGCAATGGAGAAAAAATCACTTCGAATTTAACCTATCACTTTAACCGCAAAGTTGTATTTTCCCTGGTTTATGGCACAAAAGTAATTTAGTGTGTATTCCCGCTTTGCCATTGTCAGAATGAACTTACAACGCGAGAAAAGGCAGACGGAGTGGCAGACATGGAGAAATGTGTAGCCTTTACTCCCATTTGTCACTATTAGATTATTATATCATTAACATCACCACCATCACCAAGCTTCTCAAGATGATTTATAGCTTTATAATACCCTTAAGAAAACATAGCTGCACTGTCACACAATTCTCTGTCTTGTTGGTTTTCGTGTATCAATTAAATTAATTACTGATTTCCATTGTTAGGCATTTCTTAGCACACAAGACAAATAGCGCCTTATCTGGTGATCATACCTACGCCCTGTAGCACATAAACCGTTGTACAAATTTTAGTTCGACTCCGGAGCTTCCAGTAAAGTCGAAGTGATATACCAATTTTCAAACCCACTGATACATTAAAATACAGTTCACATAAGACCATAACATGTTCTTAAAGTATCCTTGAAGCTGTATGTGAATTCGAAATAGAAAACTTACATACACAACTTTAACATTAGTAGTGGACATTTAGTGACCGCCTCTGTGGTCTAGTGGTCAGAGTTTCTGGCTACAGATACAGAGGTCCCGGTTTCGATCCCCGGCGCTACCAGATTTTCTGAGTAGTTGTGTGTCTGGAACGGGGTCCACTCAACCTCGTGAGGTCAATTGAGGAGCTACTTGAATGAAAAAAGTAGCGGCTCCAGGTCTAGAAAACAGAGATTAACGGCTGTGGGGACCCGTTACGCTGACCACGTGACACCCCAATATCCGAAAAAGTTGGCACTAATTTCGCCGACCGGCGGCGGCCGCTCTGTCGGTATAGTTCGCGTGCGGACTAAGGCCACGGAGTTTAGTTTAGTTTAGTGGACATTTAGTGGTTATACTTGTGTAAAAGCAAACAAAACATATAAAGCGCGCACACGCAATTATAGCTGAGTTTCTTAATTACTGTCTACGGTTAATATATTTCATACACAGACAGTAGACTGGCTTTTAGCATTCTTTGTACAAAGTGAAGAAAATAAATACACATCTTAGTTGTCATGGTTTGTAATTGTTTGAATAATCACAAAAGCTATTGAATACATTTTATTTAATAAATAATTAGCGGGTCTGCTTTGGGTGAACGTCATTCCGGCCTCTACCAGACATTACAGTACATTACATTAATCTCAAACCTAAGTATGTAACATGAACGCAAGAGTCCGTACGTTATACATACATAACAATACGTATGATCAATATAGTACCTCACCAAGATGTACAAAGCTTTAGTGTCTTTTGGATATGGACAATATTTAATTAAGTACAAGTAATATTATAATTTATCAGCATAATGTCGAAATTATTATTAGTTACGCATAAAACAGACTACTGTATACACTAAACAAGCACCAAATCTAATAAAGTTCGAAATGTAAACACACAAAGAACTCACTTATACATCAGCCCGGAGAAGGCCTACCTGTCATTTTCAAACGGTTTTTATACTTGGAAGCGAATGTATGAATAAAACATTCAGCTTAGGTTTATTTAAAAAAAACAGTTATAATGAAATTACTCTTCTAATTGCTCGAAGAGAAAACTGCGCCTATAGCCAGTGTTAGGTTTAAATTCAATTCTGCCATCCTTTGCCTACTATTAACACAAATTCAGATACATATATGCAGTGTATAAGAGAGAGCCCATTACGCCAATCACCTATAAAGTGGGAATTTTATTTCATATTTTCAAACAATACGCAATTCAAATCAAGTTTCTCGGACAAGCAGTTGTGCTATTCGGGTGTGAAATGTTGATAACAAAAAACGTGCGAGAATATCGACCAACAGCGTTTCGTATTGCATTTGTGTACACGAATCACTTCCTTTCATCTGGCGGTTTTAGTTGCGCGTTTTTGGTGTTTTAAAACACTGTAATATACGTGTGTATGTGCGAGCGTGATAAATACATGGTCATACTTCTTTTAGCGAGCCCAGACTGTAACAACTGCCACATGTTCTCACTGAATTCGGGGAGATGCCAGTGTGTGTGCTGTCAGTTTTGTGTGAGATGGAGTAGTGTCCGTAGCGGTACAACAAAAAAGGGGATCCGCAGGCAGGCCTGAAACTGCTGGGTTTATTATGGTATGGACGGAGTATGGATAATGTGTTACAACTGGAACCAACCCCAAGCATCGCTTTAAGCAAAGTGGCACTTAAAACTGCAGCCAGATGTATTTAAACAAGTTATCCTTTTTTGGGGTTCCTGCAGCAATACAAATGAAGGTAATTATCTTGATTAAATTCAAAATATTTATCATATTTCCAATGTATTTGAGAGTTCCAGTTCTTATATTAGAAATACATACAATAAATTTTGGTAGAAATATATACAATCAGTTTTACATTCATTATTATATTAATGTTAGTGAATGAAGTCCTGAACACATTGAGCACAAATAACAAATTACTGTTATGATTCCCTGTTCCCTATGCGGAGATACTTGATTATATCATTGACTGAAGGACCACCAATCCTGACTTTTGTAATTTTGTTCTATAATTCTTTGCAATATCTGTGATAGTGAGTTCAATTATGGCTTGACCAAAGTTCAGCATCGTCTAAATTCGTTATTCTTAAGCATTACATAATTCGTCGTCATATCAGATAACTACTGCTGATAAGGTAAAAGACATATAAATTAAGAAATATATAATACATATCACACATATCACACACATCACACATGCCCTGCCGTGCCGTGCCATGCCATGCCATATCATATCATACACCCCACACACACAACACACACAACAAACACACCACACACACAACAAACACAACACAACACAACGCAACGCAACGCAACGCAACGCAACGCAACGCAACGCAACGCATCGCATCGCATCGCATCGCATCGCATCGCATCGCATCGCATCGCATCGCATCGCATCGCATCGCATCGCATCACATCACATCACATCACATCACATCACATCACATCACATCACATCACA
>Ga0123354_10005170_pt1 | contig 18861 bp, 17 predicted proteins | sample TergutLab28metaG_2_FD_97872 | JGI IMG/M metagenome (GOLD analysis project Ga0123354, IMG submission 97872) | Labiotermes labralis P4 segment gut microbial communities from Petit-Saut dam, French Guiana - Lab288 P4 | ecosystem: Host-associated > Arthropoda: Insects > Digestive system > Gut ...
AGTTGAGGATAGGTCATCATTGCCCAGACCAGAATGGAAATGCCGAGGATGACTGTGCCCGCCTTTTTCATGTATTGCCAGGTGCGTTCCCAGGTGTGGATAAACAGCCCTTTCAGGGTCGGGAAACGGTAGGGCGGCAGTTCCATGACAAAAGGAGTGGAGGCGCCCTTGAGCACGGTCAACCGCAGGACCTTGGCGACGCACAGGGCGATGAGCCACGAGGCCAGGGTGGAAAGGAACAGGTAGCGGGCCTGGTGGTCCGAGAAAAAGGCGCCGATCAGCAGGGTGAGGACCGGCAGCTTGGCGCCGCAGTTCATGAAGGGCACGGTCAGGAGCGTGGCCAGCCTTTCCTTGGGGGAGCGCAGGGTGCGGGAGGCCATCACGCCGGGCACGGCGCAGCCGCCGGCAATGCCGCCGGAGATGATGAACGGCATCACCGAGGAGCCGTGCAGGCCGAAAAAGTGGAAGATGCGGTCCATCATGAAGGCGACCCGGGCCAGGTAGCCCGAGTCTTCGAGCACGGCGATCCCGAAAAACATAAACATGATGATCGGCACGAAGCCGAAGACTCCGCCGACCCCGTCGACCACCCCCGAGATGATCATCGACTTGAACGGTCCGTCGGGAAGGAGCATGTCGACCCCTTTGCTGATTAGGGTGAAAAATCTGGTCAGCCATTCGACCGGCACTGAACTGTAGCTGAAGGTGAAGGTGTACAGGCAGTACAGGATCCCGGCCATGATCAGCGGGCCGAGGAGGCGGTGGGTGACGACCTTGTCGATTTTGTCCGAGGCGTACAGCCGGTCGGCGACAAATTTGCGGGTAATCACCCCCTGGTGGATGATCGATTTGATATACCCGTAGCGATGGTCGGCGATCACCGCCTCCGGGAACACCCCGAGGGTATGCTGGAGGTGCTGGCCGATGGTCTGGCATCGGGCGATCAGCTTCTTGCCGGCCTCTGGATAGGCATCCATAGTCTTGCTGACGATCTGCCCGTCGTTTTCCAGGAGCTTGACGCCGAGCCAGCGCTGGGGATAGACCGCGACCAGGTCGGTGCAGGCCGCGATGTCGGGGGCCATGTCGGTCAAGGCCTGATTGAGGTCTGCACCGTAACTCAGAAACGCAGGCTGCGGCCGGATGCCGCCTGCGGCAACCGTCAGGACCGCGTCGAGCATCTCGTCGACGCCCTTTCCCGACCGGGCGATGATCGGCGCCACCGGCACGCCGAGCCGGACGCTCAATTTTCCGGCATCGATGGTCACGCCGCGCTTCTCAGCCGCGTCGATCATATTGAGGGCAATCACCAGCGGCACGCCCAATTCCAGAAACTGGCAGCTGAGATAGAGGTTGCGCTCCAGGTTGGAGGCGTCGACCACATCGACCACCACGTCGGGCCGGTCGTTGATCAGAAAATCCCGCGCCACCAGCTCCTCGACCGAGTAGGCGGTGAGCGAGTAGGCGCCCGGCAAGTCGACCACGCGGATCTCCTTGCCCTGGTGCAGGCAGCAGCCTTCCTTTTGCTCGACCGTGATGCCGGGATAGTTGCCCACGTGCTGGCGGGCCCCGGTGAGGTGGTTGAACAAAGTGGTTTTTCCGGCGTTGGGATTGCCGGCCAGGGCGATGGTGAGGACTGGTTCCATAATGTGCGCGGGGGAAGAAAGCGGCGCCCGGGTTCAGGCCGAGAAAAAAGTGATCAGAGCGTGCCCAGGGCGACGATGCGGGACGGGGCGGAGGCGGCGTTCATGGTTTGCGCATGGGAAAAGGGTTGTTTGGAGTCCGGGAAGGGGAAGGATCGCCGCAGCCGGAACAGCGGCAGGCGCCGGTTCTGGAGTTGCGCCATGAGCGCCACAGCCGCCGTCCGGTAAAAAACGCCGCCAGGGCCACGGCAAGAATAACCAGGAAATGTTGCATGGGTCACGCTCCAAGCGTACGGGGCTCCTGATCGGGGCAGGGCCGGGAGTTGTCTGTTTTCCTGGATTGTCTGCCGCTGGCAAGGACGCCCGCTTGTATCATTTTCCGTTTTTAATGCAAAAATATGCTTATTTTTTCATTAAAATCCAACATGTTGCCTGTTGGGGCAGACTGCAACGGCAAGAGGAAACGACATCAGGCCGGGGCGACCAGGATGGAGGAGGCGGTTGGCGCGTCCAGACTGATGGTGCCGCCGTTGACTTTGATCATACAGCGCCGGCCGCTCCCCTTGCAGAGCAATTCCAACTCGGACCCGGGAAGAACCCCCAGCATCGCCATGCGGGCACAGGTCTGACGGTCGCCCGTGACGGCGCAAACCCGCATGCGGCTGTTGCAGCACGATTCGGACAAGGGCGTCGCCGTTCGCTGCGCCCGTTTTCCGCGCCTTTTGCACCACCTGCACAGCCTTTGGATATCGCTGAGGAGGCGGCAGGAAATTTCGGGTTGTTCCTCGTTCATGCACGTGCCAAACAAATACCGGTGAAAATCGATCAGGCCGCAAGGGTTCCTGTGGCGCATTCCACAGGAAAATTCCATGAAACCATGATGTTTGGAGAATAACCTTCATGAGTTAGGTACTCCAAACAATAGGCGCTGTCAACAGCTTTGCAAGGTGGAGCGGAAAGATGCGTTTTTTTTCCGGGCAGGGAGCGAGAAGGACGATCAGTCGGCAGGAAAGGGCAGGAGAAAGAAAAATTTCCCGCATCCTTTGCGGAAGAGATGCGCAATGCGGGGACCGGCGCGGACCCAAGGTCAGGAGGAGATCTCCACCTCGATGTAATCGGCCTCGTCGTTGCGCAGGGTCAGGGTGCCGCCCATGACCCTGAGCGCCACCGGGTCGTTCAAGGGCGCCCGTTGCTTGATGGTGATTACCGTGCCCGGAACCAGGCCCATTTCGCGGATGCGGTGGCCGAGTTCACCGCCTACCTTGACGGCGACGATGGTGCCGCTTTGATTGATGACCATTCTCCGCAGGTTGACGATCGCCATGGCTGCTCACTCGGCCTCGTTCAGCTTGGCCCAGCTGTCGCGCAGGGTGACGATCCGGTTGAACACCGGCGCATCCGGTCCGCTTGCCGCCGGGTCGAAACAAAAATAACCCTGGCGCTCGAACTGAAAGCGGTCGTCCGGATCAGCCTCGGCCAATCCCGGCTCCAGCATGCAGTTGCCGAGGATTGAGAGCGAGGCCGGGTTGAGAAAGTCCATGAAACTTCGCTCCTTGTCGGCATCCGGGTCTTCAACGGTGAACAGCCGGTCGTAGAGCCGCACCTCGGCCCGCAGGGCATGGGGCACGGAAACCCAGTGGATGGCGCCCTTGACCTTGCGGCCGTCGGGCGCCGACCCGCCCTTGGTGGCCGGATCGTAGGTGCAGCGAAGCTCCACGATCCGGCCTTGCGCATCCTTGACCACTTCCTGGCAGGTGATCAGATAGGCATAGCGCAGGCGCACTTCTCGTCCGACGCTGAGGCGGAAGAATTTTTTCGGCGCATCCTCCATGAAATCAGAGCGTTCGATGTAGATTTCACGGGAAAATGGGAGGATGCGTTCACCCATCTCCGGATTTTGCGGGTGGTTCTGGGCGATGAGCTCTTCGGTCAGCGCCTCCGGATAGTTGGTGAGCACGACCTTGAGCGGGTCGAGCACCCCGAAAACCCGGCGGGCGTGCAGGTTGAGGTCGTCGCGGGCGGTGTTTTCCAGCACGCCCATATCGATCCAGGATTCGCGGCGGCCAATGCCGACCGTGGCGCAGAAGTCGCGAATGGCGGCAGGCGTATAGCCCCGGCGGCGCAGGCCGGAAATGGTGAGCATCCGGGGATCGTCCCAGCCAGAGACATGCCCCTCGTTCACCAGTTGCAGCAGCTTGCGCTTGCTGGTCACCGTGTAGTTGACGTTGAGCCGGGCAAACTCGATCTGGCGGGGTTTTGTGTTGTTGGTGGTTTGCAGGGCGTCGAGCACCCAGTCGTAGAGGGCGCGGTTGTTCTCGAATTCAAGCGTGCACAGCGAATGGGTGATTGCCTCCTGCAAGTCGGAAAGACAGTGGGTGAAGTCGTACATCGGGTAGATGAGCCACTTGTCGCCGGTGCGGTGATGGCGCGATTTGAGGATGCGGTAGAGCACCGGATCGCGCAGGACTATGTTGGGCGAGCCCATGTCGATCTTGGCTCGGAGCACGCAGGCGCCTTCATCGAATTCACCCTTGCGCATGCGCGAAAACAAATCGAGATTTTCCTCAACCGACCGGTTGCGATACGGGCTCTCGCGGCCCGGTTCGGTCAGGGTGCCGCGGTATTCCCGGATTTCGTCGCCGCTTAAATGGCAGACATAGGCCTTGCCCATTTTGATCAGTTGGACCGCGTAGTCGTAGAGCTGATCGAAATAATCGGAGGCGTAGTAGAGATGCTCCCCCCAGTCGAATCCAAGCCAGCGCACGTCCCGTTTGATCGATTCGACGTAATCGGTGGATTCCTTGCACGGGTTGGTGTCGTCGAAGCGCAGGTGGCAGACCGAGTCGTTTTCCGCCGCGATGCCGAAGTTGAGGCAGATCGATTTGGCGTGGCCGATGTGGAGAAAACCGTTGGGTTCGGGCGGAAAGCGGGTGATTGGCGAGCTGTGTTTTCCCGAGGCCAGGTCGTTGGCGACGATCTGGCGAATGAAGTCGAGCGGCTTGGAGGCGGAATCTTTTTCGGTGCTCATGAATCGTATGCTCCAGACAAACGTTAGGCGGCAGAAAACAGGTCGCCGGTCCGGCGCAGCCGGGCAACGGCCTTTTCTTTGCCCAAGGTGGTGACGATATCAAACATCGAAGGTCCGGCCGACTGTCCGGTGAGCACTGTGCGCATGGCGTTGATCAGCACCCCCGGTTTCACCGCCAATTCCTCGGCCATTTCCCGGCAGGCCTGTTCGGTCGACTCGGCGTTGAAATCGGCCAGCACGGCGTAGCGCTCGGCCAGTTGCGGCAGCCAGGCGGCCAGTTCCGGCTGTTTGAGCACGTTTTTGGCCAGCGGTTTGGGGTCGATGGCGTATTGGTCCGAAAAATAGGCGCGGCCGGCAGCAACGAAATCCTTGAGGGTGTGGAAGCGGTCGCGGATCAGGTCGAGCGTGGCCAGATACCAGTCGCGGCGACCGGCATCGTAGGCGGGATCCCAGAGAGACTCCGCCTCAAGTTCGCCGCGCACCAGTTGGCCCAGCTCAACCAGGTCCATGGAGCGCAGGTAGTGCTCGTTGATGGCGATCAGTTTGGGATCGGTGAAGAATTTGGCGTCGCCCGGTTTGAAGTTGAACACCGAGTTGACCCGGCTGATCCGGGTCAGGCTGAAGGCTTCGATCAGTTCCTCGCGGGAGAAGAACTCCTGGTCCGTGCCTGGGTTCCAACCCATCAACGACAAAAAATTGCACAGCGCCCAGGGGATGAAGCCCATGTCGCGGTAAAACTGGACCGCCACCACTTCGCCGTGGCTGCGCTTGGAGATTTTGCGTTTCTGCAAATCCAGGGTGAGCGGCATGTGGGCGAACACCGGTAGATGGGCCTCCAAGGCCTCGTACAGCAGAACTTGGCGGGTGGTGTTGGTCACGTGGTCCTGGCCGCGGATAACGTGGGTGATGCGGTCGCGGATGTCGTCGACCACATTGCACAGCAGGTAGAGCGGCTTGCCGTTGGAGCGGACGATGACAAAGTCTTCTATCTCTTCGTAATTCCTTTCTATTGTCCCTAGAACTTCGTCGTCGAAGAAGAGTTTGCCCGGCCGCCTGGGCGCCTTGAACCGAATGGCGGCTGGAATGCCTTGCGCCTCCTTGTCGCGGACCTGTTGGGCGCTGAGGTGGCGGCAGGCGCCGTCATAGCCGACCTCGGATTTTTTTTCGGCCATGGCGGTCTCGCGTTTTTGCTCCAGCTCTTCCTTGGTGCAGAAGCATTTATAGGCGCGGCCCGAGGCCAGCAACCGCTGGGCAGCGGCGATGTGGTCGGCGGCGTAATCGGTCTGGAAATAGGGGCCCTCGTCCCAATCGATGCCCAACCACTGCAAACCGTCGATGATGCCGTCGATTGAGGCCTGGGTCGAGCGCTCCTCGTCGGTGTCCTCGATGCGCAGGATCAGCTTGCCCTTGTGTTTTTTGGCGAAAAGCCAGTTAAATAGGGCCGTTCTGGCGCCCCCAATGTGCAGATAGCCTGTGGGGCTTGGGGGAAAGCGAACGCGAACTTCTTGCATGGACCACTCCTTCCATTGACGCTTGAGATGTTGTCGCGGTTTTCGGCGCGAAAAACTTAAAATATATAGCGCTTTGGCGGCATCACTTCAAGGGGAAGCTGAGCGGCGGCGTCCGATAAATATTCTGAGTTGCGGTTTCATAAAAGTTAGGGGCTAGGACTCGCTCAACAATAACATTTACATTTTGGCTGCATCGCGTAATTCCATTCAGGATGGAGATCGGCTTTCAGAATTCGCAAGGCAAACATTTCTTCGTCAGAGCCGCGGCCGAAGACAAACAGGTCATTACGGCTCCGCCGTCGGGAATGTCGTTGCCGGCTCCGTCAAGATCTGCGTCAAGGCATGCGAAGAGGCTGACAAGCCGCTGTACTTTCTCATTGTGGCTCGATCGGAATGCCGGTATATTCGAGCAACCGGCGCCTAAGAAAGGTCCAGATCCGATATCTTCTCGTTCGCCTCCCCTGTTTTGGCGGCGGGTTGACTGCCGGGACGGACCGGTTGTACGGGAAGGCCGGCAGCGGCGCGTCTACGGGCGACCCAGCGCGGAGCCCGGAATCAGTAGGAGTCTGGAAGAGTGAGTGAATTGCCATGAGTGAAAATCTTGCCCAGTGCGACGAATGCCCGGAGGGGCTGGTCAGGGATGCGTCCGGCAGATGCGTTATGCCGGAGGTGACCTTTTTCTCCCTTATTCTTTCCCTGAACACCTCGGCGCTTTTCCACATGGGAGAACTCCCGCACCCGGAGACGGGCCAGCGGCTGGTTGATCGCGAGCTGGCCAAGCACACCATCGACACCCTGATTCTGTTGGCCGATAAAACCAAGGGCAACCTTTCCCATGACGAAAACGAACTGTTGACCCGTATTCTGTACGAACTGAAGATGCGGTTCGTCAAGCTGGCTTAAGGATCGATCATTGGCTGGCATGCGACCGGCGCAGGTGACTGTTCGGGCTCCGGCCAAGATCAACCTGTTCCTCCGGATAACCGGCCGCCGTCCTGATGGCTACCACCTTCTCTCCACCTGGATGCAGAAGGTGGATCTCTGCGACGCCATCACATTGACTGCCGGCGGGAAAGGAGTTCGTTTCTCGTGCACAGGCGATGGAGTTCCCGTCGACCACAACAACCTCGTCTACCGGGCGGCGGACATTTTCCTGCTGGCGGCCCGGGGACGGACAGGCGCGCCTGTCTCCGGCGTCGCCATCGAGTTGACCAAGAATATCCCGGCGGCAGCCGGTTTGGGGGGCGGCAGCAGCGACGCCGCCGCGACCCTCCGGGCGATGAATGGGTTGTTTGATGACGCCCTGACGCCGGATGAACTGGCTCGTCTGGGCGTGCGCCTGGGGGCGGATGTGCCTTTTTTCCTTGCCGACAGCCCGGCGGCCCTTGCCACCGGGATCGGCGAGATTTTGCAGCCGGCGCCGCCGTTGCGGGGATACTCGGTTGTGCTGGTGAATCCCGGATTTCCCGTCTCGACCCGTTGGGCATATCAGACTTTTGCATTGACAAAAAGAGAAGGTGCGAGTAACCTGCCTATTTTACAAGAATGCGTTGCCGGGGATGCGCATTTTGGAGATTCCAGCGCCATGATCAGCCCGGATACGCCTTTGGTCAATGACCTTGAAACCGTGACCATTGCCCGGTATCCGCTCCTTGAGCGACTCAAGGGCGAACTGCTCCGGTGCGGAGCGGTTCAGGCCTTGATGTCGGGTTCCGGACCCACGGTGTTCGGCCTCTTTGCCGATCGCGATAAAGCGGAAGCCTGCTGCGCCGAGTGCAAGCCCCGGTTTGCCGCGACCTATCTGGTCGCTCCGGTCGGTGAGAAATGAATTCACAGCCCGTTTCGTTCGTTAGGTGATGGGCTGGGGTGTCGTCAAGCGGTAAGACACAAGGTTTTGATCCTTGCATTCGGGGGTTCGAATCCTCCCGCCCCAGCCATTTCCTTCGAAAGCAGTTGGAAAGAAGACTATGCCCAACACAATGAAGATTTTTACCGGCAACGCCAATCTGGCCATCGCCCAAGAGATCTGCGATTATCTGGGGGTGCCCCTTGGCGCGGCCGAGGTGAAGCAGTTTTCCGACGGAGAAATCGCCGTCGAAATCGGTGAAAATGTTCGCGGCGTCGACGTCTTCGTTGTGCAGCCCACCTGTACCCCGGTCAACGATCACATCATGGAGCTGTTGATCATGGTCGATGCCCTGCGGCGCGCCTCTGCCCGCAGGATCACCGCGGTCATGCCCTACTACGGTTATGCGCGCCAGGACCGCAAGGTCCGGCCCCGGGTGCCGATCACAGCTAAGGCGGTCGCGGAAATGCTGATGGTGGTCGGGATCCGCAGGGTGCTGTGCATGGATCTGCATGCCGGCCAGATCCAGGGTTTTTTCAATATCCCTGTCGATCACCTGTATGCGGCGCCCATCATTTTAAAATATATCCGCGATCGCTTCACCGATGTGGTGATGGTGTCGCCTGACGCCGGCGGCGTGGAGCGGACCCGGGCCTTTGCCAAGCGCCTCAACGCCGGGCTGGCCATTATCGATAAACGCCGCGAGCGGGCCAACGAATGCGAGGCCATGCGCGTCATCGGCGATGTCGCCGGCAAGACGGCCATTCTGCTGGATGATATGGTGGATACAGCCGGCACCCTGTGCGGCGCGGCTGAAATCCTGAAGAAAGTGGGCGCCAAGGAGGTCCACGCCTGCTGCTCCCACGGGGTGCTTTCCGGCCCGGCGGTCGAGCGGATTACCAAATCCTGTTTGAAATCCCTGTTGGTGACCAATACCATCCCGCTCAAAGAGGAGGCCAGGCAGTGCGAGAAAATCACGGTTCTGTCCGTGGGTCCCTTGCTGGGCGAGGCAATCCGCAGGATTCACAATGAGGATTCCGTCAGCTATTTATTTGTTTAACTTCGATTCCTACTAACGAGTTGCTAGATTCCCGGAGAAAGGGGGAGGTTTGTATGTTACAGGTACGTATGGATTCCAAAGTGCGCACGGTTTTTGGCAAGGGGCCGATGCGACAGTTGCGGATGAGCGAGATTACGCCGGCCAATTTGTACAGCGGCGGCAAGCCCCCGGTTTCCCTCCAATGCGAGACGTCGAAGCTGTACAAAGACCTCCTGTCTATCCATGGCCGCAATGCGGTCGTCAACCTGCAGGTCGAGGGCGACAGCATTGGCGAGCGGCACGTGCTGATCCAGGAAGTTCAGAAAGACCCGACCACCGGTCATCTGCTCCATGTCGATTTTCTCGAGATTGATCTGAAGAAGGCCGGCAAGTTTATTGTGCCGATCGAGTACGTCGGCACCGCCAAGGGGGTCGATCTGGGCGGCGAGCTGCATGTGTATAAAAATACCGTGCAACTGCGCGGTTGTCCGCTTGATATTCCCGATGTCATCAGGGTTGACGTCACCCCGTTGGAACAGGGGGGCGCAGGCTTGACCTATGGCGATCTGCCTCTGCCGGCCAATGTCGAAATGCTGGAAAAATTCAGCGTAACCTGCGTGGCTGTCCAGTAACGAGCGCGGTTGTCTTTTCCCTTGGGCAGCGGCCTGCCGCTGTCCGTGCCGTCAACGAGCCGAAGGAATTTTTCGGCTCGTTTTTTTGTTTTCTTTCTGCACTGCCATGGCGGATCGTCGATTTTTGCTTGCAGGCCTCGGCAACCCCGGCCGGGAATATAGCCTGACGCGCCATAATATCGGCTTCTTGTTCATCGACCACCTTGCCGACAGCCGCGGCTGGCGGGTCGATTCGCTCAAGATGCAGGGGCTCCATTGCCAGGGGCGGGCATGGGGGGGGCAGATTTTCTTGCTGAAACCGCAAACCTATATGAACCGCTCCGGCGAATGCATTCGTTCTTTCCTCGATTACTTCAAGATTCCTTATGACCATCTCCTGGTGCTGCACGACGACATCGATCTTGCAGCGGGCCGGGTTAGGCTGGTGGCTCGCGGAGGCGCCGGCGGCCATAATGGCGTCCGCTCCATCATCCAGCATCTCGGCGCCCAGGATTTTGCCCGGATGAAAATCGGCATCGGCCGTCCCCAGGCGGAGCTTGAAGAAAAAGGACAGCCGGTTGATCAATTCGTGCTCTCGCGCCTTTCTGGAGACGAACAGGCTCTGTTCGATCAGCGGCAATCCTTGGTGGCCGAGGCCAGCGAATTGTTTGTCCGCGAAGGAATAGAGGTCTGCATGAACCGGATAAACGGACGGTAGCCCCACCCGGGCGGCGTCCCCGGCGAGATAAAAATCAATGCGCCGCTTTTTTTGATCCTGCTGCGTGTAATCCTTCGTCAAAGAGAGACAACCTTTGCTAAAAAAGAAAAAATATGGTAGTATAATATTTTAAGAGTGCATCCAGTGCGCTTTTCCAGTCGGTGCAGGTCTCTCTAGTGTTCGGAGGAGCATGTGTTTGCAGAAGGCGACATGGCTGTCTATCCCGCCCACGGCGTCGGGCTTATCGAGGCCATAGAAACACAGACTATTGGCGGGATTGACCAGCGATTTTACGTGATGAAAATTCTGGACAACGACATGACGATCATGATCCCGGTCGCCACGAGCTCCAAATTCGGCCTGCGGGCGATTATTCCTCTGGAACAGGTTTCCAAGGTCATCGATATCCTCAAGGAGCGCGATGTCAAGATCACGGCGCAAACCTGGAATCGCCGGTATCGCGAGTACATGGAAAAAATCAAGACCGGCTCGGTGTTTGAGGTGGCCGTGGTCTTGCGGGATCTTTTCCTGCTGAAGGAGGATAAAGAACTCTCCTACGGCGAACGAAAGATGCTGGATACCGCCAAGAATCTGCTGGTTAAGGAGTTGTCGCTGGCCGAACAGACGGAAGAAGCCAAAATAGAACAGCAGATCGAGAAGCTTTTTTGCTGATTTTTTTCGTTGTTTGCCTTCCATGACTGGCGCGGTGAAAAAACAATCGCTGGCTGCTGCCAGTAACCACGCTGCGGTTTTGCCGGCCGTCTTTGTCATCACTTCCGCCGATGCCGGGCAACGGCTCGATCATTTTCTTGCCGGCAGATATCCCGAACGCACTCGTTCCGCTCTGAGCAGATTGATTGCCGCCTCCCATGTGCTGGTTGACGGTAGTCAGGTCAAGGCCGGACACCGTTTGCGGGAGAGCGAAACCGTCGTCGTTGTCCTGCCTCCGCCCGAACCTCTCGACCTTACCCCGGAAAAGGTAGAATTTTCCGTGCTGCACGAAGATGCCCATATTCTCGTCGTCAATAAACCAGCTGGGTTGGTCGTGCATCCTGCCGGCGGTCATCGCAGCGGCACCCTGGTGCATGGCCTGCTGCACCGGTGCAGGGAGTTGCCCTCGGCTGACGCCGGGCGGCCGGGCATCGTCCATCGTCTGGACAAAGACACCTCGGGGGTGATGTTGGTGGCGAAGACGGAAATCGCTTTGCAGGCGCTGATGGCTGACTTTAAGAACCGCCAGATCCACAAGACCTACCATGCGCTGTTGCTCCGTTGCCCACGGGAAGACAAGGGCAGGGTGATCTCTCCGATCGGCCGGCACCCGGTTGATCGCAAAAAGATGGCGGTCAGGCCCGTGCACGGGAAACATGCGGCAACCGCTTGGCGGGTGCTTGAACGTTTTGCCAACGGCTGGGGTTGGGCGGAGATCGAGATCGAGACCGGCCGGACCCACCAGATCCGGGTCCACATGGCCTCAATCAAGTCGCCGGTCGCGGGCGACACGCTCTACGGAGGGGGAGTGGATCGGCATGCGGCCGCAAGACCGCTGCGTCAGATGCTGCATGCCAGCACCCTGCGGTTCCGGCACCCCGTGAGCGGAGAGGCGTTCCAGTGTACGGCCCCCCTGGCTGAGGACATGCAGCAGGCGTTGGCGGCGCTCCGCGGGTGCGGTTCGTGAAGCCCTTGGTCCTCGGCATCACCGGCGGCATCGGCTCGGGCAAGAGCAGCGTGGGACGCTTGTTGGCCAGTTATTGCCTGGCGCCGCTCATTGATGTCGATCAGTGCTGCCGGCGCCTCCTTGATCCCGATCAGCCGGGCTGGCAGGCTCTGCGTACAGCCTTTGGCCAGACTTTTTTGCTTCCTGACGGCGCGGTCGACCGGATCGCCCTGCGCCGACAGATTTTCGAAGATGCGGTTTTCCGCCAGCAGGTCGACGATCTCCTGCATCCCCTGGCCCGCGAGGCGCTCCGGACCCAGATCAGCCGCCAGCGATCTCAGCTGATTCTGATTGAGATCCCCCTGTTGTATGAGGCCGGGTGGTGCGACGAGGTGGACGAGGCGCTGGTGGTCTACGCCCGGAGGGGCGCCCGCTGTTGCCGGATCATGCGTCGCGATCGGGTGACGCGCCGGGAGGCGGCCCGGGCCATTGCCGCACAGATGAGTCTTGAGGAAAAAGCCGCGCGCGCCCATCTGGTGATCGACAACAGCGGACAGTGGGCGGAAAGCCGCGTCAGAGTCGTTGCCCTGGGGGACGCCTTGTCGGGCCGGATTTCGGACCGATTGGGCAAAGAAAATTCTTGACAGCGGCACAGGAAACAAATATTTAAACGGACATCTCAGCAGACTCGAAGAGAGCCTGTCGTTTGTTTGCTCTGCTATTTCACGTTAAAAATATACTCGATTCCTTGAATCGTGTCCCATGCGCTGCCCTTACTGGCGCATCAACCGGGTATATTTGCGTTTGCACATCTCTGATTCGCCTACTCATCCGGCCAATCCTGGTGCACGATAACCGCCTCATTTATTCGTATATTCGCATCGGCACTCGACATCCACACAGAGAACAGGAAGGCAAGTCTCCTTTGCCGCCGCTTAATTTCTTACTGCAGCTTCCAAAATGACAAATGATACCCTTCGGCGGTTTAATGTGCTGACCACCTGGGAGGAAAGATTGGTCCATGAATCCCACTGAGCTTAAAAATAAAAAAATAAAAGACCTGGTCAGCCTCGCCGCCTCCCTCGATATCGAGGGATACAGCAACATGACCAAGCAGGAACTGATCTTCGCCATTCTCAAGGAACAGGCGGATGAGGATGGCAAGCTGCGGGGCAGCGGCGTCCTGGAGATACTGCAGGACGGTTTCGGTTTCTTGCGGGCGCCGGATTACAATTACCTGCCAGGCCCGGATGATATTTATGTCTCCCCCTCGCAGATCCGCCGCCTGAACCTTCGAACCGGCGATTCCGTGGAAGGAGAGGTGAGGGCGCCCAAGGACAACGAGCGCTATTTCGCCCTGCTCAAGGTTGACACCATCAACTATGAGTTGCCCGAAGCGGCCAAGAACAAGACCGCCTTCATCAACCTGACGCCCCTGCATCCGGATCAGTTGATCAACCTGGAGACCACGCCGGACAACCTCTCCATGCGGGTGCTCAACATCACCGCCCCGCTCGGCAAGGGCCAGCGGGGGCTGATTGTGGCGCCGCCCCGGACCGGAAAAACGGTGTTGATGCAGAAAATAGCCAACTCGATCGTCGCCAATCACAAGGAAATCATCCTCATTGTGCTGCTCATCGACGAGCGGCCGGAGGAGGTCACCGACATGAAGCGCAGCGTGGCCGCCGAGGTGGTCAGTTCCACCTTTGACGAACCGCCGCAGCGCCACATCCAGGTGGCGGAAATGGTCATCCAAAAGGCGCAGCGCCTGGTGGAGCACAAGAAGGATGTGGTCATCCTGCTGGATTCCATCACCCGCCTGGCCAGAGCCTACAACACGGTCACCCCGGCCTCGGGTAAAATCCTGTCCGGCGGCGTCGAGGCCAATGCCCTGCATCGGCCGAAGCGGTTTTTCGGGGCCGCGCGAAATGTCGAGGAAGGGGGCAGCCTGACGATCCTGGCCACGGCTCTGATCGATACCGGCAGCCGCATGGACGAGGTCATCTTCGAGGAGTTCAAGGGCACAGGCAATATGGAGATCGTGCTTGACCGCAAAATGGCCAACCGGCGCATCTATCCCGCCATCGACATCCAGAAGTCGGGAACCCGCAAGGAAGACCTGCTCCTGCCGCCTGAAGATCTCAACCGCATCTGGATTCTGCGCAAGCTGCTTTCTTCGATGAATCCCGCCGACGCCATGGAGTTCCTCCTCGATAAAATGAGCCAGACCAAAAACAACCAGGAGTTTTTCGCCTCCATGAACCGGTAGCGCTCGTTTTTTCTTTGAAGAAATGATGAAAAAAGATATATATCCCCCTTTTGATTGATTCTGCATTAAGGCCATCTTTGTCCAAGGAGTGTTTGCCATGAAATCGGATACCCATCCCGCCTACCATAAGGTCACCGCTGTTTGCGCCTGCGGCAACGAGTTCGAGCTCGGTTCCGTGCTGAAAGAAGTGCACGTTGAAATCTGTTCCGCCTGCCATCCTTTTTTCACCGGAAAACAGAAACTGATCGATACCGCCGGACGGATAGAGAAATTCAAAAAGAAATATGCCAACTACCAGGGCGGCAAAAAGAAATAAAACGGGCATCGTCTTTTTTCTCTCACCCCTCCTGATTCCGGTATTGCCGCCGACCGCCCCCGCCCCAAAAACCGGGCCGGCGGCGGCAGTATGATGCGCCGGAACACGAGGGATTTTCTTTTTTTGCGCTTTTCGCGTAAGCGGCGGCTCTCCCGGCGGGGGGCAGCCAAACGGCGGACAGCGTTCAGCTCCATTTTAGTTTGCCCCCGGCATCTTTCTCCTGAAATTCCCGCAAAGCTATGTTTGACAATCTCCGCGACATTGACGAAAAACTGGACGCCTTGGAGCGCCAGCTTTCCGAGCCGTCACTGGTGAGCGATCAGCAGCGGTACCGGGAGGTGGTTCGCGAACATGCCCAGGTCGCGAAGATCGCCGGGTTGTATGCGGCCTATACTTCGGTCTGCGCCCAGATTGACGACAGTCAGGAGTTGATCCGCACCGAGCAGGACGACCCCGATCTGGTGGCCCTGGCCAAGGCGGAACTGGAAGATTTGGCCCTCAAACAAGAGGAGCTGGAAAAGGCGATCCGGATCCGCTTGCTGCCCAAGGATTCGAACGACGAGAAAAATATCTTTCTGGAGATCAGGGCGGGAACCGGCGGGGACGAGGCGGCTCTGTTTGCGGCCGATCTCTTTCGCATGTACAGCCGTTACGCCGAAATGCAGGGTTGGCGGGTCGAAGTGATGAGCGTAAACCCCATCGGGATCGGCGGGTTCAAAGAGATCATCGCTCTGATCAGCGGTCAGCAGGTCTATTCCCGACTGAAGTACGAGTCGGGCGTGCATCGGGTGCAGCGGGTGCCGGACACCGAAACCCAAGGACGCATCCACACCTCGGCGGTGACTGTCGCCATCATTCCCGAGGCCGAAGAGGTCGATCTGCACATCGAACCCAATGAACTGAAATTCGATGTCTATCGTTCTTCCGGACCAGGCGGCCAATCGGTCAACACCACCGACTCCGCCGTTCGGGTCACCCACCTTCCCACCGGCCTGGTGGTGACCTGCCAGGACGAGAAATCCCAGCACAAAAACAAGGCCAAGGCGCTGCAGGTCCTGCGGGCCCGCCTGCTTGACCGGATGGAGCAGGAGCGGCATGACCGGATTTCCGAGGAGCGGAAGAGCCAGGTCGGCTCCGGCGACCGGAGCGAGCGGATCCGAACCTACAATTTTCCCCAAGGAAGAGTCACGGATCACCGCATCAACCTGACCATCTATCGCCTGGATCAGGTGATAGCCGGCGTGCTCGACGACGTCCTCGAGCCGCTAATCACTCACTATCAGACCGAAGCCTTGAAATCGGTCCACTGACCGGCGGTCAATGAGGATCGATGCCCTCCTGGCCGAGGCGACGGCCCGGCTGACGGCCGCCGGCGTTATTGATGCGGCTCTGGACGCCCGGCTGCTCCTGCAGCACGTAACCGGATTGAGCCGCAGCCAGATGGTTCTGCGTGCCGATCAACCCGCGGACGAGGCGATCTCGGCCCGGTATCGGGGGCTGATCGCCCGCCGTTGCCAGCGGATCCCCCTGCAACACCTGACCGGTTGCCAGGAATTCTGGTCGCTTGATTTCGCGGTGTCGCCGGCGGTGCTCATTCCCCGGCCCGAGACCGAATTCCTCCTGGAGCAGGTGCTGGTGGAATGCCAGGAAACCAGGATTGCCCGTGCCCTTGATCTCTGCACCGGCAGCGGGGTGATCGCGGTGGTCCTGGCCAGGGAATTGAAGTGCACGGTGGTGGCCGCCGACCTTTCCGAGGCCGCCCTGCGCATTGCGTGGGCAAACAGTGCCCGGCACATGACCACTGATCTGGTTGCGCCTGTTTGCTGCGATCTGTTTGCCGCCCTGAATTGGCGGCGCCCTTTTGATCTGATTGTCAGCAATCCGCCCTATGTAGCCGAAGAAGAAATCGACCGCCTGGAACCGGAAGTCGGCAGGGCCGAACCCCGCCTTGCCCTGTCGGGCGGTCCGGGTGGGATGCGCTGCATTGAGCGGATTGCCTGGGAGGCCCGCCGCCATCTGTGTCCCGGCGGTTGGATTTTTCTGGAAATCGGCGCCGATCAAGGGGAAAAGGCGACCCGTCTTTTCCGGTCGACCGTGCCGGGATATGGTCGGGTCCGGGTCATTGACGACCTCGCCGGCCGTCCCCGGGTCCTGCGGGCGCGCCATGAACCGTAACCCTGACCGCGCGGCGAAGCCAGCGCGGATCGTCTATTTTTTCTGATTGAACACGCTTCTATGGATCAACTTATTATTGAGGGCGGAACGCCCCTGTACGGCACGGTGGCCATCAGCGGCGCCAAAAATGCAGCCCTGCCTCTCATTGCCGCAACTCTGCTTGCTCCTGGTTTGCATACCCTGCACAATGTCCCGGATCTGCGCGATACCAGGACGATGCTCAAGCTCCTGGAGATCCTGGGGGCACGGTGGGAGCGGCAAGGCAAGACGGTCCGAATCAACAGCGACCGGCTCACCGGGGCGGAAGCGCCCTACGACTTGGTGAAAACCATGCGGGCCTCGGTGCTGGTGCTGGGGCCGCTGCTGGCCCGCTCCGGTTTTGCCCGGGTATCACTGCCGGGCGGCTGCGCCATCGGCGCCCGGCCGATCAATTTCCATCTCAAGGGCTTTGAAAAGTTGGGAGTGGCCACCCGCTTGGAGCAAGGGTATGTGGAGGCTGCGGTCGAAGGGCGGATGGGCGGCGGGACGGTCTATTTCGACATCCCCTCGGTGACCGGCACTGAAAATGTGCTCATGGCCTCGGCCATGGCCCAAGGGGAAACGGTGATCAAGAATGCGGCCAAGGAGCCCGAAGTCGGCAACCTGGTCGACATGCTGGTGGCCATGGGAGCTGAGATCGAAGGCAAGGGCACCGACCGGTTGGTGGTCCACGGCGTCGACCGGCTCCATGCCGCCGAATCGACCATCATCCCCGACCGGATTGAGACCGGCACCTATATGATCGCTGCGGCCGCCGCCGGCGGCAGGATTACCCTGACCGATTGCACTCCCGCCCATCTGCCGGCGCTGACGGAAAAACTGCTGTTCTGCGGGGCGGCCATCGAAACAACCGACGATTCGCTGACCGTCTCCTGTCCGGAGATCGACGGCCGCAACATCTGCCATCCGTGCAGCGTCGACATCACCACCTTGCCCTACCCAGGCTTTCCAACCGATCTCCAGGCTCAGTTCATGGCCTTGATGGTCCTGGGGAATGGAACCTCCATCATCCACGAGACCATCTTTGAAAACCGGTTCATGCACGTGGCCGAACTCAAACGCATGGGGGCGAACATCACCATTGAAGGCTCACGGGCCGTGGTCCGGGGCATCGGGCGCGACAAACTGTCCGGCGCGCCGGTCATGGCCACCGATCTGCGCGCTTCAGCCTCGTTGGTGATTGCCGGCCTTGCCGCCAGCGGCGCCACCACAGTCTCTAGGATCTATCATCTTGAGCGGGGCTACGAGAACATGGTGGAAAAAATGCAGGCCCTCGGCGCCAAGGTAAAGAAAGTCAGGGAGTAACCGGCGAGGGCATGGGTAGGCGTACCCGGACGATGCAGGGGTAGTCGGGGGCGAGGTCGAACTCGACTTTGCCGCAGTGGTTTTCCACGATCTGGCGGACAATGGCCAGGCCCAGGCCAGTGCCGTCCGTCCGGTTGGAAAAAAAGGGAGTGAAGACCTGTTCCCGGAGTTCCGGAGGAATGCCGGCGCCCTGGTCGCGTATTTCCAGCCATAACTCTCCCTGACCGTCTTTGGCGCCGCCTACCCCGGCGGCGACCACCACCTTGCCTTGTTGCGCGGCAACCGCGTGGCAGGCGTTGTCCAGCAGATGGGCCAGGACGGTCTGGATCTGCTGCCGATCCGCCCAGAAGGAGACATGCGCTCCGATTTCCTTAGCCACGGCGCCGGCAATCATATTGGGCGACGACTGCATCTGGGCGAGCACTTCATCGACCAGCCGGCTGATATCGAACCATTCCGGCTGGATCGCGGCCGGCCTGGCGAACTGGAGAAAATCGGTGATCGCCTTGGCCATGCGGTCGGTTTCCCGGAGAATGATCCCCAACAAGGTCTTGAAGGTCGTCGGGTCGTAGGCGTTGATGTTGTCCATATCCATATCCATGGCTAGGATCTGGGCGGAACCGGAGATCGCGGCCAGAGGGTTGCGGAAATCGTGGGCGATCGAGGCGCTCAATTCTCCTATGGCCGCCATTTTTTCCGCCTCGCGG
>Ga0123354_10005171_pt1 | contig 18860 bp, 12 predicted proteins | sample TergutLab28metaG_2_FD_97872 | JGI IMG/M metagenome (GOLD analysis project Ga0123354, IMG submission 97872) | Labiotermes labralis P4 segment gut microbial communities from Petit-Saut dam, French Guiana - Lab288 P4 | ecosystem: Host-associated > Arthropoda: Insects > Digestive system > Gut ...
ACAAACACGACAACGTAAACACACATTCTCCGTGACAGAGACAAAGAAAATAAAAAATAATCTCTACGCACCCCCACCGCGTTTTTCACATCACCCCCACCCCCCCCCCCATGCTCATTGGCACTGCCAGCCACGTCATCTTTTGTTCAGTGCACAGGATCTGGATATCGGTATTAGGACCAGTGTGTCTACAAGAATTCAATCACGTGCCTTACATCCGTCGTGCAGAATATGCTGTTTAGTTTAATGGTAAGGGTATCGCAACGTACCTGTAGCCAGGCACTACGTACGACCAATGCACTGCCTTGGCTTTAGAACAGCCGATCTTAGCCAGGAGCCCACGGACCTCTTGGGGTCAATGGGTAGATTTTAGGGGGCCGTTGAACTTGGATGGGGACAGAAAAAATTACAGCTTTTTTTTTTCACTAACCTATACTTGAAATTAAACTTTTGATTCAGTAATAAATGTAGGCATCAAAGTGATTTACGGCATTTATTCTTCTTCTTCTTGGCCTTCTCGACAATATCCTTCCATTTAAGGCGGTCCTGTACTTGTTCTGCCCACTTCATAAGCTTCGTCTTCTTCAGATCATTCCTGACATCATCTTCCCATCGAGACTTGGGCTTTCCAGCTGGTCTTCCTGTGAATGGTTTTCATTTGTGTATTCTTTTTACTATGCTAGTTTTGGGCATTCTATTTATGTATCCAAACCAACTCAATGATTTACGGCATTTAGAATCCAAAAATGTTTAACTTCATTAAATCTCACCACACCTGTTTTATTAATTTACGTACATTTTTCTGAGAAGGGGGTCCGTAGGTTTCACCGGACTCTCAGAGGGGTTCCGTGGCGTCAACAAGGTTAAGAGTCCCTGCTTTAGAACCCCCCCCCCCTTCCCGCGCGCGCGCATACACACACACACACACACACACACACAGACAGAGTACCACTGCATAGTGTATTATGGCCTTTTTAGAACACTGTACTAACAACCACTTCGTACTTCAACAAGGGGGTGGTTGTTGCAACGAACAGCATTTTGATAATCTTAAAACGCGAGACTTGTATTATCACAGGAACCGTGAAAGTTTCGTCAAATGTGGAAACTATCAGTAGCTTTCATTATCTCCTAACAGTAAATACGTGATAATGGAATGTGGAGGAACAGAAATAGAAATTTTTACTTTGTAGGACAACCTGCCTACACGCGTACTCTGCTTCTGGAAACTGTGGAAGTGGATTGCATATTCTTAAGAAAACCCCATTTCGTGGGACTGTTTCCAAATGTTATTCACTTAAAATTAGTTAAATAGGTCATATAAAGAGAATGGAAGTATTCACGCAGCCGTGTGTCCAGAAGCAAGTTTTTTTTTTGTCGAGGGGACGAAAGTCAAAGAGTCCGGGAAGGCCAGACGTGTATTAAGTAGCAAGTAGCAAGTGGTGGAACCAGGCATGCTGTGTGACGTATTCACGAAGCAGTTGACCGCTGCTGGTGTGTGGCTACCATCTGTGCTGAACTTGAAGACACAACTTTCACGCTGGTTGCAAGCACGCGGAGGCAAGCAGGACGGGAACGAATGTAGGTCTGTGCGCTGTCCTAGAAACAGCTTCAGTACGGCCGCGTCGCTCGTGTGGTTAAGACGTTTAAACGTTGCAGCGAAACTGAAAGTGCTGAAAAATTATGGTTTTGTGTGTTGTGTATTTATTGTGTATGCTCACATAAGAACACGACTTTGTTCCCTACAAGATCGTCCAAGTGTATGGGTAGTGGTGTATTGTGTGTATAATCCGTACACCTTCACACAATTGAAGTACGCAGCTTTGACTGTGAAACAGTGTTTGATTCAGGAGCGTGTGAGGTGTGTTTAGTGGAATATTCTTCAGCATTTTGCGGTCTGGTATGCAGAATAATTTATGTAGTCGTTGATTTTGAAGATATTGAGTGTTACTGTGTTTTATCAGTGCCAGTAGAATGGAATAAGTGAGCAACATAGTGAAACCTCGCCTGTATTCTTTGTTGTTGGCCTACCGACATTGGTGTTTGTGATGAAATAAGGTAATTACATGCATTTAGCGTTTATGTGACAGGTTACTGCTGTTGCAAACTGTCGTGTGTTTTCCATGGTAATTTTACCGTTGTGTTTAATTTTTTACTGCTTTTTAGGTAGCTGTCTAACAGAGCCGTTAAATAGGACATCTGTCAGCACAATAGCTGTGTAAAAAGAGGCCAACATTCTTGTAGTTCGGAATACACACATGAGTAGAAGCACACGAACAAGTATTTACATTTTGACGAGAAAAGAAATGACTTTGTGAATGGATCACAACGCTTGACGTAATGAGCTACACCACTATTGTATTACACCTACAGAGATGGAAGACATAGCTGTATTTAATATTGCAGAATACGAGGGATAATTACTGAGTAGGTCTGATGTATACGTTACGGTACATGAATGTCTCCATACGAGGTACGCTACAGTAGGGTGTAGTTGCTTTAGGTAATTTTCTGTTGTGAATCCTGGAAGTTGTCAATAATGAGCGAAACACATAATAAAATTGTATAATTTTAATACAGTGAGACCTGTCTTATTAAACGGAACTTTGATAGAACGGAATCCTTTCTGTAGGGGAAAACGTTTGCGGTCCCGAGGATCTATAATTTAGCTTCAGGTAGCCGTATTAAACATAACCTGCCTGCAACGGAAGACAGAAAAGCCGGTCCCGTAGGCGGGTTTTACTGATTTTGTGTGTGTTAAATTCGCCATTTGTGCATGTTGACATGAAATGTGTAAGACGGGTTATGTTTAAACGCAAAGTGGTTAAGATGTAGAATGGGCCCTTTTCCTTATCTCAGACTTTAGCCGGAAACGAAACGCAATAAATACATGTGACAACGTTTATGGTGTTGCATTAATCGGATAACTACAGGAGATGTTATGAAACATTTTGTAGTGCAGGCACCAACGGCTGCCAAAAATTGGTTGATCCACGAATCGCTGTAGTCCTAATCACATTACTTCTTAATTGTTCAGTTTACAACAAGAAAAGTAATTGTTTTGAAACACTACGGGGTTTTCATTATACGCGTGACGTTCTGTAGACCCGGAGTGGGCGCCGAACTAGTCTAGGTGGGCCGGCTGGCTGTGCAGTCGTGTTCCTAGCGTCATGTCTTGCAAATCCCGCGCTTCAGTTGCCCAGAATTTACCTTCCAGGGCGTCTGTGTACATAAACTTCGTGAAAATAAACAGTGGAAACCATTTGCGTAAACAGGAGACATTGCCGTTGATATTAATTTATTGCAGCAATAGATCTCTCGTCGCATAGCTGATCGCAGTGCGTACACACATTCGTTATTTTTCCTCGTTTGCTTTTAAATATTCACCATACCGAAAAGTTTTCAGGCAGAATCTCTGTATATTAATGCGATGTGTATATATATATATATATAGTCATGCACGATTCATTATTATTATTATTATTATCATCATCAGCAGCAGCAGCAGCAGTATCATGACCATCATCATCACCATCACCGTTAGGCAGGATATTTACAATTATATACCTGAAACAAACAATGTGTCTGGGGTATATAGTGTTGCAGCTGTTCTGTATTCACAGTTTGTGGTACATACAATTTCCCATGATACATTTCGTATTCACACATCAGTACTTTCTCAATTAGGCCTATACGCGTAGTGCCCCATATGGCTTTTTCTCTTGTTATTATTATCATTGTTGTCACTGGATGAATTTTGAGATGGGTGTAATACAAAACAGGAGCTGTACTGAGCCGGTGCGCCATCAAAATTAATTCACTTGACAAAGTATGAAACGTGGGTAGGCAGTCCTGTTGACCATTCATTTTATGAACATTCAGCACAGCAGTGGCCGTTTTTTCCACACAGGACTGGAAATGTGCCTCCTGTTTGTCCTTTAAGCTGGCAGACCTTGGTACCGGTGGTGGTATCTGATTTCGTGTTTGGTTATTTTACGACGTTACAGCAAGCTCCGAGACAACAGTTACAAGTAATGTAGAAGGAAGAAATATTGGCCTGTTCTGAAGTCCCCGCGTTAGCCAGGTTTGGACTCTATCTGAATTTGACGTGGCTGAAACAACTGTTGAAATGAAAGCGACTTAAATCGAGGTCACTATCGTGGTGCTGCTGTTAGGTTTAGCGCGGATAGTGATAAGATTTCACACTCCCTGGGATGACGTAGATTAGATTCTTGGGATGAGGCGATAAGTAAGGTAAACATAAGGTGAACCTTGTTTTTAAACGGGGAAGAACCGTCAAACCCCATTGCATTTTTTGTCGGTTTCATTTAGTGGTGTAACTTGACATGAATTGTGACGAGGCTGATGTAGACAAGATCTGTTTGGTGTTAACGATTGTCTGCTCTAATGAGACAGGCAATGTACATATAACGTAACATAAATGCGCCTTCGCGTAAGGTTTGTACCTCCTCGCCCATCCTAACAGTCTGTTACAGTTTCACTCGACGACAGTGCTTTTATAGCAGCTATAAACACTACAGAGTTCTTTGTGTAAAATTCCGATATATTTGCTCGAATTAACCGCATTTAGACTTTCTCGACAGACTCTTAATGAAAGTCTCTAATATCAGATTTTACAGACATTCGTCTAGTGCGAGCCGAGCTGAAACATGGCAAGACAAACGGATGGACAGACGTGACGAAGCTAGTAGGTGCCTTTAGAGAGTACGCGAAGGCGCCTAAAAACTTGAGTAGGCGTGCGGAAATTGTTGAATGCCCAGCGACTTCCGGATTTAGAACCTTTTTAATCTGGCATTTAAACACTGTTTGCTTTCCATTCCTTGCACGCTGTGTGCTGTGTGCAACCACTTTGCAAGGAAATGTCGAGAGTCGCAGTATCACTGCCGGCTTATATTCTGGAGATTCCGGGTTCGAGTCTTGGTTTGAAAACCAGCTGTCCGTATTGAGGCTTTTATGTTTGTCCCCATGCTCTCCAAGCATAGGTCGGGATGGAACTTTGCCTCGGGATAGGCCGCAGAAACTTCCACGGACTTTCTTCTGAACCAATTCGTAATAAACTTCTGAATGCCACAAAACCTGTGCAGTTGAAAAGTGAAGAAGCTGAATTGAGCGTAATTCCGGTGCTACGTCTTATGATTTGAACGTCTTGGCTTCGTTATTACTGTAGCGATATGACTGTGTGCGATGTTCTGCGTGTCTTTGTGGATGCTTATGTTTCTGTTGGTACAGACATCAACTTAACACCATCATAAAGGCGCTAACTAAGGGGTAAGCCAGGCGCGGAGGTGTTTTTGCCCATTCCGCCCCTTACTGACAGGTGTACAGAGACAAGGGGAGGTACGGCTAAATAGAGGTGATACTTAAACATATATATTTTTTAAAGGAACTTAATTTCTTCTCTAATGCGGGATATTTGCATTTTCTTTTGCGTGGTTATTGAGGTGGGAGAGGTGTAAGGGACTTTAATCTGAGCGTACTTTGGAATAACGCCTTGTTTGAGACATTGTTGTTTGGAATAACGCTTTGTTTGAGACGTTATTTGGAATAACGCCTTGTTTGAGACATTGTTGTTTTGGAATAACGCTTTGTTTGAAACATTGTTGTTTTGGAATAACGCCTTGTTTGAGACATTGTTGTTTTGGAATAACGCCTTGTTTGAAACATTGTTGTTTTGGAATAATGCCTTGTTTGAGAGGTTGTGCTGACGTACACTGCTTAGTATTATATTACGTTTATAAGCACATCGTGATGCTTCTATAAAAAAAAACATATTGTTTCAAGTTCAAAGTAAGATGCTGTCCTTATTAGCAACTTATGACATTTTAAGTTCAAGGTGAGTTGCAATCTGCATTAGCAACTTACGAGTAACTAAATGAACATGACGTTTCTATCTTATCTTGCGCATGCTCTGTAACAACACGCCTAATGGGCAAACATAATATTTTCGGAAATGTCCATCACACATTTTGCGTCAGGAAGTTCCGTTGTTCTAATAAGTCATTCTGTGATCAGTAGGACAGTCTCCTACATAAAAAAAAAAAGTTGTTAAAAGCTATTTGTATTATATTGGCGTTTTAAGACGTCTGTTTTTAACGCGCGTGTAACGAGGATGCCATTGGTATGTCGCAAAGCAAAAGTAATTACAGTGCGCTGCCATTCGTAAAATGATTTGGCTCAGACATAATATCCATCAATAGCAAAAGTAAGTAGGTGTTTTAGCTGCATTTCTTAAGGCCCAAATTGGACGGAAAATATATGATGAAAAATTAATACTTTGCGTTGTCCCTTGTATTATGTTACAAAGTACTGGAATCCAACCAAATGCACTAAGTTTTTAGGAGCGTTCGCAAAATTTCGAAAAGCGACTGTGAGCTTCGTCGTGTCTGTCTGTGTGTCCGCATGGAACTTCTCGGGTCCCACTAGACGGATTTTCGTGAAACTATATTTAAGAATTTTGTTTTTAAAAATCCGTTGAGAAATTTCACGTTTTATCAAAATCTGACAGGACTAACTGTACGTTACGTGGAGACGTATGTAGTTTGTGATAATATCTAGCTGAAATGTTTGCAGAATGAGGAATGTTTTGGGGAAAAGTTGTAAAGAAAGTGAAAATACACATTTTATGTTAAATTATTTTTTTTTCCGAAAATCTTGCCGTTCATGAGATGATGGCGAAAAATATGTTAGGGCCAAATGGGCCACACATGATATGGCACACATGCTTTGCATTCCGGATAACTAAGGGTACAAACACGCAGTAGGAATATGTAATACTTATTGATTTTCAGCAGCAACAATGCTTGTGCGAACGTGCCCCATTCTTGCGTTATAGTACATTGCCTCCCGTGTTATAATCTTATTATCTATATTAACATCTGCAACGTGTTTCGGCTTCCAATAAGCCATCATCAGGGAGATGTATCTAAGGGAATGTGTGTGTGTTTGTCAGTAGGCAGTTACCTCCGAGAGCAGTATATGTGCTTGTCTTAGTGAATGAGGTAGCGTGTAGCTCCCCCAGTTACGACATTTATTATAGTCTGCAACGAATGCGGTATCTGTTCTAATGATTTACATGATGAAAACTTTGAACCAAGTGAACAAACAGCACTCATTTGCACAGACTGTTGTTTGTCAGTAGGTCGCATGCTCGGACAAATGACGAAATGTCTGAAGGGAGTGTCTCTTCTGGCGCTTTCGCCTTTTAAAAAGATAAGTAACAGCGATGTATTGTAGATGTACTTACGTCCTCACGTAAAGTGCCCGTTTTTTAGGCTCTAACAAAACTGTCAGTGGACCGACGCATTTTAATAGTCATCCCAAATATGAAATTCTGCAAAACCCGTCCGCGTTCCACGCAGACAAGCGGACGTAATGAGTCGCATTCCTAGTTCCTTTTCGCAGCTGCTTTACAATCGCTCTAGAAGTTTGGATACCCCTGTTCAAGAACATAGCCTTTGTGTACATACGCGTTGGCTGATGGGTACAAGGACGCGATTTGCTATGCACTGTTTTCATAAAAACAAAACTGAAACGGACGGGTGACGGAAATGTACGAGTTTTTTTTTTGTGTGTGTAGATTCGTTTCGCTAAGGGCATAAAATGGACAAACGCATGGCGGGGAATACTGTCTGTTTATCCTGCAACCTCTTATGCCTCTAAATGGATTTCAGTGAAAGTTGAAGTCGAGAAAGGTTTTATTTGTTCCCTATTGATGCATACCTTCACATGAAGCCCAAGTCAGATTTTTTTTAAAAATTAAAATCTTTCAAAATGGCTGGTACAGACAAGAAGGAACGTAAATGTCTAAAGTGGAAATCAATTAACCAATTAAAAACAAGCTACAACACGAAAGTACGTTTCTGTCCGATGCTGCTAAAGAGCATTGCTTTGTTTGATGGTTCCCAGGCTATGTCTCGCCCAGCTTTCTCTTCTTATAATAATGGTAGTATTGAGGATGAAAATGAGTGGGACTCATTGGTGGGAAGATACCGACTGAAGAAAACCGAAGTACTCGGAGAACAACCCGTCATGCTTCCACTTCGTTCAACATAGGTCACAGACGGACTGGGAATAAGACAAATGAAGGGTGATCTTATGCCTCGGATAGTAAGAGTGAATGCTGTGTAGACAGATAATGGCAGTTTGTTGCACATCGTATGTAATACACAAATACACTGTGCGGACGAAACTGGGGACGTTTTAGTTATGAGCATTGCGGTAGTTGTACTGGTCAAGAGGCTTGGAAAATTGAAGGCTTGCAGCTTTTGTTGTTAACACTTGTGATCGATAGCCTACGGCACTAGTATAAGAGTGCAGTAAGAGTAATTGGTATTGTTATTGAAATCTAAAGGTGCTCTGCTTAACTTCTGGCTAGTGGGGGCGAAATGCAGTCCACGGGAAATTTCAGTAATTCCTGATTCACGGATTCACTAAGTGTTACAGTTTAATGGGAGCTGTAACGAAGAAACAGATCCTGCTTTTGTATATCGAGCTGTCACTGCCACGGGATAGACTGCAAGTCTGGGTACATTGGTACAACAAAATACACAAACATATCCCTCTTATTTTAATATTATTCATTCCGTGCATTATTCAATGAACTGTCTTACAAAAATCATCCAAGTGCACAGTATGCCAATGTAGTTTTATATTTGAAGTTAAAACATAAAATATGCAACATATTTCGACTCTTTATGACCCTTTTTGACTCATAAGGAGTCTAAAACATGTTGGAAGATTATGTGTTTTAAGCCTTAAGTCTAAGGTTACATTCATATATTGTGAATTTGGTTGGTTTTTTATAAGATAGCTAATAATCCTACTAATTAACCTCTTTTGATGTTCATGTGACCGTGCATCCTAATATGAAATGACGTGTGAGACCAACTAGATGCAACAAATATGTTTTATTAATAATCCTTAAACAAAGTAAACTTTTTTTCCCCCGACACATTGCTTTTCAGACTGCAATGGAAACTTAAACTGCATGCGAGTGTCTCCTGGTACCCTCAGAAATTTGACTGTCTCTCATGTTAGTGAGATTAACAGCATGCGTTATGAAATATGGTATTCATGTTGTATCATCTCGTGAATTTGTTGTGGAAGCTTCCTAGAATGCTTCAGATACGATGCTCCTCCTTTCCTGGAAATACGCGCTTCGGTTATTTCCATACTCTCGAAGAAACTATATGTCATAATCGTTCAATCCCTGTTCCAGTATTGCCAACAAAATGGACTTTGTCTCTCTGGGTGACAAACCACCGAAATGGTATCATTTTTATATGGTTATTATCGGACAGTAATCTTTTAGGTCTACCTCCGCTCTCCTTGGGATTCTGATAATCAGAAACCAATTTATCTCCCAGATCGGAGGCATAAGTATCGCATGATATTCTTTTGTTACTGTTGCATATCATTCTTGTGGTTTGCCATTTTTTTAATCGTTTTTATTCGTGTAAAAAATTCTTGTAATTTCTAGAGTGAGGGTGTAAATTCTTGATTTTCTCCATTCCAGTTCTTGCCGCTTGTTTCTTTCTCTGAATCTTTGTTTTATGGCGTTATATCCTCTGGGCATATGTGCCCATGTGTAGTAACAGCATTTTCTGGGTGCATTTGGTGTCACTGAAGAAGATACTGAGGCACGAAAGAATTCCTCACAAGAATAAGAAGGTGTGTGGGCTGCTGGTTCTTGTGTGTTATTATTCTCATTTGTTCCACATGAGGGCGAGTAATCATTATGATTGAATACCATTCTGTTGAAAGGCCAAATACCATGTTTGGAAAATCCACGTGTCTTGTTCATTGGAACAGAGTATTCGAGATGTGCTTTTATTGCAATGGGAGTATATCGTGGATGCTTAAGGTTTTTCCAGCATTCTTTACAATCCAGTCATTGCAGGCACCTGAAAGTTGGGGGATTTGAAAGGAGTACAGACTGAGACATCAAGAGGCTGTAATTTATAGCTTTTGTGTGGTGGGAAATACATTTGATGATGGCGTAGGCCCTACATGATAATACGAGTACACTGTCTTAATGTGCAAAATCACCTTAGTCGGTGTATAATGCTGATGCGGCTTGTATACCTGGTGTTTATTTTGCTGTGAAAATGTGCTTACTAAGACAGTAGCATTGCTCATTTGGACACAGTTTCATAGAAAGTATTGAGAACCTTAGGAATTCCATTGCAGTGGTTGAAACTGTTCCATATATTGAAGAACTGAGTGGATTGCCTGTTCGTTGCAACGTGGACAGAAGACTGGTGCGATCTCCATTAATTATAACAGACACATGATGAAATCGCCGGAGTTTTCAGTGTCTGGTGGGTGAAATATTTTGTACTTTCTCCGAAATGACCCTGCATAAGCCATGGCAGATCCCTTACCAAAGTGAGTGGCTGTGGACTTGACAGTGAGTGGTCGATCACTGCGTAGTTTTCTTTTCCTTACCATCATTAGGGAGCTCCGAATTTACTGCATATCGGGAATAATGTGGCTTGAGCGTGAAGATGACCACACGGATGTGCTTAGCGCCCAAGTTAAATGCCTTGATGAAGCGATGCTTACAGTTATAAGTTAACATTAACTTTATTTGCCGAAGCATGATCTGCACACACGAACAGACTACGCTTCTTGTTTACTGTCGATGTTATTGGCGTCATATCGAGTACCTGTTTTGCTTAAGTATTCTTGTGTACATAATCATGCCGCGTCAGTGACGTTATGATCCCGTCCAGGTTTGCTGTTTTATGAAGTGCAGAATTATGCAATGCACTCTTCCTGCTGGATTTTGTCCAGCAGCACACATCGAATGTGGAAGTTCTGGTTTCGGTGTTTTCACTTGGTCGCTTCACAATACTGAATCATTCTCAATAGCTATACCGACCTCCCATTAACGGTAAGTAGGCTGTGTGTAAGAGATTTCCCAGATAAAATTCCGTTACATTTTATCTGAAGAGAAGCTAACTGTAATATTGTTTTATGAAGTTAAATTATTTGAAAACTATCCTTTGTTTTTAATTTAAACAGTAAACTGTCCTTTCATTCGCTGCGTAGTTTGTCTAAAGACAGGTCTATAACCTAGTCTACAGCAAGTTCTCCACGGAGTGCGATCTGTTGCTTTCTATTCCAGTTATCAGTATTTCCTATTTTCCTTAGGGGTTTCCAGTAGCTGTTTACATCTTCTTCCTCCTCTTCCTCCCCTTGAGTAACGTGTTTTAGAAGGCAGTTCCTGCGCAAGTGTGGCCAATCCAGTTAGCCTACCTTCGCTTTATTACCCATTCAGCCGTCATGTCATCCGTGGAATGCGAACTTAAAGCGGATTCCTCGTAACGCGCTTTCGTGTCTCTCGGCTGCTCGAAGCGTTTGTGTTAGGATGATGCCCGTTAGTTTAGCAGTGGACAGGACTCGTCCGCTCCGCATTTGAAGCAGCACTGATGTAGTAATGCGTATGTAGTGTCGGTCTGTTATTAAAGGTCGGGGTCATTGTAACTTTCAGCCGACACTCATCTCGTGTCCCAAACGATATGCCGTATAGAAATCATAACTTCCCGACAGCTGCGCGTCAGTATCACGGGAGGAACCGGTGTGCGGTGTATTGCCCAGAAAAGTGACTGAATTTTTTCGTGCTTGGCCCCTTCTGGCGAATGTGGGTGTAATAGAGACCTACCCTAGAATCTAGTGCAGATCCGTTTCCTTCATATTATTTCCCACTTCACCGGAAGTGACAATAATTATTTCATCGCGTTCATTTTTCGTGGTCTCTGCTCCAGCCCCCGGCGTGAGGCTATCCCATTATCAATACTACTTACTTACTCCATGGTGCAGAGTCCTTCTTGAGAAGCTAACTGGTTTGCAGCTAGTCATTTCACGGAACCCGAAGGTTCATTACCGCACTCACAAGCCTCCGCCAACTGTCCCTATCCTGGGCCAGCCCAATCCAGTCCACACACCCACATCCCACCTCCTGGAGATCCATCCTAATATTATCCACGCATCTACGCCTAGGTCTCCCCAGTGGTCTCTTTCCCTCCGGTTTCCCCACCAAGACCCTATTCACCCCCTCTCCTCACCCATACGCGCCACATGCCCAGCCCTAATTCCTCATCAGTACTACAGTGTTTGTAAAATCTGCAATACTAACCCTTTTGAAGACTGGTTTTAATCTCCATTACACCTTGTGCAAAATATTGGTTCATGAGCCGTCCATAGTGTGATTTCTTGGTAAACCGAGCAGGACGTATAGAATTGGTACGGAAACTTCAAAGTAACTACAGGGCGAAACGCAGGTGTACGAGGGAGTGCTGATAAGTCCTTAGCCCGACCTACTTCCCGATGTCGTAGGACGGAACTGATAGTGTCGTTGGAAAGAGAGGTCTGTTCATGTGCCGAATTGCAAATATTTTCTAGTTACAGATGCTGAAAGGAAGCATGTTAGGCGACGCGCGCTATTTCAACAACAAGGAAACGCCAGCTGTCATCAAGTCCCTCCCCCCGCCCCCCGGCAAGGCAAGGCACTGAGAGAAATTCACGCCATTTTGACAGACACATTAGGGGAACATGCACCGTCTTATGCCACCGTCAAAAACTGGGTGGCCCAGTTCAAACGTGGTGATTTTTCCACCTGTGATGCGCCTTGTCCTGGACGACCCAAAACAGTGACCACCCCGGAGTTTATTGATCAAATTCACGAGATAATCTTGGAAGACTGCCGGATTTCGGCTAAATCAATAGCTGAGTATATCACGTGAACGGGGTGGGTCCATCATTCATGAGGATTTGGACATGCGGAAGCTCTCCGCGAAGGGGGTCCCGAAATGCCCGACCGCGGATCAACAACGTCAGTGGTGACAGTCGTCTGAGCAACTTTTGGAATTTTTTGCGACGCGATCCAAATGATTTCCTGTCGCGATTGGTGACCATGGAAGAAACCTGGTTATATCATTATGAGCCGCAGACAAAGCAGCAATGAATGCAGTGGCTGAATAGCGGCTCACCCCGCCCCAAAAAAATTCCGCGTGCAAAAATCCGCTGAAAAAGCTCTCGCCTCGATTTTTTGGGATCAAGACGGCATCCTCCTCATTGATTATCTTCCAAAGAGCCAAACTATCAACGCGGAGTGTTACTCATCTCTGCTGGTGCAATTGAAGGACATTTTGAAGGAAAAACGCCGCGGGAATTTCACAAAGGGTGTCTTGTTCTTGCACGATAATGTCCCGACTCACCTGGCACTTGCAACCCAGAGAAACTGGCCTACCTGGGCTTCCAGTGTCTTGATCATCCACTCTATTTTCTGGACCTGTCCCCGATGGACTACCACCTGTTCCCTGGACTGAAGAAAAAACAATTGAAGTTTGCCATTCTTCTTCCGACACGGAGGTCATTGCTGCCGGGGGACCTCGGTGGACGGACAACCTTCTGAATTTTTTTTGAGTGCCTTGGAAAAGTTGGAGCAACGGGTGGATAAGTGGATTATGCTTCGTGGGGAGTATGTTCAATAAATCCCGAGTTTTATCGCTGTAGCTTGTTTCCTTCCTGGTCGGGCTAAAGACTTATCAGCGCTTCCTCGTATAAACGTGGAGAGTTAGGTCGTATAAACGGGGATAGGCTTCGAGTCGGTGAAAATAAGGTCCTGTTTGGACCAGGCAGTGGATTTTCGGCTTTGTTGATTGTTGTTTTACGTGTAGACTAACCCAGTGTTGTCTGTTTATTTTACCATAACAGTTTCCCACTAAGTACTGCGCCAGGGCTGAAGTGTTGACGTAACACTAAGATTCTCCCAACTGATCGTTCACCAATCCTCTGTTGTAGTCTTACGTTCTTGTTCGGAACGTACGACTCGAAATGCAGGGAGCCATGTCCCATGGCGAAATGCGTGATGCCGTCTTCATTCGTACGGAATAGGGAATTTTTGCTTGTGACCCATCCTTTTACGATTTTTGTAACTTGCAGTCCTATCGTGTAGGAATCGTGTGTAAGAGAGGAAAGATTATTCCTTCTGTTCTGATTGTAATTTATGGGGTGAAAAAAGACTTAATGTTTGTGGAATGTAGTAGACATGGTGTGGATTAGTCTTTATAAGTTTTGTAGCTGGATATTGCGGGACTATAAGAGCCATTTTCGCGCATCACGTTTCTTCCCTTATGCACCGCAGTAATCGACCTGTGCAAGCAGGCCTGGCGGTCGGTGTGTCGACCGGGCTTGCTGTTGCCTCCCCTGTGAACGAGAACACTGTCGGCCTGTTTGAACAATGAGGGAGGCAGTGCAAAATGACTGCCTAAGGGCGTAGAGGAGATGGAACTCTGTTCTGATGGGTTACGCCGTGTGAAGAGGGACAGGGAGATGAATTAAAACACTTGCTTGTTAAAGTATCGTCTTCGTTACATTATGGTGCGCTTCCTTTAGTGGTTCAGTGTTACGGTACACAGAACTTCAAAACTGTCGTTATAGCGGCCACCAGCTTTCCCACATTAATCATTTACCGCTTGATAAAGGCTAGGAACTTATGTGTTGTCACGTCGATGTACTGCTGTAGGACGCTGGAAACTATGTGCGTTGGATATTGGTTTGGTGTGCAGCAGCTGGATCGCGTAACGTGTAAGGACGATGCAACGCAACAGCTGAATTTCTCGATACAACCTGTTCGTCGCGTATAAAATTGTTAGGGGCTTTGTGCGGACTCGTCTTTTTTCATAGGCCTACATTCTCCCTACGCGGGACGTGTTGGCGTGGCGGTTGACATGTGCTGTGGGTTGCAGGTTTTATGGTGCAGTGGTAGTTGTTTTAGTATGCAGTTATTACCTCATCCAAAAGTATGGACGTGAATATATGCAGGCCTTTGCTGTAGTCCTGCTTACCTTTGCCAAGACTTTCTTGTTCCGTGTTTTGTGTATACGTTTCTACTTCTGAATGTCTCCAGTTTGTTTACGTTAAGCAGCAAACAATATTTATTGCAATGTGTACTGTAAACTGGTAGAAACAAGGAATTGTGCTTGCAGGCGTTATGCTAGTCGTTGAGAACCTGCAAATGAGTTGCTAATTTTTGTATGTACTGCTTATAGTAGACTGGCTTTTCTATGCAAGTAACGTACAGACCGGTTCTGGAGCCCCCAGCTTCGTACCTCATGATTGCTGGGTGTAAAGCGGCCGGGACATGGAGCTGCCCGCTCACCTTCATGTTGTACTAAGGTTAAGAATGCTTGGAATCACATCGCCACTCCTCCAATCCAAATGAATGGAGTTTAATTAACGTGGGGACACAGCTTTACCCATTTTTCGCTTCGTGTGTGTTGTAGTTTAGTCTCTGATTTTGCATTGCCGTTCTGTTTATTAACCGTCAAGAGTAACGCAGTTGTACAATAAATTACTCTTAAGACTAATGGCTGAAGTCAAATGAACACAGTTGGAATATCTGCGCAGTCCATTGGGAGTAATTGCACTTTGACCCTTGTTATTGTCTCCATGCTTGGAAAGCGATGTAGTTGGGGTGGAGGAGACGATGTTTATGCTGGTCTAAGCTTGCCAGGGGAGTTCCTTATTGATTCGTACGACTGTGATCCTGAGATGTTGAAATAACCTTGATATCGTCGCTAGTATCAGAAGTCTTAATCATCTCTTCTTCTTCAAATTAGCCTGAATTTTATCTGAGCCTTGTGGCTCCAGAACATTCTGACGAATTTTCGTTAATTTGTTGTATCATGAACAAAAATTTGTTCGAATTATTTCTCTGTGTCGCTGTTAAAAAAAAAAATTAAGTTCTGTATGTCGACACGGGGCATATAAATTACTTCTTTTCCTCCACCAGTCGCAATATCTAGGTCGTGTCCTGATTGCAGCACTTTCTCCGCTCAAAGTTGTGGTGTGTTCATTTCTTCACGGACAGCGAGTCGTTCCATTGCGTGCTTTCAGCTGTGTGCGATACTGGACAGTACCACAGGTGTGTGCCGAATCCATTCAAGCTTACCATGCTCACAGAGAAATGGAAACAAAAAATACTGCCGCTTTAGATAGGGCCCAAATACCAACTGTGCATATAGTATCAGAAAGGCACGTCGAAAATGCGGTGGGTGAAATACCGCACGTTGTTTTGTTGCGTAATTCGCTTAGTTTGCTTGTTTTGAATTTTTGTTATAGCTGTACGAAAAGTGGTGTCGTTCATCACTGATCCCAAATTGTGGGTAGAGAGGGCCGCGACATGTGATAAACTAAGGCTTGCGAGCCGAAATCTTGGAATGTGCTCGTTAATAGTGTCTTCCGTTGCTTTAAGCATGTTATTTGATGACACTGTCAGTTAAGAGACTATAGGTATAACGTCGATGGTAGGCGAATGAGTGTATAGCATTTGTGGAATGACAGTGAAGGGTGAAAACCGAGGTACTCGGAGAAAATCCTGTTCAGTGCTTGTGTAAAACCAGGGCGTATTTAGAGGGGTGGATGGGTTTACGTCGTAACACGTTTGTTTTGTTAAACTTGAACAGACATAGATGACCTCTTTATTATGGCTCCGCTGTATGCGTGTGGTGAAGGGGACTCATCGTGTGTCCAGGCGACGCCGTTACTGTGGCCCTGTCACCAGGCCGTGATGCTTCAATGCCTCACATACATAAGGCTGTATGTTCATCTTGTGTCACAGTTTATTGCTGGCTTAAAGGAAAGAAGTCGCGATGAACTTGCTCGAAATGGTTTTGTTATTGTGGTTAATACCGAATGCGTCTCAGCGTTTCGCTGAAATATTTATTATTTATTATTTATTAATCACTAATCATCATCATCCTCCGATGATGATTAATGATTCTTCCTTTCTTCTGTTTTCATAAGGCTTTCAAAGTAAAGATCGATGTAACTATGTACTTTACAAACGATATGTGGTTCCAGTTGTACGAGAGGAGGAGGAAGTTTTGACTGACAATGAAACGTCTGTAACATTAATTAGTAATGCTTGATTCCCGTCACGAACAAGATATTTCGCCGTTTTAGCGCTTCCATACCGTCTCTGGTACCCGCCTATTCAGTGGGTACAGGGAGTTAAACGGCCGGAGCGTGCTGCTGACTCAGTTCCATCTAGTTCCGATGTAAAGAATTTGTGGAGCCAAATTTACACTCCCAGTATGCCTTCGTGGCTTGGTACTTAATTAAACACAGGGGAAAAGAAATCTTTGTCGCCTTATTTTCGCTCTCTGCGCCTCGTTATCTCGGCTACGCTCTTTTGACCTTTTTTTTTTTTTGAGGTGGGGTTAGGGATGTGGCTGCCAGAATCTGGGTTTGCTTCATGCGTTAACCAGTCCAATTTATTGGACTTCTTTAAACACAGTAACTAGCCATTCTTCATTGAAGTGGGCCATAATGTGGTGTAAGCCTACAAATTACAGTTGGGACTTGCATAATTTTAGAAATGAGTACCATGAGCATTTCCTGGGGGTAAAGGCGGCCGGTGCTTAAGACTGACAGCCTGACCACCATCCTTTGCTGTTGTCACGAAATCTGGGAACCTTAACTTTCTGGAGCCCTCTGGGCCACTCCAGGTCTGTAACGGGATTGCTTTACCTTTTACTTGCATAATTTTAGGCATGTTCTCGCTGCACTGCGTAGTCAATGCTTGGGGCCCTTCAGATCTGTTCATAATTTGTATAATACCACCCCTCCCCCCACTCCTCATTTCATGCATTGCTGTACTACTGTCAGTACTCTTCAGTATTACGTTACCACTTTCATATTAAAACTATTAGTCTCTGAATAGTTTCTTTTTTATCAAGTGTTTCGTTTATGATTTATCATTTTATCGTAAGGTATGTCGATGTAGTACAGTTGCCATGGTCTGATGACATCAACTAGAATAAGCAGCATATTTTCAGTTTTGAACTTCACCATTTATGAATGAAACACTCTTTTATATGGCAAGACTGCAAACGTAGAAACACTCCGAGCTTTTCAAAATAATCTTCTTTAACGCTGCAAGCTATCGCTTCATGCATTCATGTGCCAGTACGACGGCCAGTGAATCGGGAAATTTCCGGGAAAAAGCAATCGTGCCCGAATGTACTACCACTGCGGTTATACTTTGTCGGGTGTTCAAACACCCGAGTGTCATACAACATACTGCAGTATATCGACATTACAAATGGCGACACCGGATGAATTTGAGGCTGTATCCGACAAATGCAACATATTAGAAATTAAAGTCTGTACTTGTAAAATAAGTTCGTAATAAATATTCAATGCGGTGGTAGCATTAGTAATATTAATAACATCAGAAGCATCAGCTGATCCGTAGAAAAAGAAGGCAATGTAGCGGGTGGGTTTTATGACGTGGGCTCATGACTTCGACGAAGGTTTGTAGCAACGTGTTTATCATTCTTGGACGATTACGCCATGTCACATAGACCTCGTTTGCCGACGTTGCGGAGAAACAACCGACCACATCACTCATCGCTCAAGAGTGGAACTTTAACCATGTGTTCAACACATTATATTTTCAAGACTTGTAAACAAGGGTAAAGGCTGTAGGATGGAACGTAATGAATGAAGTGCAGTAATTAACACATTAGAAAACGTGTTGTAAGTTAAGTTACGAAGTGAACTTCAAGGTTGTCGGAAGGGGAAAAGAAAGTATTTGTTATCTAAAGTAGGGTGAACTGGAAGCAGTATAAGCGTAGAGAAGAAAACCAATTAGATGCTACTGAATGCTTTGTTGCACTTATAATCTGCTCAACGTGTTTCGGGCACTTATACAGGGTGTCCCAGGAGGAAAGGACCTAACTTCGGGAGAGTGTTCCTTAGGTCAAACTATACCGATATAACCCAAAACACCTATATCCAAAGTTCAATGGTTACGGAGATATTGGCCA
>Ga0123354_10005172_pt1 | contig 18860 bp, 12 predicted proteins | sample TergutLab28metaG_2_FD_97872 | JGI IMG/M metagenome (GOLD analysis project Ga0123354, IMG submission 97872) | Labiotermes labralis P4 segment gut microbial communities from Petit-Saut dam, French Guiana - Lab288 P4 | ecosystem: Host-associated > Arthropoda: Insects > Digestive system > Gut ...
CGGACTGGAAGTCCTGGCCCAGACATGGTCCGAGCACTGCAAACACAAGATATTCTCCGCCGATATTCACTATACGAACGCCGAAACAGGCCGGACCCGGACTATCAGGAGCCTCTACAAGACCTATATCCAGGATTCGACGCAAGCCATCCGGGAGGCCATGGGGGCCCGCGACATCTGCCTGTCCGTGTTCAAGGACAATGCGGGCGTCATCCGCTTCACCGAGGAGAAACATCTGTGCGTCAAAGTGGAGACCCACAATTCCCCCTCGGCGCTCGATCCCTACGGCGGGGCGCTGACCGGCATCGTGGGCGTGAACCGTGACCCCATGGGCACGGGCATGGGCGCGAACCTCCTGTGCAACACGGACGTCTTCTGCTTTGCCTCGCCCTTTTACGACAAACCCCTGCCCCCGCGCCTCCTGCACCCCAGACGGGTCATGGAGGGCGTGCGCGAGGGCGTGGAACACGGCGGCAACAAATCCGGCATCCCCACCGTGAACGGCTCCGTGGTGTTCCACGAGCGTTTTCTCGGCAAGCCACTGGTATTCTGCGGCACGGTGGGCGTCATGCCGGCCATCGTCAACGGCCGTCCGAGCCAGGATAAGAAGGCGCTCCCCGGCGATAGGATCGTCATGACCGGCGGACGCATCGGCAAAGACGGCATCCACGGGGCCACCTTCTCCTCCGAGGAGCTGCACGAGGGTTCGCCCGCCACAGCCGTGCAGATCGGCGACCCCATCACCCAGCGCAAGATGTACGATTTTCTCATGCGCGCCCGTGACCTCGGCCTCTACCACGCCATCACCGACAACGGCGCGGGCGGCCTCTCCTCTTCCATCGGCGAAATGGCCGAGGACTCAGGGGGCGCACAGCTCGACCTCTCGCTTGCCCCGCTCAAGTATGACGGTCTGCGTCCCTGGGAAATACTGCTCTCCGAGGCCCAGGAGCGCATGACCCTGGCTGTGGGGCCGGATACGATTGATGCGTTTGTCTCCCTGGCCTCGGAGATGGGCGTGGAAGCCACGGTGCTTGGCCGTTTCACCGATTCGGGACGTTTTTGCGTCACCTACGGCGAAAAGCCCGTGGCCGATCTGGATATGGATTTTCTGCACGAGGGCGCCCCGCGCATGGCGCTTTGCGCCGTGTGGGAGCGCCCGGCCGCCGCGCTTACAGAGCCGCCCCGAGTCGCCGATCACGGCGCGCTTCTGAAAAGAATGCTGGGGCGGCTGAACATTTGCAGCAAAGAGTATATAATCCGCCAATACGACCATGAGGTGAAGGGCGTTAGCGTCGTAAAGCCACTGGTTGGGGTCCTGCGCGACGGGCCCGCCGATGCGGCGGTTCTGCGCCCAACGCTCGGCCGCAAAGAGGCACTCGTGCTCTCCCACGGCATCTGCCCCAAATATTCGGACCTCGACACCTACTGGATGATGGCCGGAGCCATTGACGAAGCGGTGCGCAACGCCGTGGCCGCCGGCGGCGATATCGGCCACATGGCCGGGGTGGACAACTTCTGCTGGTGCGATCCCGTCTTTTCGGAAAAGACCCCGGACGGACGCTTCAAACTGGCCCAGCTCGTGCGCGCGAACGAGGCCCTGGCCCACTTCTGCCAAGCCTACGGCGTGCCCTGCGTCTCCGGCAAGGATTCCATGAAGAACGACTACACCGGGGGCGGCGAAAAGATTTCCATTCCCCCCACGGTCCTCTTCACCGTCCTCTCCGTGATTGACGACGCAGCCGTAGCTTTGACCAGCGACTTCAAAAGGCCTGGAGATGTCATCTATGCGCTGGGGCTCACCCGGCCGGAGTTTGGCGGCTCCGAGATCGCCGACGAGCTGGGTTTCACCGCCGTGAGCGTCCCCCAGGTGGACGCCCTGACCGCCAGAACGCGCTACGAAACCATGCGCAAGGCGGCCAAAGGCAAGCTCGTCAATGCGTGCCATGACTGCTCGGACGGCGGCCTGGCCGTGGCCCTGGCCGAAATGTGCATCGGGGGCCGTTTGGGCGCTGACGTGGATCTCGCAAGCGTGCCCGCAAGCCCTGATTGCACAGCTCCGTTGGAAATCCTCTATTCCGAGAGCCACTCCCGGTTTCTCGTGGGAGTGCCCTCGGAAAACGTCGCCTCCTTCGAGCGGCTCTTTGCCGGGCAATGGCTGGCTCCCATCGGCCGGGTCACGTCTGACGCGAAGCTGACCGTCCGCAGCGAAGGGCGGCTTCTCTTCCAGGAAGACGTGGAGGATCTCGCCCTGGCGTTCAAAGCCACCCTTGACTGGTAAAATGTGTTTGGCCATTGACAAAAAATCGGAATACCATTCAAAATATGTCCCTACAGGAGGAGGCCCTATGGACAAATACGTGTGCGACATCTGCGGCTATGTCTATGATCCGGCCGACGGCGATCCCGACAACGGCGTGCCCGCCGGCACGTCTTTCGACAAAGTCCCCGACGACTGGGTTTGCCCCGTCTGCGGCGCTTCCAAAAGCGAGTTCTCCAAACAATAGGTGCTGACGAGGCCCGTCTCAAGCGGGCCTCGCGCTCTTCCAGAACCAGAGGTCATTCATGAACGCCGTCGAAATAAAAAAGGACATCCACTGGATTGGCGCTGTGGACTGGGACCGCCGTAATTTCCACGGCTATTCCCTTTCGCCCAAGGGCACCACCTACAACGCCTTCCTCATCAAAGATCAGAAAAACACCATCGTGGACACCGTGGCCGCGGAATGCGCGGGACAGTTTCTCTGCAACGCCTCCCAGGTGACTGACCTCTCAAACATCGCCTATATCGTGGTCAACCACGTGGAACCCGACCACTCCGGCGCATTGCCCCGCCTGGTCGCCGCCTGCAAGCCGGAGAAGATCATCTGTTCGGTCATGGGCGAAAAGGCCCTCAAGGAATACTACGACACCGAGGGCTGGCCCCTGCACGCCGTCAAATCCGGGGACAGCATTTCCATCGGGTCGCGCACGCTGCATTTCCTGGAAACCCGGATGCTCCACTGGCCAGACTCCATGATGACCTACGTGGCTGAAGACAAGCTCCTCATCTCCTCCGACGCCTTCGGCCAGAACTACGCCACGGCCGAACGCTTCGCCGACCAGGTGGATCAGGCCGAACTCTTCAAAGAGGCCGCCCGCTACTACGCCAACATCGTCCTGCCCTTCTCGTCGGTGACTCTGAAAATCCTCGACGCCGTTAAAAGCATGAAGCTCGACATTGACATGATCGCGCCCGATCACGGCCTCATCTGGCGCGGCGGCTTAGTCAGCCGCATCCTAAGCGATTACCGCCAGTACGCCATCCAAAAGCCCGCGAACAAGGCCGTGGTCTTCTTCGACACCATGTGGCGCTCCACGGAACAGATGGCCCACGCCGTGGCCGAAGGACTCTTCCAGGCCGGAACGCCTGTCGCCGTCATGTCGCTCAAGTCCAACCACCACTCCGATGTCATGGAAGAAGTCTTCCACTCAGGCGCCGTACTCGCCGGCTCGGCCACCCACAACAACGGCGTGCTGCCCTCCGTGGCCGCCATGATCGCCTACATGAAGGGGCTGAAACCCCAGAACAAAGTCGCCGCGGCCTTCGGCTCCTACGGCTGGTCCGGCGAAGCCTTGAAAGACGTCAGCGACGCCCTGGCCGCCATGCACTGCCAGGTCATCGAGGGCGTGCGGGCCCGAAACAAGCCCACCCACGACCAGCTCAAGGCCTGCGTGGAACTGGGGCGCACGGTAAGTCTGGCCCTCCAGGACAAAATCGCCGCTTGGTCGTAAACCCAGAGGGGGCTCCGCCCCCTCTGGACTCCCCCGCCAAAGGGCTAGCGCCCTTTGGAAACCCTTCTTATTGGCGCGGTGGGGCTAGATAACTCAGCCGCCGAGCGTGCGCATACCCGCAACCGTGAGAGGAAGTCCCTGTTCCATCAGGGTTCCCGGCGTCCAGCCCATGGCAGTACGGAGTTTGGCGGGATCGGCCACGGAGAAGCGAATATCGCCCGGACGCTCCGGGCCCGACTGCGCGTGTTGCGTCAGACCGTAGAGTTGAGAAACGTGATGGGCCAACTGCGCAATGCTCGTGCCCTGCCCTGTGCCGACATTGTAAATGCCCGTCAGGGGAGGACCTGCCATAAGGCCTGAAGCCCTTAGGAGAGCCTCCACAGCATCCCCCAGGAAGAGAAAGTCTCTGGTTTGCCGGCCGTCCCCCAGTACCACTGGCGGGAGTCCCTTGTCCGCCCTGTCCAGGAACAGGCGCACCACGCCGTCATACGGGCCTGACTTGGATCTTGTCGGGCCGTAGATGTTGAAGAAGCGCAGGGAAGCTCCATGGCCTGACTCCTCAATAGCGAGTGAAACAAGATGCTTGGAAAGACCGTACGGGCTCACCGGATCACCCGCATCCTCCTCACGGGCCGGTTTTGAGAGGGGACGGCCGTATTCAGCCGCAGAACCGGCGAAGACGAAAGTCCCCTGACCGGTTTCCCTGGTCCTGGCATGCAATTGAAGAGATGCCTCGTGATTGACCCGCATGGTTTCCTCGGCATGCTCCATTGAATAGGGAACGCTGATGATAGCCGCCAGATGAAAGACCGCTGAAAAAGGGCCGTGCCGCGCAAAAATCGTCTTGAGAAAACCGGTGTCGGTTATTGAGCCTTCGTAAAAGGAAAATAGAGGATCCGCTTGGAAATGTTGCATATTCCCAGGCGTCCCGGAGAAGAAATTGTCAATTCCCGTCACGGCGTATTTTTGACGCAAAAGCGCCGCGGTGAGATTGGAACCGACATTTCCGGCGCAGCCGGTCACTAAGCAGGATGGTCTTCGGATGCGTGACATGAGAGCCTCTCATTGGCCCGTGTGGGGGCTCGATAATTTGGGGTGGCGGCCGAATACGCAACCACGCGATTGCGCGTGCATTTGGCCAGATAGAGCGCCTGATCCGCCTTCCGCACCAAGTCTGTCCTGTCCGGCGCGTCCCACGGGTACGTAACCACACCGGCGCTCAAAGTGATATGGACCGCTTGACCCCCATCATGGACGATTGACCGCCTCTCCATGGCCTCCCGGATGCGCTCCGCCACGGCAACCGCTTCTTCCCGGCCGGTCCCCGGCAAAATGACGGCAAACTCCTCGCCCCCGTAACGTACGGCCGTATCGGAGCTCCTGGCGATCCGCGTGATGATCTCCGCCACTGTCTTAAGCGCCGCGTCTCCAGCCATGTGGCCATACTGGTCGTTCACCCGTTTGAAATGATCCACGTCCAGCATGAGCAAAGAAAACGGCATTCCGCAACGCCTGAAGCCTTCCACTTGCCTCGGCAGTTCCTGGTTGAAATAGCGGCGGTTGAAGAGCCCTGTGAGCGCATCCCTGAAAGCGCCTTCCTCTTTGTTTCTTAAGAGGCACTCCTCAATGAGAATAGGATGTTTCACCACCACCCGATCTGTCAAAAAGTAGTCACAGGCGGCAACATGAACTCCAACATTTCTATCCAACTTGCTGCTTAGATTCTGTATATGTCTTATAATATTGACCCATATTTCTTTAGCCGCTTCAGCAGTCATATACATCCGAGTTATTTTATATATTAAATCTTGATATATTTCTGCACCGTATTTTTCATCAAGCACAATATATTCGTTAAATATTGATCCACAAGAATATCTCTTTTTATTTACGTCAGTTATTATTTCGTTCACAATCCGTACATTTCCATCATGAATATATTGAAAATATTCTTGTTTCATTTTTTATATCCCCAGCATCTGAAAACAAAATACATGCCAAATGAAAAACAAGTTATTTCAGATTGCTGGAAATTTTGCATTCACTCAAATGTAAAATCGTCACCCACATGTGTCGGAATATTTCACAAAATGCCCAGGGAGAGTGCGTTCATCCCATAGCGAGAAATATTCCAAACCGTTTTATGGAAATATTTACAGTTCAGAGTAAATACAGCGTCTATTTCCAAAAAAATATTTATATTTCAATGAAATATAACGTGGCACGTCCATTGCTTAGAGCCAAAAGAGATCATTGCCTCAAAGCAAATTCCCATAAAGGAGATCATCCATGCGACGTTCACTCACTATTCTGCTTGCCGTTTTCTTTCTGGCCCTTGGCGTCCAGGCAAAAGCCGCGACGCTCTCTGACTGGCAACTGAACCTTACAAGCCTTGGCGGCCCGCTCATCTCCCATATCAGCGACTCAGTGGGCGGCATCAACTTCAACGGGAATGTTGATATTGTTCAAGAGCTTACCAGCGGAAATGTCCAGGCCGGCGATTCATTCACTATTTCGCCGGTGAGCGGCTCTTCCATCATTTTCACCGCCGCTTCGTACATTGACAGCGCAAGCCACAACACAACCCCGCTGCTTCAGACCGGCCAGGGCGTCCTGACGCTCGTATCCCCCACCATGACCGGAACCGCCACCAGTTCCGGCTCCAACTATACGTTCCAATTTGATAATTTGGGGCCGATCCTCCTTGAATATACGAGCCCCACGAACGTGACGACTCCCATCGCCATGTTCACCCTGATTCCGTCCCAGTCCAGCGGCGGCGTTGCCATTATGGACCCCACCAGCACCTCGGCTTTGCTGGAGGGCTTCTCGGACATCTCCGCCGGCATGACTCTGCTGGTTCCTGATGTTTTTGAAGACTCCCAGGGCCATGCCATCTCCCTTCCGTTCTACTCCGAAGCGGACGGTGCCCTTGGCAGCGGCATCAACCTGCTGGCCCTCTTTGCGCCTGGATTCCCAGGCACCGCGGACGAGCTCATAGCCAATCGCACCGCCTTCAACGGCAACTTCACCCTGAGCGCCACAGCCGCCTCCACCGTGCCCGAACCGGCCAGCATGCTGCTTCTGGGCGTCGGTTCCCTCGGGATGTTCCTTATGCGCCGCCGCAACAAAACCAGATGAGCTGACGGCTGACGCGTCCTTCCGTGCAAAAGGGGAAAGCGGCGCGGCGCCGCTTTCCCCTTTTGCCGTTTTCTTGCCGGAAATCGCCGGTTTTCATCCCAGATCATCCCAAACCGCCTCCACTTTGGCCACATGGTCCGAGATGGAGTAGCGGGCGGCTTTTCCCCGCCCGGCACGCCCCATACGCTCCCGCAAAGGAGCATCCGTGAGCAAAAGGTGCAGCGCGCGGGCCATGCCGGAGACATCGCCCGGCTCCACGAGCAATCCGTCCCGGCCGTGCTCCACCACTTCGGCCGCCCCGCCGGCATTTGTGGCTATAACCGGCCGCCCCAAGGCCATGGCCTCCAGAATCACCCGGCCAAAAGGTTCCGGGCTGATGGAGGCGTGCGCCGCCACCTGGCAGGCGGCCATGACCGAGGCGACATCCGTCTCATGGCCCGTGAACACGACGCGTGCGCCAATGCCCAGTTCCCTGGCCAGGGCCCGGAGCCGGGCCGGGTAGCGGTCTAAGCCGCCGGGCGGCGCGCCAACGATCAGCGCCGTGGCGTCAAACGCGGGCAGAACAGCGGCGCAGGCCCGCAAAAAGACCTCGTGCCCTTTCCAGGGGACCAGACAGGCCACCATCGCGACCACAGGGCGCTCTTGCGCCAGCCCATAGCGCGCCCGCAAGGCCGAGGGGTCGGCGTTTCTTGCGAACTGTGCCGCATCAAGCCCCTCCGGCACGAGGCGCACGCGCTCCGGGGCCACGCCGAGCCTTCGCACCGTGTCCGCCACGTACTCCGACACGGCGAGCACCCGCGCCACGCGCCCGGCCAACCATGCGCCCGCGCGGGACGGATATTCGCCGCTTCGCGCATGGATGACGCAGGGCAGCCCGGCAAGCCCGGCTCCCCGGATCACCGCGTCGTTTATGAGGACGCCGTTATTGCCCTGGATTATGTTGATGTGATTTTCGTGGGCGTACGCGGCAATGTTTCGGGCGAACATACGCCCGGTTGTCAGGTGATCCGCCATGAAGCTCACGTTGCCGGAGAATCGCCCGAACACCGGGCGCAGAGCGGATTCCAGCCGCGCCTCCCGGCCGTAGCGCCTTTTGCGCTCCAACACGCCGACGCGGCGCACCGCGCCGCCGACGCCGCCGACAACGCCGATAGTCTGTTGCGGATAGCTTGAGAGCAGATGGATTTCCCAGCGGGCCGGATCAAGCCACGAGACAAGCGCGGCCAGGCTGGTCAGGGCCCCGCCGAATCCGGCCCCGTTTTCCACCACGAGGACGCGTTTCATCGTGCGAGGCACTCCGTAAAAAGGCGCCTGTGCGCGCTGGCCGAGCGTTCCCAGGAGAAGCGTTCGATGTTTCGTCTGCCCGCCAGCACAAGCTCGCGGGCGCGGGCTTTGTCGCCAAGAATGGCAAGGATCGCGGCGGCCAGGGCGTCCGGGTTTGATGCGTCCGCCAGTTCGGCGGCCGGACCCGTCACCTCCGGGATGGACGCCGCGTTGGAGGCCGCCACAGGGGTGGAGAGGGCCATGGCCTCCAGGGGCGGCAGCCCGAACCCCTCAAAGAGCGACGGATACACGAAGACCCGCGCCCCCTGATAGAGAGCTTCGAGACTTCGCCTGTCCACAAATCCGTGGATACGAAGCCTGTCCGCAAGGCCGAGCGCATCCCGCAGGGCGTAAAGCCGCTCTTTGGCCTCTGGCTGGACCCCGGCCAGCACAAAGTGGATGTCCGGCGCGGCCTGGCTGACTTTTGCGAACGCCCGGAGCGCCCCCTCGGAGTTTTTCCAGGGACTCCCGGCCCCCAGGGCCAGCGCGTACGGCCTGTCAACCAGCCCCTTGGCGGCCAGATATTCGCGGGCCTCCCGGCGCGACGCGAAAGGCCGCGCGGGCAACCGGGCTCCGTTGGCGATAACCCGGATGCGGCTTGCCTCCACGTTGAATATCCGGCTGACGCGCCCGGCCGCGAAGCCGCTCACGCAGATCACCCGGCTGGCATAGCGGCGCACGAAGGCCGGGGAGAGCGCGCAATGGAAGAGTTTGTCCAGAAGGGTCTCGTGGCGCACGCGTTCCTGCAGGAGCGTGTCGTGGATGGCGACCGCCTGGGGTACGCCGGCCAACGGCACGGCCTGGTTGGCCGGGCTCCAGATGAGGTCGGGCCCGGCCGTACGCATGGCGCGCGGCAGAGAGAACCAGTCATAGACGCGCACGCGCGACCCGCGCGGCTCGCTGACGATAACGCTCGAAAAACGCGCGCGGCCTGTCAAACCTTCATGGGGGATGGGACGCGGCGCAAAGAGCAGAAAAACATCGTCCGGGTCCGGCCAGGCGGCCAAAATCTCGCTGACGTAGGAGCCTATGCCCCGAAGCTCCGCAAGCGCCAGCACCCGCGCGTCCACGGCTATGCGCATTTTATTTGCCGTCCGGCGGAAAAAAGTGTTCGAGGACATCCGCCGCGAGAAGCGCGCGAGCGCGCCAGGTGTGGGCCTTGGCCGCCTCGATCCGCTGGAAGCGGCCTTGCGCGGGCTCTCGCAGGGCCGCTTCCACGGCCAGGGCGAAATCCGCCGCGCCGCTTGCCACGCGCGCGTGGAGGGCCAGGTCCGGGTGCATGGCCACGTCCGTTGACACGATGGGCCGCCCGGTGGCCAGGTAGTCGTAGAGCTTTATGGGATCGAGCGTCCTGGTCAGGGCGTTCTCCACGTGGGGCAGAACGCACACGTCGGCCTGTGCGGCCAAGGACGCGGCCTCGCGGTAGGGCAGCGGCCCTGTCAGGATCACGTTGTCCAGGCCGGAAAGCCCGGCCACGTGCGAGGACCCGCAGACCACAGGCCCAACCAGGGCTATGGTCCATTGAGGCCGCAGCCTGGCCACTTCGCCCACAAGCCCCGCATCGAGCCGCTCGGTTATCTGGGAAAGATACACCAAAAGGGGTTTCCGGCGGGCCAATGGATGCGGGCGCGCGCCGTCAAAGGGCTTGAACACGCCGGGGTCCGTGGCGTTGGGCAGATACAGGACGTGCGGGCAACAGGCGGCGGCCCGCCTGGCAAGCTCCCTGGAGACCGCGAACACCACGTCGGCGCGCTGCAAAAGCTCTTTCTGGCGCTTTTTCAGGGCGTCGCGCTCATGCTGCGGCCTGTCGGCGGGCAGAGCCTGAACCCAATCGTCCGTCCAGTCATAGACCACAAGCTCCGCGCCAAAACCCAGCGCGTCAAGGGCGTCCAGTTGCGAGGGATGATACAGCCACAAGACGTAGCCCTCGGGAAAATCCGCCTTGCGGACATGCCGCGCAAGGCCCCGAAGCCAGGCCCGCCGGTTGGCGCGGGCAAGCCTGGGCACGCTGCGGCCTCCCGGCCAGGGCAGAAGCGGGGTGGCCACGCGCAGATTGTGGCCCATGTCCGTCACGCCCCCGCAGAGCGCCCGGAGATGGCGGGCTTTGTCCGTTTGTGGATTCTCCACCACATGGGCGAGCGTGACCGGGGGCTCGATAAAGAGCGTTCCGGGCGAGCGCCCGGACCTGGCCAGTTCAAAGGCGAGGCGCTGTTTGCGCTTCCACAGGCCGGACCAGGGATCCCAGCTCAAACACACGATGCCGGGCAGTTTGCCGGGCAGATCGGACATCTCTTGGCGGAGCCGCCAGCCCGAGCGGACGGTTCCCCCGGACGCCTCCGCCCAGCTGGCCAGAATGTGCGATTCGCCCCAGGCGGACCGCACGGTTCCGGCCTCTTCCAGGGCGCTCCCGCCCCAGACCGCAAGCGTCGCCCCGCCGCCGTTTTTCCGGACAAAGGAGCGCCCGGCGAAGTGGGGCCGGGCCTCGCCAAACGCCACGTTTTGCGCCCTTACCTCAAGGCCCGGCAGGTTTTGGGCCTTGGCCGGAAGCTCCATGGTGTCGCGCGCCTCCAAAAAGCGCCGTCCGATAACGAGGTCACGCTGCCAGAGCGTGCCGTCCCCGGCGAACCGGAGCCGCCAGCCCCCGATGTCCGGGGCGCGCGACACGCTCCCGGCCGCGCCAGCCGGGACGCGCCAGCCGCCGCGCGCCGCGCGCCACACGGGCGCCCAGAGATTGACCTCCTGGCCGGCGTTTCTGGCCCGTTCGCCGTATTTGCCCGTGCCCGGCCCCAGGGGGTAGCGGAACACGTCGCACCCCTCCCAGAGCAGTTGGTGCGGGGTTATGCCCGCCTCGGTCCGGTAGCCCGCGCCCTCGTGCCCCGCGCAAAAAAGCGCGAAAAAGCGCGGCGTCCTGGCCACCAGCGTGCCGGAATCTTTCAGCCGGACCACTCCCATCGGCGGCGACTCCTCCCGCGATCCGGCGGGAAGCCCTGCCGCCAAGGTGAGCCAGACCCCGGCGAACGCGTTATACACGCTCAAATGGTGGTAATCGTACCACCCGGCGCGCTCAGCCGTGGGGCGGATATTTAGCGTCAGGGGCCACCAGCCCTCGTCCGATTGGAACCGCTCAAGCCGCGAGAGCACGGCCCGTTCGGCAAAACGGTAGCGGGGGGCAAGCTCTTCGTCCAAAAGAGCGGCCGCGCGGAACAGATAGACCGCGCAGGCTAGACCGAACACCTGCCCCTGTCCCCGGCCCAGGGCGTTCATTTCTCCGTCCGGCGCGGTGATGGCCAGGAGCCATCCGGCCGCCTCCCTCACGGCCTTGGCCGCAAAGGGACGGTACGCCGCCATCGTGCGCATATTTCGCCGGGCCGGGCCGCCCGCCGCGCATATCCGGTGCAGCAGACAGGCCGTGTAGGCGTGATACTGGCTGGGCAGACTCTTGCCCGCCACGTCAAAGAGGGAGCCGTCCTTGCCCTGGCGCGAAAGGACGTATTCCAGCCAGTCCCCGGCCGCCGTCGCGTCATCCGGGCGGCCGAACAGCTCAAAACGCCTGAAATGGGCGCACGCGCGCATGGCTACCCAGTTGGCGGCCCAGTGGGCGTTGGTCTTCCAGGTTTTCAGCCCCTGAATCCACTCCCGGCGCTCTGCGGCGTCAAGCTCTCCGGCCAGAAGGGAAAAAGTCTCGATGAAGGCCAGGTTGTTGAAATCCCAATGATAGGACCATTCGTCCGGGCCGTACTCGCCGGGGGAGGTCCGCAGATGAAAGGCTATGGCCCGGCGCGCCGCGCCCAAGAGCGCCGGATCGGGCGCGGCGCGGTGGCGCAGGGCGCACAGCCAGGCGAAATGCGTTGTGGCGTAGTGCGCCCCGGCCACGCGGCCGTCCAGGGGATCGCGTATGCCGCCCTGGTCATAGCCCGGCTCGGCGACCTGATGGGCGCCAAGCCAGGCGAAAAGCGGGTCTGTCAGGCGTCTCATGCGGGCCCCTTCCCTGTGAGCGCCTGGGCGTACACGGCGATGTAGCGGTCCATCATGGCCTCGTGGCTGAAGCGGCGCGACACGAAATCGAAGGCCGCGCGCCCCATGCGCGCGCGCCGGGCGGGATCGGCGGCCAGGCGCATCAGCGCCCGCGCCAGCATCCCCTGATCCCCGGACGCGACCAGAACGCCCCGTCTGGTCCCCAAAATCTCCGGGACAGCCCCCACAGCGGACGCCGCCACCGCGCGCCCGGAGGCCATCGCCTCCAAAAGCGCAAGCGGAAGCCCCTCCGACAGGGACGGCAGCGCCACGATATCCAGGGCGGCCATGATCTCCGGGATGTCCCGGCGCGCCCCGAGAAAATGGACCCGCTCCCCCGCCCCGGCTGCCCGCGCCCGCTCTTCGAGAACCGAGCGCAGACTCCCGCTGCCCGCGAACGCCAGATGCGCCCATTCGTGCGCCCCGAAGGCTTCAAGAAAGGCCGCAAGAAGCGTCCGCGGCCCTTTTATCGGTTCCAGCCGCCCCGCCATACCCACAAGCAGAACATCCGCGCGAAGTCCCAATTCGGCGCGAATCCGCTCCCCGCCGGCCCGGCGGAAACGCTCCACGTCCACCCCGTTTTCAATGACCGTGATCTTCCCCGGGGACACCCCGTCCTTCCGGCTGGCCCTGGCCAAAATCCGGGATACGTCCACCAGGCGGCTCACCCCAAGGCAGAGGAGGCGTTTTTCCAGACGCCTGAGCCCGCGCGCCTCGATAAAATGGCGGCTGTGTTCGGTCATGATGACGGGTCTTCGCAGCCAGAGCCCGGCCGCTACGGCGTAGCTTAGGCTCGTCATGTCGTGGGCGTGGATAACGTGCGAGCCGATATTTTTGAGTCTTCGCGCGACCCGTAGGCACGCCTGGAGGTCAAATGGCCCGGGCCTTCTTTTGATAAGCTCCACGGGCACGCCCCGGCGCATGAGGGGCAGGGCGCCGTCCGTCACGGCGTCCAGGCAGATGACGTTCGGCGCCGCGCCGCGTGAGCGCAGATCAAGCGCCATGGCGCGGACGAGCGTCTCGGCCCCGCCCAGGCCCATGTTCAAGATCAGATGGGAGATGCGCGTCCCCTCCGGCAGCGAAAGCCGTCCGCTCTCACAGGCCGCCATGACCCTCTCCCCCGGTCCCCAACGCTCCATGATATGCGCGCTCGATGCGCGCGGCCACCTTGGGCCAGGCGAACTCGCGCAGGGCTTTGCCGCGCCCGGCCCGGCCCATGGACGCGGCCTCCCGCGGATGGCTGGCCAGCCAGCCGACGGCCGAGGCCAAGGCCTTCGGATCGTCAGGCGCCACGACAAATCCTGTCTCGCAATCGTCAATGATCTCGGCCGTGCCGCCACCAACGGCGCCCACGCACGGCAGCCCCGAGGCCATGGCCTCCAGAAACACCGTGGAGAACGCCTCCTCCCGGGACGGCAAAACCACCATGTCCGCCGCCTGATAAAGCTCCGGCATTTTCTCCCTGGACACCCGGCCAAGAAAGAGCGTCCGGCCGGAAAGCCCCAAAGCCTTGGCCCTGGCCCCGGCCGCCTGAGCGTCCGGCCCGTCGCCGCAAAACACCCACCGCGACACCATATCCGCGCCGCGCAGCCGCGCCGCCTCAAGGGCGGTGAAGACCCCTTTTTGCGCCTGCATGTTGCCCACGAAAAGCGCCGTCGCCCCGCCCGGCCATCCCAGACGCTCTCTCATCTCGCCCTGGACGCCCGGAGCGAATCTGGCCGTGTCCACGGCGTTGGGGATGCGGTAAATGCGGGAATAGTCGGCCTTGGCCGCGCGCGCGTCAGCCTCCTCCCGGATGTTCAGGGCGATGACCGCGCCCGCCCCGCGCAAAATGCGCGGCCAGGTCACGGAGCGCCGCCACACGCCAAGGCGCAGCCGCCCGCTCAAGCGGCCGTACGCGCCGGTCAACGCCAGGAAGCGCCAGGTTCCATGGGTGGTGACGACATACGGACGCCCGAGCGTCTTTGCGGCGCGGACGGCCACGTCCGTGGTCTCCCAGATGGAGTGGGCGTGGATGATGTCCGGCGAAAATCCCGCGATGTGTGCGGCAAGCGTTGACGCGTCCGGCTCCCGCGCCCGGAAGAGCCGGATTCCGTCGGCCTCGGGCGCGCGGACGGGCTCTCCGAAACTCGCCACCGCCACCGTGTGGCCGCAGTTCATCTGCTCGCGGCAAAGACTCTCCACGTATGCGGTGACCCCGGTTATTCTGGGGAAAAAATGTTTGCAGACGTGCGCAATCCTCATGCTCCGGCTCCCTCCAAAGCCAGCCGGGCCAGAAGCTCCAGAGCCGCGCCGTACGCGCACACCACGGGCCTCGCGCGGCGATAGATGATGCACCCCTCCGGGGAGGGGTCCACGGGGAGCATGGCCAGATCGGCGGGCGTATCACTTGGGCGGCGGCAGCTCTCCAGAAAACCGAGCGCCCGATGCGCCGCGCCAAGCGGCGAGGCATCCCCGGACGCGCGGGACCATTCGGCCAAGGCCAGGCTCAAGGCGGCGGTGGTCTTGGCGCAGACCCCAAGCTCGGGCTGCAGACCGCTGTACAGCCACGACCCGTCCGGGCGCTGGACGCTCACGATGTACGCCGCCAAGCGGCGCGCGTTCTCGAAAGATTCCGGGGGCGCGCCAAGCCGTACCGCGCCGGTCAGGCCCAGGAGCGTCCAGGCCTGGCCGCGCAGAAAAATCTTGGGCACGACGCGGCCGGGATCGCGCCGCCACTCGGGAAACAGAGGATCGTGCGGCGCGGCGGCGAGACTCGCGTCCCACCAGGCGCGCGCCACATGGCCCCCGGGCTTGCTTGCCTTGGACAAAATGTAGCCTGACGCGCGCGCCGCGCCCTCTCTGGCCCACTCTACGTCCGGGAAGAGCGCGAACCCCCGCCCGATGATGCCGGAATCGTTTATCTGTCCGAGATAGTTCCAGGTTTTCGCGTCCTCGAAATAATAGCCAAAGACGCCCCCGGCGGCCGTCATGCCTTGTCCGGCCGCAAGACGCATGCCGTCACGAGCGGCCTGGCGGTATGCGTCCTCGCCGGCCGCATCCGCAAGGCGCGCGAGGCCCGCCGCTATGAAAGCGGCATTGAACGGCACAACCCAACACCTGGGCCACTGTCTCGGCCACCGGCCGAAGCGCAGCGAGGGCAGCCAGTAGCGCACGTCCGCCCATTCCGGAAAACCGCCCGGACACTTTGGATGCGCCGATGGTTTAAGCTGCGCCGCCACGAGCCTGTCGCCTATGATACGCGCCGACGCCAGAAACGACGCGTCGTTCGTATGGGCGGCGGCTGCCGCCAACGCTTCCAGCACGATACCCGTGTCCCAGCGCCAGCCGCGCAAGCGGTACGCGCGGCTGGTCAGATCATAGAACGACCAGACATCCCCGGATTTCGCGACCATGCTCTGCAGCCCCCGCGCAAGATCCGCGATGACGGAGGTTTCGCTGGGGCGGACCGGGGACCGCTTGCCGCCCGCATCGCTTATGACGGTCTCCATCTGGCGCTCCACCTCGCAAGCGGTCTTTTCCCAAGTCGGCCCGGCCAGGGCCGCCGCCCTGGCCATGATGCCGAGCTTCCTGCGCTTTTTCGCGTCCCGGCAAAGCTCCGACACCGCGCGCGCGAAGCCCGCAAGGTCTCCGGGCGCGCAAAGCGCGGCATGCACCCCATCCGTGGCCGTCCGGGCCACTTCTCCGGCGCGCCCCGCCACCACGGCCAGGCCGCAGGCGAAATATTCCGCAAGCTTCATGGGCGAGAAATAAAACCCCTCCTGCCCGGGATAACAGGCCACGGCCACATCCAGATCAACCAGCACAAGCGGCACGCGCGCATGGTCCACGGGGCCCGCAAATGTGACGCGCGAGGCGATGTCCAAGCGCGCGGCGAGGTTTTTCAGATCGCCGAGAAGCGGGCCGGAGCCTATGACCACCGCGCGGGCGCCGGGATTCTCCGGCAGGACGAGCGCCATGATGCGCACGAACTCTTCGGCCCCGCGCCCGGGCGAGAGCGCGCCCAGCCACCCGATGAGAAGCTCCCGCGGGTCCGCGGGAAGCATCCGGCGCAAGGCTCCCCTGGGGCGGGCGGGCGAAAAGGCCCGCGTGTCCACGCCGTTTGGCGTGACGCGGAGCGCCCGCGGCCGCACCCCGGCGCGAAGCGCCAGCTCGCCCAGGCGCTCGGAGACGCAGAACACGCGGTCAGGGGCTTGCCAGAGGCCTTTTTCGCTCATTTTCCCCCACCAGCCCGGCTCACGGCGCTCCCCTGCTAAGGGAGCGTTTATCTCCAGCACATGCGGCACGCGAAAACTCTGGGAAGCCCCCAAAGCCCCCGTGGCCAGGGCCGCGCCGAACTGCCCCAGGGCGTACCGCTCATACACGGCGTCGGGCTTAAAGATCTCTATTTCCCTGGCCGCCGCGCGCGCGAACGCGAACGGATGCGTCACGAACTCCTCAAAGGCGTCCACCTGGCGGGGCAGCCATTGATAGTAGGCGCGCACTTTCCAGGACGCCCTCTCCGGCGCGCCCGCCGGGGCCGGCAATACCGGCAATACCGGAGCGGGCGAACCTCCAGAGCCCCCGCGCAAACGCTCGATGCCCCGCGAGAGCCCCGGCCACAGACGCCTGGCCGGGACATGCGCCACAGGCAGGGAAAACGCGGCGGGGCCGCTCACGTTGCTGGCCACCAGACGCACCCGGTGGCCGCGGTCCGGCAGGGCAGTAGCCAATGAGCGCACATGCACCGAGGCACCTCCGTTTCCCAGGAGCGCCACACCCGCATCAGCGCAGCAGAACAGTATTTTCATGCCCCCTCCATGGCGCGGGGACGCCATCGTGCGGCAAGCGCGATGATGCGCCTGGCCTGACCGGCCAGCGAGAAGCGTTTCTCCACACGGATGCGTCCCGCGCGGGCCAGTTTTTGCGCGAGACCCGGCTCGTCGAGCAGCGTGCGGATGCGTGCGGCCAGGCTGACCGGATCGCCGGGTTCGGCCAGAAGCCCGCAGCCCTTGGCCACAAGCTCCGGGATGCCGGAGAGCCGCGTGGACACCACGGGCTTCTCCATGGCCATGGCCTCCATCAGGGCCACGGGGATGCCGTCCATATCGCCGTCCTGGCCCATCGTGCAGGCCAGGACGAAAATATGGCCGTTTCCTATCCGGGCGGCCGTCTGCGCGGGGCTTAAAGCCCCGGTGAAGAGCACCCGCTCGCAGAGCCCAAGCTCCCCGGCCAGACGCAGGAGCCCCGCGCGCTGCGGGCCGTCCCCCACGAACTCCGCGCGCACGTCCGCGCCCTGGGCGCGCAGGATGGCCAGCGCATGCAAGAGCACCCCAAACCCCTTTTTGGGGACCATCCTCCCCACGCACACCACCCGCGCGGGCCCCTTTGACGGCGCGGCGGGACGCGGCGGGAGGCGCCCTGCATCCACGCCGCAATGGACCACATGGACCTTTGACGGAGACAGCCCGAAGCGTTCCACCAGGAGCCGCCGGTTGTATTCGCTTATGGTGGCGACGAACGAGGCCCCGGCCACCCGGCGCGCGAGTTTTTCCGGGCTGACGAAGATGTCCGCGGCGTGGAGCGTCAGGCTGTAGGGCAGAGCGCACAGACGCTTCAAAAAGGCCAGCGTGTCGGCCTGTTCCCAGCCGAAATGGCTGTGCAGGTGCCCGACGCCCTTTGTGAGGAAAAAATCGGCCAGTACGGCGGTCTTCAGCTTGGCCCTGGCTTCGAGCGCCGGCGTGTTCCCATCCCGGCCCATGAGGGCTTTCAGGGTCCGGGCCGCGTCCCTGGCCAGAAGACGCGCATGGGCTTTCAGGATCGGGAGGGGATGGCGCTTCTCGATGTCTAGCCAATAGCGGACTCCCGCCGCTCCCCTGGCGGACCATTCTCCCGCCTGGCCCGTTCCCGGACGGTTGAGCGCCGCCACCACGGGCGCATGCCCCGTAAGCCTGGCCACCTCGCGTATTTCCCCGGCCACAAAGGTCTCGGACAACACCGGAAAGGTACGCAGAAGATATCCCAGGCGAAGCGGCGCGGCTTTTGCGGCATCCATCCCGTCCTCCTTCAGGCCAGTTTCAGCCAGCGCGCGTCCAGGGCGATCAGGCCCTCGGTCCCGGCCACGTTTCGCAGACGCTCTTCCCCGTCCACGTGGAAGTTGAAAAGGTTTTCGCCGTAAAACACGGTCTTTTCCACGGCCCCGGCGCTGACGCCAAGGCGCAGCGAATAGACTCCGGGGGTAAAGGGCATGCGCGAAATCTCGCACAGGGCCTCATGGGCGCCCGGCAAAAGCTTCTCCATGCCGATCTCGTGGCGGCTGTCGTAGGTGGTCAGGTAGAGAAAATCGGAGGTGTGCACGCCAACGGAAAACCTGGGGCGCGTGAGCGTCTCGGCGTTCTCATAGATGATGCGGATTTTGACCGGATCGTTGACCCGGATGTGGTCCGCCGGGGAGCCGTCCGGGGCCAGAAAATCCAGGGAAAGGAGCTTGAAGCCGTTGACGGACGGCGGTTCGCAGCCCTTTTGCGCGGCGGCGCCGTAGATGTCCCGGTCGCTTTTCTCGAAAAAGGCTTTGCACACGTCAGTGGGCCTACCGTCTTTTTGTATCCGGCCGTGCTCGAAAAAAATGACCC
>Ga0123354_10005175_pt1 | contig 18859 bp, 7 predicted proteins | sample TergutLab28metaG_2_FD_97872 | JGI IMG/M metagenome (GOLD analysis project Ga0123354, IMG submission 97872) | Labiotermes labralis P4 segment gut microbial communities from Petit-Saut dam, French Guiana - Lab288 P4 | ecosystem: Host-associated > Arthropoda: Insects > Digestive system > Gut ...
AACTCGGTGCAGAAAACCATACGCTGCAACTCAACATCTAATGCTCCTGATGATGAGCGTATGCAACCGAAACATGTCGAGCTAAGAATACATCAATAAAATTACCTAGTTGCATCAAGTTGGAATTTCACTTTATTTCATGATGAAGATGCACTGTCAAACATCCCTCAAGTTCTGTCCCTGCCAGGACCGTCTTATGGTTCGTAACGAACAACAAATGTGGACATAAACTTTGAACAGTGTACACAGAATGATTTATCGAAGGGCTGCTGACCATTTCTGTAGTCAATTTTCGATAAAACATAATTTCACGGCGTAAAAGGAAGGTGCCTAGCAATAAATTTCATTCTTGTAAACACTTCTACCTTCGTTTGTTTGTGTTTCTGTGTTCGCCCACTTCTTGAAAAACAAAGAAATAAGCCCACAATGGGCAAGAAATCAATACTATCTCCTTGCTCCTGGTGTGTTCAACACAGTACACAGTACAGTCTCCCGCGGGACAGCTAGCCGGTAGAAAAGGGAACACGAACTGCAGGAGACAAGCATAAATGAAGACCGACCTAGCACAAGCCACTTGATATTAAACATTCAGAACGGTCTTGCACTGAGTTTACTGTTTATAAAACAGATTTATATATTGGACTACCAATTTGAGTTTAAGGAGCTATTTTTCGAATTCCTGTTAAATTTTAATTGTTTAATTTATTGTCACCCTCGTGTACGGCAATTTCGGTTCCTTCAGGAGAGCCTATTAAATCCGTTCCGTTGATATGCTCCTTTGTCTGTCTGACAGCTTGCCACAAATCTAGAACTGTTCGACGGGTTTTGAAAAAAAATTTATACTGGAGAATTTTTCCAAAAATTCACAGCACTTCAGCGTCTGTTCATATTGAACAGTCCTAACGCTCAGTTTACACCGACATATACATGCGTTTTTTGTGTGTATTCCGAGCGTGACAGTTAAATACTGATCCGATGCAAAATAAAATATTTCGAACGAACTGTGGAGAGAAATGGAAAAAGCATTTTTTATGTCCAAAAATGTTTCTGTACGTCGTATCACATTTGTGTTAACCGAATAAAAGGGGCACTATGCGTACATTTTCGATTTCAAGTTATACTGAAGAACTGACCGAATCCTTCCAATATACATAAATATTTAATTTTATTTTCCTATGCATAATAGCAGTGGGAACTGAATCCTTGTTACATAATGCTTATTCGTTCAATATGTAGATTTATTTCTCGCCAATCTGGCTGAGTAATAGTGAGTAGTTGTTTGTGAATTCGGTGTTTGTGTACTGAATTCCTATTTGATACAAAATATGAAGTGTTCTTATTTTGTGTGTTCCCAAAATTATATATTTAAATTTCGTGTAATAATAATTTTGTATTAGGTAGAATATTATTTTATTTGTGATTTATAACAATAATGTATTACACAGTGAATTATTTGAAATATGTTTCATATAAATGCCGGCCTCTAGAAGGTGCCATTTTGAGACCAAACCGCTGACACTAATCGGGAAGGCAGAAGGATCCTGACAAAACTACAGCTACAGCTACAGCGACAGTCACGTGACAACGGCTGGACGGTCAAATGCCGAGAAGTTATCGTATCTAATGTACAGTTTGTTTCTTTTATCGCTGTACTTAGCACCGCATTTGTCACAGAATGTCCCGTCGATTGTAGGCTTCCTGTGTGGTAAAGCCGTCGTGCTGCGAAGATGAAGCAAACACCCTGCACCTTAAGCGAAAAAAAAAATTCTAACATAATTGTGGTGCAGACTAATGAATTAAGAGTGCTTACAAATTATACTGAAGTTCTTCTATGCCCTCAACTTTTCCTTCGTGCGCCTGTAAAATAAAATTATACCAGAACATCAGCTTTCAAGTGCAGGTGGTAACAAGTTTGATATTTCTTGTGTTGTTTTGTCATTGGCTGTCGTGGCGTCAAAACTGGATTTAAAATAAATTCCACAGTGTTTTAACGTAATCGCTTATATGAAACCAACTCGGTGCACAATATTCTCAGCACATTTCGTCAATTTTATTTATAACCTCAACATGTTTCGGACCCCTACTGGTCCATCACCAGGAGCAATAACTGTATTTATACGACACTTGGTGTTTTGTTATTCTGTACAGCTAGCTGTCTGGCAGACAGATAGCTGTACAGATTAAGTCGTGCACCAAGTTGTTTTCATTTACAAGATTATATAAATGATGCACTGTCAACATTACATAAAATGTTAACATAATATTGTTCTGTTGATTAAGGTGAAGGCAGTCAGAGAGGTCTTGCCATATCTCGTGCGGTCAGTTGTCAGCCACCCACCAAGGAGGCTTGGATTCAACCTGAGGGCTTTCAGTGTGGGATTTGTTGTAGAGAGTCCTCACTAAAAAGGTTTTGTTTGGTATAGTTTTCCCTTATCAGTCACCAGTGTTTCATATTTATCTGTCAACAATAAATAGACAGTGCAATGCTCCAGACTGACCTGACGTCATTCCTTTTCGAAAATACAAGATAGGCTATTTTAAGTACAACGTAACAATGAATCGCGTTCGTGCAACTATTGTTGCAGTGGAAAACCTATAAGAATTACATATTCTGAGTGTGTGTATTTGTAGCCTTAGGTATCCAGCATGCAAAGTACATGGGCCTGTTGTCATGTGGCCTGCCCAGCTCTGCAATATTAATCCACATTATCTCATAAACAACACGATTCTCGGGAAAAAAAGGTTTCTGAACACAAAAAGTGTGTTTTGGTTTTCTCTAAAACTTCTGTCTGAAACATTTCTGAATGTGAGATATGATAAAAACTGTATATTGGTCTTCATGTAAAGTACCCGATATTCTTGTCCGATTGTAATTAAACTTGAATAATGACAGATTTTCGAAAAATCCTCAAATATTAAATTTCATGTAACTCCGTCCAGTGGGAGCCCAGTTCTGCCATGCGGACGGACGGACAGACGGATAGACATGAAAAAGCTAATAGTTGCTTTTCGAAATTTTGCGTACGCGTCTAAAACATTCACACGCAATCATAGTAGAAAGCTTTATTGACCTCATCGTGGGTTGTCTTTGTATCTGTGGGTGGACTTACCGGATGTGATGTGATGTGATGTGATGTGTATACTGGGCTGTAGGAGTACGAAGTAAAGCGCCTTTATTACTTATATAAATCTGAAGAGAAAATCTTTTATCATATATTATGGTGGCCTGGCTAATGGGCCGAAACTTTAACATAAAAGACGTGTAACTGCGTTGTGTAAGACTGCGTTATATATATATATATATATAGACTAAAGCGCAACAGACATAAGTTATCTAAAAATATATAATTATTTCCCTTTATTTTGTAGCCTTGTTCTATTTTCGAGGTTCATTTTATCGTGTCACATGACATGTAGTATACCCAATTGTGCACTCAGAATAAGTGTGAACTTGGACATTCTCCAAACTTCGTGATTTAAATTTTTGCCTGTCCCGTTAGATTTGATGTTCGTCTCTGCCAAACATAAACCCTAGGATTTTGTTCTTCTGGCGTGTTGTGCTGTATAGCACGCTATTTAACATATCCCGAACTGTCGAGGGAACTTAGCGCCCTCACCTACCAGGAGATACCAACACTTAGCGCCCTCGCCTACCAGGAGATACCAACACTTAAAGTTGAAGGCCCTGCGTCCTTCCAAATGTCAGGATGTCATGATACCTGCTGTGCTGAGTAATTTCCCAGAAGTCCAGAATCATCAATAACAAAGCTGCGGAAACTTCAGGTCTTGCAAACGTAACTTTCGATGTAAGCGGTAATCGCGCTACTGAATAGCAAGAGCTAATATTAATTGCACTGGAAGGAGTATGAAACCTCATTCTGTGTTGCAAGCTGTTTAGGTATACAGTAAAACCATACAGCGACCGAATGGACATGCAGTTATCCGGGGCGGAGTTTCTACCGATCTTGGTATTGCATGAAACACGTAACCACTGGGCAAACTCTTGCAGCCATGCCTCGACATTTCTTGGGAGGAGGAATTTACTTTAATCTTGTCGGCTTTCAAAAACACGCCATCATCCTGTCCTTTTTCTTTACTCCATTTCTATTTCCTGTAGGAAGTATAACAAAGATAGTTCCAGTCACCGGGAAAGGGTGAGTGAATGAGAGAGAGAAGAGTATTATATCTTGCAGTCTTTTTTTCCCTTTCCATCCTGTTTCTGCTTTCTTGCTTCTGAGGCTGTCTCAGCAATTTTCAATTTTCTTCTTTTTTCCCTCCCCCTTCTCCCCCCCCCCCTTTTTGTCCGTGGGGAGAATTAAAAACTCCTGACATGCTTCGCCATCGTTTCTCAGTACAAAAGAAAGGGCAGCAGCATCTAGTGGAATGTCAAAGACATGCACAAAGAAAACTACTACGAGACAACGGAAATAAACCATTAATACACTGAAATAACAGCGAAGAATCGAAATATTAGATGATCTACAGGGGACAAACTATATCGACGTGTAACCTTACCCAGTTCTCAGCTTGCGTCTTGTCATCCTGCTTTCATCGCTGTCCTTGTCCGGGTCAAGCACAGATTCCGTAGCTTAGTTAAAAATCACTGCTTATTTCGAAAGATAGTAAGTGCTGCTGCTTTGAGTACGGGAAGGGGTAAGCGAGTTTTCTCTGTTTCTAATCCGCCGAGAACAACTCTGAAGTCCACGCAGCTCCCAATCTTCAGATGCTTTCTCTGACAGTAAAGCGTCCGGGGCATGAAGCTGGCCACTTGTCTCCATCTATCGCCGAGGTTAAGAATGCGTGGATCTGTAAATCCGCTCCTCTGTGTGACTTCCTAGCGTACAAGCGGACAGCATTACTTTACTCAGCAAAGGGATCGTAATTAATATACGAGAGTTTATGGCATGTTAGCTATTAAGTCATTTTTTTCTCAAGATTCTATAAAATCATGCTCACATAGTGACTGCACTTATGTAGGTGTATACTGGCCACCTGTACCCGTAACAGCCAGTATTGGCCTAAATACGTTCTCCATGCAAATTCGTGTAGGCAGAAGTTAAACAACTCACCTCCTTTTCTCTGTTTTACCGTCAACCAGTGCACCAAGCAGCCACTATTCAGGGCTATGGAGGTAACAGTATGAAAGACATCATTCTTGCTTGTTAGAAAATCAGCTTTAGACTAAGTTTCTTATGTATTTTCCGCCCAGTAAAATAACATCAGCTACACACAAGCTACAGTGTCCTGTTCACGCTCTTTAACATAGGGAAGATAATAATGAATAGAATACGTGGAGGAAACTGCAGTAGAAAGAGTGAAGAATGAAAGAATGTCGGGACCCTTCGGTGTGCGACGGTAGGCTAATGGGTAGGAAGGAGGGGTAATCAGGCTCTTCAGTGTCAGGAGGACGCGTCGTGTGCGTATGTGGAAGTGAGGAGCGCTGGTACAGCAGCCACGTTGCGGTGCGTAGTATCTGACCTACAGGGAAACTGATTGACGTGCACTGTGGATGTGGGATGATAACGAACGAACCGCACGGTGGAGATCAACGCATGTCGGGAAATGGTGGAGCCTACTGTCTCTCAACGAGTCGCAAGTACAGGCACTGCCTTTCCTTCATGCGAAACACTTCCATAACGTAACAAACAGCCTACACCACTTTTGCTGCTGTTGTTAATAATAACCTTATCAAAGCCTTAATTTTGATGTGTGCCATTCCCAACAGCTTCTGAGAAGTTCAAAAAAGATACGAAAATCGTGATATTGTAAATGATGATCATCCAAGGATGCATTTATGAATATTAATATCACAGCCTATTTATTGCTATAGCACCATGTTTCGGTCTTCCTGTGCTATCAGGAGTTTCAGCGGAATCATTAAACTTGACAGGAATCTGTTAAACAGTGGTTTATGTTTTATTATCTACGTTGTATGATAAAACTTTCTTAAACATTGCTTGTTTTTATCCTGTTTTAATTTATGTTACTGGATTAAATATGTAGTTATTCAGAAAGCTTTAACATATAACATGTATAACCAAATATAAATCAGTGTTTAATACGTTAATGTAAACTTCATTAGCACTACAGAAACTTGTTCAAAGTCTTCCCTGATGAAAGTCCATAAGAAACACTCCGAAACAGCAATAGCGGCGATTAAACACTCATGCACTTGTAGATCTGTGGTGTTTAATTGCAACATTGCAGTTCAGGTGTACGGCGGAGCATGAACCAGTTTATTACAATCACCGCTAATGTGAACATCGTTAAAACCTTGAACGAGCAAGCGCTTGCACGCCACTGTACACAGTTCGTCACTCCCTGCACGAAGCTCGTAACGTGTGACCGGTAGAATATCAAGATGTACGAGTGTCTCGTTATATGATTGCCTGTTTTTATGCATATTTCATTGGTTTTACCAAGACATTTCAAACCGAAACCAGAGGCTAAAATAATTTCTTTCAACTTCACAATGTGCCGCTGTTTACTGCATCTTCCAACACAATTCACGCCAGTTATTTAATTTGGCTTATTATGGCAAACGAGTAAACTGTCTCTGAATTTGTCTGGTGCAGCCGAGGTTCGAAGCGGGTCAGTCAGTAATACGATTTAATATTGAAATTGCGAAGAGTTGGCCTTCATTAAACAGTCGGCCTCTGAATGTAGTGGAACTCTCATAAAGGCATTTTGCAGCCACAAATACTTTACAGATGGCTACTGTTTTAGGAACTCTTCATGTGACACAAAATTAGTTTCAGATGCAAAATAAGTTGAAGGCAACTTCCTTGTTTACTTCCAAAAATTGGGGTGTGACTTGTGGCGTAGGAGTGAAGTCTTCCGTAGAGAAGGTTTCTCGTTGGAGACCTGCTGGATCCAGTGTTTATCCACCCGCAAGAATCCAAGGTCGTCAGGTATGAACAAATGAAAGCTGTGGAGGAGCAATATCAGACACTATCATCGTTTGGACGTCACTGTTACGCTGTTTTCCCCCCGTCTACCATGACTGTAGTCCTCAGTATTGTAACTATCATCGGCTGCAAAATAGTAAACATGCGTAATGGATGCTGACAACCAAATATCACTGCAAAAGGAGCAGAAGCCGCGTTTGACAAACAGGACACCACAGACCTGTTTCCAGGTTTTAGTCACAACAATAACAAATAAAACAACACGATTCTGTAACATGTTATGTTCTTTGTTTTGGAAGTGTAGTTTAATTTGGACTCTAGACAGTAGAAACAAAGGACTAAAATACTGCAGGCCTATACGAAGTAGGCATGTGTGCCTGGACGGGGCAAATCGGGAGATGTACACCGCTGAAAGGAACTCGTGTTAGTAGTCATGATGATCGGACAATAACAGGTGGACACTGTGTGACACTGCACTGCTGAAAATTGAAAGATTGTAAGAGCGGAACTAATGGAGACAGCGTGTAGAAGGAAGGAAAGATAATAAATATCACAAGGCCACAGTAGTACAGAAACTGAATGGAGGAAGATGAAAGCGAAAAGATTGATTGATTGGGGACTGATGGATGATAAGTGCACACTGGTGTAGTTCATTACTTCATCCCATTGGCACCAATAAGAACCGTATGATTGAAGGTTGCGCTGGTAAATCGAATACAGCAGTTCTGACCCTAATATAAAAGAGCAAAAATTTCAGTATAAAAAATTATAATCCCATTTTTCTTTCCGTGTGGGTGTGTGATTTTGCTTCGTGCCTTGAATTGGGGCGTAGATTGAAGGTGTCTAAGAAACTGTTTCTTCAGAAAGCATTTAGAATTAAGAAAGAGTGGGGGAAGGAAACTACATTTTCAGGAGATTTTTAATTTGTGCTTCTCATGATTTATTATTAAGGAGATCAAATCGAACAAGATAAGATCAGCGGGACATATAGAACGCGTGGGAAGGGTAAAGAGATTCATATGCAGTTCCTTTACCGGAAAACCACTTGGGAAAGTAACGACCAGATAGAAAGGTAACATACAGTTGAATCTTAACTGGAGAAAGAAGCTGTGTTGCCTGTAGACTACCTCGTAGTTCATGTGGCTAGGGGTAGTGCCCAGCAGGAAGCACTTACAGACGCGGTAATGAACTTTCAAGTACCGTAGAAGCTGAAATTCTGGCCCATGTACGCTTAGGCTATATAGAATCCACCTTCTCCTTTTATCAATATGCTTTTCTTTCTTCTGTCTCTCTCTGTTTCTTTGCTTTGGCGTCACGTTTTCCTTTTTTGATTCTTCCTTCCTTTTCTTGGTTTTTTCTTTTTTCCTTGCCTACACAGACTTCGTTTTCTCACTTCAGTTGCATTCACTCCCTTCATAGTTCTTAATTCCTATCTATCTTCCCCTGTTTTTCTTTCCATTGTTTCCCCTTCTGTTTATAGCCTAATTTACCTTACAGGAAGTTTCAATCACCGTCGAGTTCCTATACTTAGGCTGATGCACAGTCGCTGTGCAGCTCAAGCAAATAAATTTCAGTCCCAGTGGTGTCACGACACGATATTAGCGTGATTTCTTACTTTTTCACGCTATTGGTAGAGACATTACTTATCGGAATTAATTTTGTAGAAGTGTGTTACCTGCCAGTCACTCCCGGTTGAGTTTCGGTGCAAGACCGAATTAGAAATTCGGTCTCTCATGCATCCGTTCGTAACCCCGAGGATTTATTTGGATCGTATCGACTTCAAAAACTCCTCTAACCTCAGATTTATGGCAGGTTTTGAAATTAGTGAGGTTGGATTCCAACTCTGAGGAGATCTTATCTTACATCTATCACGAGCCCACGGGTCCCTATTAAAACACCTCACACAAGTTTCCTATAAATGATGAGATCTGCGTGAACCCCATGTATAACGACAGACCCGATATCGACGGAATTCCACAGACAAATCTGCTAAGCTTACAAAATCTATGGTTTTTGAGTGCGTTCTGAGGTTTATTTCAGTGCTGCCAATAACAGTCGGTAGGTGGCATTGTTTAAAAGAATGTTAATCAGTAATGTGTCGAATTCAGTTTGTGTTTATTTCAATAGCTGCACAATCATAGCCGGAGTGACTACACCTAAATATGTGTTCGCTACTGCAGTGCGCATTTTTCAAAAGCTTTCTGTGCACTTTTGCATTTATCTGTTGTTTTGGGAATTCTGTTGTGTTGTTCACGACAGAACTACTAACCAAAATATTTTTATTCCTTCGTTACTCTGTTCCTTCTTGTGATACTCTTTTTTTTTCGAGAAAATTGTATTTTAAAAATTAGCAGGATTGAAAATATGCAACACTCACAATGAGTACACAGTTGTCATGTTCAGTCTTTGCACCTCAATATCCTGGGCTCTTCCGAATAACGTTAATGCATACATTCATAGTATTGAACATAACTTTTGTGTGATATTTTCTTTTGTTTGTCAGCAGTGACTGTTGAGAGAACAGTACTTGTTATTTTGCATGATGGTCCTGACCTTGTTTCTAGAAAATACAAATTGTTCGTTACACAGAATGTACGACATACACGTATATTTTGACATACCTCATAACTTGCGTATTTTGGAGGAAAATGTGTTGTTAATAAACCAAATTATCTGTTGTTGTAAATTAGACAAGTAACCCCTGTTTCATAATCTACGTCTGGATAAAGTGAATCGGTAACACAATACTGAGGTACAATTTACTGAAGCGCTAGCGTGCTGGACTAATGGCTACGTGGTCGTAGTTTGGTTCTCTATTGCAGAAGAACCGGTTTAATAACGTTAGAGTTTGTAATTGTTTGTAATATTATTAGTACAAGTAGCAACAATACCTATAGTGATAAAACTAGGATTTTATTCTTGTAAATATTTGGAATAATATTCTGATTGTGCCTACGCACTAAATTTAAATACTACACAACTGTCTTAGTTTCTGGTGTATTTCTGACTTCTTGGAAACCAGCTGCAATGTTCCCATATTTTCTGCAATGGAAGAAGTTCCCACAGATCTGTAAATTGAAATAAGTAACTTTAATTTTATGTTTGCATGAAATAACGCGATATTGTGAACTTGAATATTCTTTCTCCATGTCACATGTTAGCGATTTGTCGACATTTTACATACCTAATGTTAATATTTACGAACAACGTGGAATATACAGTCTAGTTACAAACTTTGTTTTACTGACAATTAATTCAGGCGAGAATAAAATTATAAACGAAATAAAACCCTAAACCTGGTGTAGATTGACAGGGATCAGACAGAGAAAGATTTCAGATTGAAGGACAGAAAAGCAGCAGATACGACCAGAGCAGACAGTGATAAATAGATGAGACAGAAGGCACGAAACAGTCAGCTGTACTGGGGGAACACATCCCGCCTTTCACATGTAACCAGCTCGCATTGTTCTAAATTTACCGACATACCAACATACGTAAGTTATAAACACAAACAAATAGGCTACTAAACGTAGCTTCTGTATGCAGAACACACACTTTCTTGCCCTTGATATCTGATTACGATAATAATAAAAGCAATGATAATAATAATTATTATTATTAAGAAGTAAGCGAATTAATTTAATTATGAGACACAAGTCTCAAGTATGATTAAAGACATTCCTCTAGTACTTTCGATTTTCTTACAGACTTCCTCTCAAAGCAACTGAATTGATATGGGACTTACATGCAAGTAATACGATCCTGATTAAACCATCTTGGACTCGAAAATAACGAGAGAGCAAAATAAAATAAAGGACTTAAAAATCATAAAAATTACCTAGGGTGCCGGTTCAAATACGTGCAGACAAAACCATACATTGCCCATAGCCAGGGGTGCAAAATCCTATGCGCCAGGTCAGATAGGCGACTAATTTTTGACGGTGACGCATAACGTGCCGTGATCTCACTATAACACTTGCTTCATGTTCCCCGTCTGGCACCTGCAATTTTGAGGCGGTTCTTAGGTTTTTAGAAAATATGTACACCCCTGCCTATAGCTGAACTATTTTGTGTACTCGTAGCTGTACTTCTTTGGTAACCTGAATGGGTAGAACAGTGAGATTGTTTCTTGTTTAAAGACGTCTCCTCAAAAGAATAGCTCAATTATGTTCCCTCGATAGGCGCATAGTATTTCTTGTTTCCAACTTTATTTAACGACGGTTTCCCTACTGCATAGGTTTTAGAGGGCCGAATAGGAGGAGCATTGAATTGGTGGCTTTCTTAGCTGTGCTTGTTACGACGAAATGACATTATCGAATGGAACGGAGGTGGAGGGAAGTGGTCGTGGCCCGTTTTGTAGAACTCTTGCAGCATTAAACCGGGCTGACATAAGAAAAACCAAATATTTCACGGAAACATAGTAGGCCTAACGACCAATAACCTAACACAGTACCTTCAAATTATACCGCCGATTAAACCGGCACAGCTAATACTAAATATAATTATTTAGAACAACTTCGGGAAAGCACTTCCGGTTAACAAGTTTTCATTTAGCATATCCCAATTTCGGTCTGTAATTTAACCTGTTTTGAAAACTAAACCCATTCTACAACCAGTCCTGTCAACAAACACACCTAACAACCTAGTGATTAAATAATAGGGTTAATGCTACTTTACCGTAAGACAGGGGACTTAAGTTTAAATTAGTCCTTTAGTCTAATACTCTTAGGATTTAAAAAAATATATACTAAAATATTTTCAGTCATCACATAATCGAAGCATTACTGGACCATAAATGACCCTTCACTTCACATATAAAATTCAACTCTTCCTAGACTGGCTTTTTCTACGTTATGTATAAAGTAAGCTTTTCTATCTCACACAAAACATGCTCTGTGCCTATTATTAGAGACCAGTCCGTTGGTGTCACATACGGGAACAAGTTTGTTACAAGTGTAATTCTAAACACACAAACCCGTTATATGTCACAATGCAGAATTTGTTGATTTTCAGTATGTTGTACATATACTTACCACTGGACTTCGAGGGATAATACTCCGCTTGCCATGGAAGATAGGAAAAGAGTGCAAATAAGTTTAATTTCGTCTACTGTGGTACATATACTTACAACTGTACTTTAACTGATAATAATTTGCTTACCAGGGAAGATGAAGTGAAGGCGTACAAATGAGTGTAACTGTGTACTGTCTGTGCATGCAGTGCATAGAGTAACGCACAAAGAAAATTTTGGTGTGTCTGGTAGTCCGAAATATTAATTTAGATTAAATTTAGTATTTCTGTCCTACAACAAAACTTGTCTAAAAAATTAATTTTGGTTTGCATCAGTGCAATAAAAACCCACTCTACATATATAAATTTCTTCTTCTTTGAATGGACTGTCGTTATTTAAGACAGTTGGTAAATAATACTTGTATAATATAAAACTGAATTAACGCTTAAGCACTTATTTAAGATGTAATTTTAATCCAGTTTATATGTATAGTTCACGAAGAAAAGATGCGTGCTGTATTAGTCTAGAGGCCTACCATGGTGGATATAGTGCGTTGTATAACAATACGTTTCAACCCATAAAGAATGAGTTTCAAAGTCAACGTGTGCAAGCAGAAACATAAGACACTAAATCCATGAAATTGAGTCTTTCTTCAGAAACCAATAGTCGCTTAGCTACTGAAGAAATCCCCGTATTATCGATGCTCTCGAAAGTCCATTCCTGTTAAACAGGACCTTCCCCTGGACCATATACTGAATCAATAACTTCATATCATATTTTTTTCGACATAGTCCCAATATTAAAAACGCATCTACTACTAAGTCTACCAAGTTGTCTCTTTCGTTGAGGCGTACATTCGGAATGCGTGTTGTCCTAATTCCTTCTATTTTGAAAGTAAATAAGCTGAATATTTCAAGATATTTCGCTGTATCAGCGGTGTAATTAAATAAGTAGAGATTGTGTTCCCTGGTGCTGGAAAAGGGGTAGAGTACACAAGGTGAGCTCTTGATTTGGTAAAAATTATATAAAATTATGTAAATTATATCATATTTTTATGACCGGAAGTACATAGGAGCAGCTGGTAAATCTAGAATTTTTATTATATACATCTTCCTACCTTAAGAATCTTACATAACAACGTGAAGCCAAAGAAATATATGCTTCACTGGATCAAGTTTCTGTTCTACTTAAGTGAGCTGCAGCAGGTTTTTACCTTCAGTGAAGTAACATTTAAACGAATTATGTAACTTATAAACATCACAAGGAAGGCGTCTCTAGATACTTGCGCTCCGGAGTATAGGACGCCTGCAGTTGCCTACCCTTTTTAACAGGTACTTCTCCATGTTGCATAAAACATTCTTCCTACAATATGTCTGCCATACGCACCAATCATAACAGGCGGTGTCATATCAATATCTTGTAGTGCCTGTTATTGGTCACAGCTTTCTTTACTCTGTATACGCATATTCCCTGTCCCTCCACACCCCATATTATATCATAACTGCATGTTATTGGCTGGCGCTTCTAAAGAACGCGAATCTCTCATATTCTCCCATCCCTGCCTCAGTTCAATATCCACGTCACCCCCGCCCAGATGCAACCCCAGCAAACGGATCAATACCTTGGGCTTTATACTTCTTGCGGAAGAACTGTAGACCGAATATCGACGGCTGTCGTCCCTACACACACACACACACACACACACACATCCTTCATGCCCTATTCTACGAAACATCATCTTCGGGTTAGTTCTCCGTTCTGCCGGCTAGTGCCGCTTATAGCGGTGTATCCTATGACGTAGGCAGTCCATATCATATTCTATAACGCTATTGGCTACTGCTTGGGTGGCGACGTTGTTGGTTGGTTTATTAACCGGCGCAGAGAGCATCTTGAAGTATTAAAACACACGCGCGCAGCGCTACTTAGCGACATAACTGCATGCATTCCACACAGGAAGCACATTTACTTACCTCACACACGGTCCTGCGGTTTTGAGCTCGAGCTGAGGGCGGTGGGATGATGTCTGTGGTGTGGCGGCGACGCTTCTCGCAAGCACGCGGGGTGCCCAGCCAGCCGGCAGGCGAGCATACTGACTGACTGACTGAGGCGCAGGGGCTGTCACTACCGACGGGGCTCTGCCTCACATTAACATGCACACCGTAATCAATAGAGAGAAACTACATAACACAGAAACGACTTGCGTCTGGCAACCGCCCACGCTCCTTAGACACAACTACAAAAGTTTCGGGCACAAGAGACAGGGGAGGGGAAAGCTGGGTATTCGCAGTGTATAGTACTAAATTTGACTACCGAAGACATCATTGTTCTTACCGTTACTGTGGAAAACAAAACGCGAAAGAATGTGACTTAAGGTTCACCCCCCCCCCCCTCCCAACACTTACTCCCTGATTCCGTAAATTGTTTGAATCTGTGGCACACAGGCCAGACACTAGACCAAGGTTACACCTGTAACAAAAGAAAGAAATCTGGCACACTGAGCGGCGCAGCATCACAGCTGTTTAGACCGTAACCAGACCTCTGTCAGGCGTCGCCCGCGGCTCTATGCGGAGCAGAGACAAGCTAGTAGGCTAATCGAGTGATGAATCAATTGAACATCATGGCGATATGTTCCTTGCGATTCTGATTGAGATAATGATCAATAAACGCCAAGGAACTAATTAAGTATCTGGCGTTATGGTGTAGTGGTTAGTAGGACTGTACTTCCACATGTTTCGCAGGTCAGAAATTGGAATTTCGACGCGACTGCCGGCTCTTCTTAATCCCTGAAGGTAAATGTCAGATAGCGTCATACAGCAGGCCCCGAAATTTACATTCAGAATTCGCATTATTGTACCGAGCAAGCTGGCTCTAGCGGAAATATTTCCTACTGTACAGAAATCAAAGGAAATGTTCTTTTTGCACTGACATTTTTGAAAATCAAAATTGTTCAAACAATACGTAATTTTAAATGGACTAGTACACACAACACATCACCTTAACTGCGTTAAATAATACACAAAACGTTCTGTAAAGTCGCTGTACTCTCCTCTTTCCTTCCAATGAAAATTTTCGGATAGAGCCTCAGATTAGGCAAGGACTGTGTCCTTGCACTTCTGTCTCATTTATTATTCACCTATTATTATACCATTGGACCTTATATAGTCCGAGCTACAACCAGCGTCGTCAAATAAATCATGCGCAGAAAAAAATAAACCCAGTAATCGTACTTTTCGGTAATATGAAATATATTTTCAGAAGTGTTTTAAATGAATCGATTTACGTTACCTACAGTGTTTTATTCAAAATTTGTTAGTCACTCATTTAGTAGACCAAGAAGCTCTATAGATCACCAAGCTTTACCGCAGTGTTTAAGAAGTCTGTCCACCGCCCTCAGCGGTTGAATATTGTTCATCAGGTACGTTAATACGATATGGTTATTAGCGACATCATGGTCAGCTGACCTACCGAAGGGATTTTTCGAAGATAATCATTTTGAGAAAACAATTTCGTTCGCTTTTGTCAATTCCTTCTCAACAACTGTTTTTAAGAAGAGAGGGCTAATGTTAAAAATTGACATTGCTACCTCAAGCAGGGCCAAAGGAAAGTAACATATTTCACGTACTTTTCTTGGCCTCCGCTTGAAGCAGACTTGTCCATTTTAGTGTTCTGCTTATTACGTACACGTGCTAAGAAGATTGTGTTTTTCTTACACTTTATTTATGATTTGTTACCTCTGCAATAGATTTTCCAGGATCAAGTAATAGTAAATAAAATGTTAAATCTTCATTAATAGTAAGATGCTGTAATTGTTGTTTGTTAAACATTTTGCCACTTCTGTTTGCGAATTATTCGCACGGTACGACTAGCGAGTTATAAATGAAGGGAGGGTGACCTAATATAAAAAACACTGTGAGAACTGCTTATGTTAGAAGGAATATGGCAAATGGCTAAATATGCCAAATAGACAAACTCTGTTTTTACCGTTCTTTCCAGTTTGTGTTTAAAAATTGCTTTTACGTTACTGAGCCAATATATATATACATATATTATGATTTCGTATTTATTAACTTTATAGAAAATAGTGTTGAAGTATTTTGGCCTATTTTGTTAGCCACATAAACACGGAAAAAGCTTCGGTAAATGAATAAGCGTTTTGTTTCAGAAAGGATAATACGATCGCTGAAAGTAACATTATAACAGTATGACATTTCCATCTTCAAATGGAAACGTCATACATTTTATGGGACTCATGGGGTTCGTTACCGTTTTTATACTAGCCCCCACTGGTACATCGTCTCAGCTCCATGAAAGCAGTCTAAGCCCTTCCTGTCTTTTTTCTGCGAGATTAATTTTAATTTTGTACTTTTACCTAACCCATGCTTGTATGGGTTGGTTACATTAGAATGTATCTTAAATTAATACAGTGTGAAGTTTATGGATTTATCAGGTTGACAGGAGTCCACCCTGAAGAAGGTAGATAAATTTCAGGTTCTACAGCAGGCATGTAACTTTTCGACGGTTGAATGGCTGCTGTTACTTTCTCAAAAGGGACTTCTCTTCGCAAGGCTGTTGATTGTGAGTTCTGATTCTGATTTTTTTTAAAAAAGCTTCTGTTTTAACCCTGGAGGTTTAGCAAGCAAACAGAACTGAGAAAAATCGTAAGCACCCTGCCAGAGTGATTTTCGCTAAGCTCTGAGGTCGGGAACTCTCCCAGGCGCTAACTGGTTTAGCTGACTCACAGCATTTCAAACTATGTGCGATGGAGGTGCCAGAGTATTTAAGGGCGTCTGTACCTCATCCCCAGCTGGCATATTTCATCCTCCCTGGCAGACAGGCTTGCTGCTGGTCAGCCAATTTCATAATAGCGTCTCGTGTTATATGACCCAGCGTTAGCACGGGAACTGCGCCCTGCGTTATAACAATTCACCGTCTGCCACTCCGGTCATACTCAACTGTGGCGGACCCTGTCGCGAGGGGCTTGCAGAGACGTGCCTGCTGTAAACTGCATTTGCCTGTTTTTGTCAAGGAACAGTGCCATACTTTGTTCTTCAGTTAGGAGTAGCAAACGTTGGAAGGGCTCTGTGAACAATGAAGAACTTACTAAAGTTCAAGCAGCGAGAAGTACGTTTTTACAGCTGTCAAGATTTGTAGTAACTAATGCCATGAGGCTGAATCCTTCTTTAGCGGCTAAGATCCGCTGAGCTGGTGCAGAATTTCAAAAAAGATACGTTGTATTACCGCGTTTACAACATCCCCAGCGTGACCATTACCAGAAACCCGTCGAATTCAGTCGAATTCCTCATACACCATTTCCGTAACATGTATTTTAATAATATCTTCCTTTCTGTTCCTAGGTCTCCCAAGTAGTTTTCTTCCCTATCAAATTCTGCGACAATGTGTTTTTAATTTTCGTCTCTGATATACAGTCGAACCCGGTTGTAACGACGTCGGTTAACGCGACACCTCTGTAGCGTCACATATTCTGTGGTGTCACCCCCTCACAGTTAGCCATAACGTTACACTGCTCTATTACAACAACACACAAAACTACACAAAATATTCAGTCCCTTTCATGACGTTATGACCGAGTTCTGCTGTAGTTTCATACTCATATATTCGATAACGCTGATTAATAAGAAATACCTGCAAACGTAATGGCCTACCTGACCATGTGGTACTACGAATCTGGGCTGTGTGATTGCCAATCAAACTGAAGCAGTCCTCGTTGCGTTGAAATAATAGGCGGTTTTAAGAATGACGACGCCGTAGAACGAGACCTTATTTTAAAATTACTCGTACAATAACTATCGACTGTTGGGCCTAACAAAGACCTTAAGAGAGTACGTGTTAGTCTAAGTTCTTATTTATTCAGTTATTGATACATTATTTGGTTAGTCAGGCTAGAGTGTACTGTACTGGTACTGGTACTGGTACTGTACTGTACTGTACTGGTACTGTACTGTACTGTACTGGTACTGGTACTGGTACTGTACTGTACTGTACTGGTACTGGTACTGGTACTGTACTGTACTGTACTGGTACTGTACTGTACTGTACTGGTACTGGTACTGTACTGTACTGTACTGGTACTGGTACTGTACTGTACTGTACTGTACTGTACTGGTACTGGTACTGGTACTGTACTGTACTGGTACTGGTACTGTACTGTACTGTACGTATCCAGCCATGTAGATATCATCAGGTCAGTCAGGCAGCTGCTTTACGTAGGCTTACTTACCATGTAACATGTAATCCCAATTCATAGACATATTTTCATATACTGCCCAGTACGTGACTTTTCTTCCAGCATTTATAATTTACCTGCTCACGGAAGAGGACAGTATTTGTTTTAATGTGTCGTATTTCCAACCGTTTGCACTGGTGTTACTTATATCAGTGACATACCGACATAGAACGGTTTGTATATTACTGAATGCAGTTAAGGTGAGATGACGTGTTGTGTGCACTAATTCATGAAACATTATTTACTGTCTGAGCAATACTGACGTTCAAAAATATCAGTCGAAGAAAGAAACATCGTCTTTGTTATCTTTCTTTAATTAAAATTATGGCTTGTGCTTTGTTTATTTATGGTCTATTTAACGACGCTATCAGTAGCGCACTGTTGAATGGCAAGTTAAGTAATGAATAATAATTAGAGGGAACATTAAAGGTAGCGGTCGCTGCACAATTTGAGGTGCTGTGCTGTGCTGTGCTGTGCTGTGCTGTGCTGTGCTGTGTTGTACTGTACTGTACTGTACTGTACTGTATTGTACTGTGCTGTACTGTACTGTACTGTGCTGTGCTGTACTGTACTGTACTGTACTGTATTGTACTGTGCTGTACTGTACTGTACTGTACTGTACTGTACTGTACTGTGCTGTACTGTGCTGTACTGTACTGTACTGTACTGTACTGTACTGTACTGTACTGTACTGTA
>Ga0123354_10005176_pt1 | contig 18857 bp, 5 predicted proteins | sample TergutLab28metaG_2_FD_97872 | JGI IMG/M metagenome (GOLD analysis project Ga0123354, IMG submission 97872) | Labiotermes labralis P4 segment gut microbial communities from Petit-Saut dam, French Guiana - Lab288 P4 | ecosystem: Host-associated > Arthropoda: Insects > Digestive system > Gut ...
TGTTAGAAGGTGTGGTGCGGGGGAGGAGGGTGAAAGCCACCAGTGGGTGGTTGGCGCCGGGGGGGGGCGGGGGGCGCGGGGCGGGGGGGGGGGGGGGGGGGGGGGGGGGGGGGGGGGGGGGGGGCTAATCCGCCTAAGAATGTGGCAAATGAGCACCGCTTGTTGTAGCACTTAATGGCGAGATTGTGTCCACCAAATTTTGTTTGTAGAATTCGCAATCCCCAGTGCTTTCACTGAGGCACAGACCTACTTTTAAAATTTCGCTAACCTCAGTCACTAACTTTTTTTAATAGGTCTGGCTGAATACATTCTCTACTGTCCTCCTGACGACGCGATGACCCCTTTACCTAAATTGTTTTCGAGAAACCCAAGACTTCGGAAAATGTCCAAAATAATAGCCACATGTATCAAGATAGTTCCTTACAGTGCTTGTTCTCGCGTCCTGTTGAAACCAGACGTTTCATTCCCAAATTCAATTACGTATCTACAAAGCGGAACCACAGACCCTACCGTGGTTCAGGCGTTCAGTCGTTAGCTCTTAACCTCGAGTATGGGGTTCAATCGCGTCCCAGTGCAAGTAATATTTTAGGTGGACAATGTAGCACAAGGACATGTTTTTATCCAAATACTTTGGTTTTACTCTTCAGTATCATTCCACAAGCATCCATATTTCATTCATCTGCCTTCAGTGCTATATGATGATGGCTACTGACAGTGTCGTTAAATAGACAGAATCTCTGTCTCTTGAACGTTCTAGTATTTTCTCATGAACAGCAAGCATTCTACAATTTCCTGAATATGGACCACACCCACTTTTTCTCTGGGGCTTCCCATTAGGTTTTCTCCCTTCTTTCCTATTGATTATTAGAGTAGCCCAGCCGGCAAATAGGACGAAAGTACGAAATCCCCCATGCATATAACACGCATGTATGACTCACGCAATTCGTGGGGCGAAAAATAATTATGTGATAATATAACATGTGGTGGTGTTTTACAACCGCAACCTGCCCAACAGACCGAGTTAGAAGTGCAGGATGCTCATGCACAACGGTAGTCTGGAAAGGAAGGGTAACGCTGTGCCATATTTTGAGAGATCTTTTGAATCGATGTTCAGAAAACTGGATTGAAATGTATGCTGAAAGTGGTTAGGAATTGTACATAGATATATGAAATACGTCTTTAAAGCTTAGATAACTAGGACAATTCGATGGAATACAAAGCTTGGAACAAACATCTCCGGTAATTTGCAAGGATACAGGTTATACGTCGGGGGATCGCAGTGGCCCAGTGGCTAAGGTGCCGTGCTACAAATCGGAAGGTCCCTTGCTCGATCCCAGCTGGTGTCATTGGAATTTTTCATTGACATAAAATCCTTCCGATCGCACTATGGCCCTGGGGTCGACTCAGCCTCTAACAGAAATGAGTAACAGGAGTATTTCCTGGGGGCAAAGGCGGCCGGTGCGTAAGGCTGACAACCTTACCACTATCCTGTGTCGTTGTCCTGAAATCTGGGAACCTTGACTTCCTGGTACCCTCTGGGCCACTCCAGGCCTGTAACGGGACTGTTTTACCTTTACAGTGTATACGTCACGTGTAGCGGTCACCTGCAACTGCCATTTACAGGACAGCAGCCCACGTTAATCTAGGAAAGTCTAGGTGAAGTAGGCTAGGTTTGGGAACGTTATGATCTGTAGTTATTCGACTATGTTGCCCCAAGTGGCTTAGGCTACACACAGGAGAGTTATTTTTGACTGACTAAACTTGGGGCAGATTAGACAACGTATATTTTAAAAAGTAATATTAGATTATGACAAATTCAGTACACAGACCAGATTTTTTGGTGTTGTTTATACTGTGCATAGTGACACAGTTATTACAATACAGAACCAACCAATTGCACATCTACAATAATTTAATGTTACGCAGTATCCTCTACATTTTTCGAGCCTTAAAGGCCCTTTATGAGGAAGATAGCTGTAAAAATACAGGCATTTTATGGTATAATGTATGTACACTTATATGGTATATGGTGAGACGTCAGTCTGCTTCTACTGCTGTGTATCCACACATTGATGAGTCACCATATACCATATAACACATAAGTGAACATAGATTGTACCATAATACCTGTATTTTTTAAGCTCGAAACATGTAGAAGATACTGTGTAAAATTAAATTATATCAGGTGTGCATCTGGTTGGTTTTACATTGTAATAACACAGACAACTATTCAGTCGTACGCACTCACACAGAAGGAAGTTACTTTCCCTTGAGTGAGTCAGAGGCCAACGTCGTACTGCTACTGGTCCCGAAAACACTGAAATACACAAGAATTAAATTAATTATTGATTACTAGTCCTGGTATTTCCGAACGTCATCACTGAACTAATTATACAACAGAAAGAATGTTGTTACCTGAATGAATCGAATTTTTTCTCACACACACACACACACACACACACACACACACACACACACATTCTCCGTCCAACGGCTTGTTGAATCAGTGTATGATACTGCAGTGAAGAAATACGCAACATGCGTTTGTATTGTTCCCTAAATTTTTACATGTCATGTAAATACAGCGTTTCATTCAGTGAACGTTTACAGATTGCAGCCGACAACACAACTTTATTAATTAAGATATTTATCCTATAGTTTTATCTGCGTGTTTGCTGGTTGGTGAGCCATATTCAGGCTAATATGAATGTATCTGGGAGTATCCTACTGCGTGTAGTGCCATTGTTTATTAAATATGTGGTCGAAAGTCTACTACAGAATTCGAATTCTTAAGTGACGTAAGGCATTTACAAAGTTTCCTTCTGTGTGTCACAAATGAACTTTAAATTCTGTGCTAATAAGTGCTTGAAATCTTCTTACATGTGCGTGTTCAAGTCAAGACAGATGGTTAGAATGTTTTACTGGAAGAAAAGATAATCAATATTTCCTTTTACCTGCCATTAAACTCCATAAACTCTACTGTAACAAGGCTTTGCAGTATTCGTGAATGTTAAGTGTTCCTGTAGCAAAGTTAACCCTAGAACAGGCCATGAAAGACCAGAGGGGTAGTGGATGTATAGATCTACTCTTTCTTTAACCTCGGCGCTAGGTGGGAGTGTGTGGTCAACTCCACGTCCTGGCCGCTTTATCCACGGGAAAGACCCAATACCCATTGTATAGGAGGCTTGGTGGGCCCCAGAGCCGGTCTGGGCCTGTGCGAAAAATCTCGCCTCCAGCGGGATTCGATCTCCGGACCGTGCAGCCCGTAGCGAGTCGCTCTACCGACTACTAAGTGTTCCTGTTACACTAAATCAAGAACTGCAAAGGATGTGCACTCTTAGGTTGCAGATTACACATACTGGTTAGAACAACTGTGAAAATTTTACCTGACAGGTTTTTGTTAGGGTAGGACAGACAGCAAAATTATATGGTAAAGTATGCTTAATGTAATTACAACTGCATTCATCGGCAAGGTAATAACATATTTTTTAATTAAGAATGTTTAAGAAATGTAAATTAGAATGGATGACAGGAGCAGTGACGCTCTATTGCAAAGTAACATCCTCAAGTTCTTCCGGACAGGGCTGCAGAAAACCTTTGTTGGAAATACTTTCGCAGCAGTACAAATTGTTTTCAGACACAATCTAAATTAAAGATATTAAAAAGCGTTGCGATGCTTGTCTGTATTGAACACGACGCCTGTAAGACGGATCATCGGTATTGATCGTCTGCCTTGAAGAGGATGTGAGAGAACAATGAATGAAATCTGAGAGGAAGAGTCTTAGTGACCTAGTTGCAGTAACTTAATGAAATTACTATTTATTTTTAAGTGCTGACCAATATCTGCCGATGGCGAATACAAACATACGTACATACATACACACACACACACACACAAACACACATGCATACATTTAAAGGGAAAGCTGAACTTCATATAACAAGTTTGAAGAAATCCAACAAGATTCAACTGTATGCAGATATTTATTACTGCTAAATTACTCTACATGTTTCGGGCGTCCATCGCGCCCATCATCAGGAGTACATAAAATTGTAGTTGCAGCTTCTGGTACAGATCGTACTATCTGGGGAGCAAGCAACAAGGACTGGTTAGGGACCGTCGGTTCCAATCCAGTCCTTGTTTAGTCACGTTAGAAGAAGCTTGCTCCCCAGATAGTATGATCTGTACCAGCGGCTGCAACTACAGTTTTATGTACTCCTGATGATGGGCGCGATGGACACCCGAAACATGTAGAGTAATTAAGCAGTAATAAATATCTGCATACAGTTGCATCTCGTTGGATTTTTTCAAATTAGAACTACGATGCACGGAACAACAAATATAAAATTCATATAACTAGCGTGCCAGTGCAAACAAATCTGCACTGACTGTTTTGTTACCTCTGTGTCCAAGCACCAGCATCAGTTTGAAGTTTTGCAGATCAGTGGGGGTTCCCCGGAACTGCATAACATAGTGGGGAAAAAATTATCTACATGTAATAGCAGAGGTAGCAGTTCTGAGAGTTGGTCTTCCTGACAGGAATGTTTTGTGTTTGCGCTTTTCCGATATCATTAGATTCAGAGATGCAGAGCGTTACGGACGGACGAATGGACAGAAGAACGCCGTGAATTATGTTATTTAAGTAGTACATCATCGATTATAGTGTGAGGATCGCTTGGAAGTGGTTCAGAAATGGAAGTCAGTCGGTATGCATAAATTTCTCTACTTTTTTCAAGCAAGTGCTGACTGGTGCATAGCACGAAGTTTGATCATCAATAAACGAATCACCGTCGTTTTCCGTTTCGTAACTTTGGGCTATTGTAAAGCACGCATTTATGTGAGGGCAAACATCACTTAAGAACATACCTGAAATTTCTGTTCGTCAGTGTATTAAAAAAATTCCTAATAATTTTTCGAGCGAGTTGTTTAGCACCTTCAGCTTGACCTGGAAAATTCACCGTACTCTGCTTGCACGTCCTTTTCTGCGGTAGAAAACATTAATTACTCTTTGATTCAACAAATTGTGTATAAAGTCAACAATGTATATTGCTGTCATTGTAACAAAGTAGCCAAATCTTTGAATACAAGGATGATAGTTAAGTCGCAATACAGACTCGTAATAAACTGGAAGGAGTATACATCACAATAATAATAATAATAATAATGAATTTAATTTCTGCAATGTCGAACCTACTAAACTCGCGGACTCCGAGTTAAGTAACAATGGTCTCATGCTCGCAGGGTCGCTGAATAAACAACTAAAGAAAACTGACATTACTTATGCCAGCACAGTGTTTGAATAACACGAGTCAAATAATTTTAATTGGAATATCTTGTTACATATATTACGGACTCCTGTTTTAAGACTTGAGGCCTACACGCCCAAAGAAACTTCTTCTGTTCACAATTGTTTGGCTTTTCGCTGCTTCATACTTCATCTTTCATCTGCAAGTGCTTCTTATCGGGTCCAGAGAGATGGATATCACTGGGCCTCACACTGCCAAATGGAATTGTTACTGGTTACGGCGCTGTGACCGGGCGATGCCATAAAGAGTACTCTTCTGATGCCTCCCGTCTTTCATCATATTACTGATTAAGACATAAAAACAGTGACCTCAAAGATCAAGTTATGGAACTTTAGAACTGAGGCCATTAAAGTTTCAGGAGATATTCTTTCCTGTAGCTTGTTTAGTCTGTATTATTTTACCTGTTATTTTTGGTACGGTGTACGTAATTCGGACTAGAAGTAAATGTTGACAAAACTAAGTATATGTTTATGTCTCATGAACAGAATGCAAGACAAAATCACAGCATAGCGATAAGTGATAAATCCTTTGAATGTATGGCACAGTTCAAATATTTGTGAATAACCCAAACAAATCAAAATTGCACTCCTGAAGAAGTTAAGGGTAGATTGAAATCAGTGAGTGCTTGTTACCATAACAACGATTATTTCCCTGTGCAACATTACCTAACTGGTTCTTATAGCTGAGACATGACGTGTTTACTACGCGGACGAACGGGGTCTTTAAATTAATTCGGAAGAATTTTCATCTTTGAAGAGTTATATCTTTGTTGTTCTAATTTCCCAGTTTGTAACTCAACCAGAAACTGACAACTTCAGGGGAGTCTGGCGTTCGTTTATTGCAATAACCGTGACCAGTCCTGTACATTGTCCGTCGCCTTTGTTGAATCGTCTCGACTTAATTAAGTAACTGGTGTGGAATCGGCATGTACCCATTTTTTTCGTAAACTTGAAAGAATTAAGATCCATTTGACCAAGACTCTAATCAAATTGCCTTCCAAATGAGAGGCAGAACTCCTGATGTCATCCCTAGAGGCCTGAGTGAGAACTCCACATTTCATCAGCACGCTTCTGAATTCGGCTTACGTTCTAGCGTGGCCCTTGTTTATTAGATTTAAAATTTAAGGCAAAGAATGAACACTGTCCAAAACATTCATCAAGCCTACTTCGAAAGCCTACCTAACATTTAAATAAACTACTTAGGCCTGTATGATCTGTTAGTCGATACCGGTGGCGACGTGTTCTAAGGCGTTGGTCTGCGGCTGCTCACTTGCTCGGAATGAGGGTTCGAATCCCGCCGGGGACATGGATGTCTGTCTGTTGCGGGTGTTGAGTATTGTCAAGTAAAGGTATCTGCGACGAGCTGATCACTCGTTCGGAACAGTCCTACCGAGTGTGGTGTGTCTGGGTGTGATCTAGAAACCTCAGCAATGAGGAGGCATTGGCCCACAAGGGATATCACGCCATAAAAAAAGGAATATGCTGAATAAGTCTGTAGTCGTCGTGACTGCGTACGGCGGTTATTAGCTTAATTATTGAATCTGTAGTAATGCCAGAGATGTAAAAACCTATTCCATTTGTGTTGTTACTGTACTCGCAACTCATATAAATATTTCATACTTTAAGAATTTACAACTTATTGTCTTCTTCAGGTAAGGTATTTAATTTAAAGCCTCGATTAAACAAATGACACTGGCTTAAAGTTTTCCCGCATGATGACGCATTTTTATGCAACAGTTAAATGAAACAATGACATTGGCTACTAACAGTTTGTTCTCTGTGGTATAATTGTAAAAAATGTGAACGAGCTTAAGGAGAGTAATGTGGCCTAATATGACTTGTTTCCAAGAACGGAACATATTCTTTCTAAGGTCGCCATTAGTCTCAATTTATACTTCAAGCATGCTCAGCCAGAAGAATAAAACATGTATGGAGCATACTAGCATCTGTAATACATACAAACTGCAGGCATTAGTACCATAAAGTGTGCAAAGAATTCTAGAGACAGTTTTTAAACCAGATGTGATTTTAGGCAGTAAGAAACTGTTCTGTCGGCCTTCACACCTACACCAGTCGACGCGTCTGCACGCGCCAAAGTGTGGAAAACTGCCTCCTGTGAAGTTTCTGGTGGGTGAACATGCCAAGAACGGCGCCGTGTCTAATGAGCGTCGCTATCAATGTTCCAAGGCTCGTGTGCTAGCGGAACTTCAACATTCTCCACTGTTTGCGCAAATACGAATAATGCATATGTTTTTCCTGTATCTGACAGCGTAAGGCGCAGTACACATCCACGAACCGGAAGAGCCGCTTTTGCAGAAGGATTGCTAAGAGGGGGCAAAAATTCGAAGTGATAGTTGTAGATTAAAAGAGTATTCGTCGGTGTCTTTCTGTGTTAATGTCTGCATGGCATCTGTGAAAGTGTTTTGACCCCTTTCTGCCCGTCCACTCAAACATTTTCCCGTACAGGAATGTGACACTCACAATCAGTGTTTAACTTTGTATGAATTAATCAAATCGCACTGAATGTTGGGAATATTGTTGCAATTTTTGTGACGGTTTTGTGCAACTATCAATACTGATGTTTTGAAGTTGATTCATGCCGTTCATTACTACATAATAAAGCAGGGTTTGTGTATTGTGGGTAAATGATGAGGCGTTCATTGGCGCAACGTTTGGTTTATTAAAATATGTGTGGAATATAAATTTTCTCAGATCCTGCAATAAGATTTTTGGTGGAGCCGGACGTTACAGTGACAGATGTGTCATGGCCCCTGCATGCGGTAACGAAAGGTAAAACAAGAGTTTAATCTCCGAGACAGTGAGGCCCAGAGGATAAAATTCAAGGACGAAGCAATGTCGCTCTGCTTGCTTTGACATCAACTTCACAATTGTTCTTCAAAAGCAAGCAGTTAATCGTGCATTGTGCCTTCATGATTTGGAACATAGAAGAAAGCGTCCTGGGTTCAAGCTAGCTTAGCATATTGACTACGCTTCCAGCCGAATAAGTGGAGTCTGATTCTCGACAAAGGCAAGAAAGTCTTTCTCAACGTGTCCGGATTGGCTCTTGGGAAAACCATTCTCCTATCCAACGAGTACTGGGCGCTCTTTCCTCGGGCATATGGCGTTCGGGTCATGAAACTGACCTCTGCCAAAATTAATAATGCATGGAGCGGCATTCAGTCCGCCCATACAACTTTATGACGTTGTGTTTAGTATAAAGATTGGCCAGGCAGGTGGATTATGAATATTTAAAACGCGTTGTCTGACTTGGTCAAATGATGTTTTGTCAAGGAATTAAAATCACTGCGAGATTTCGGGCTTCTGCTGAGGTGTAGTTTAGTTCTTCCTGGAAAGTTACGCAGCATAGATTGGTAGTTGGTTATCGACGTTTCGGAACAAATTATTGGCCCGATCTTCGAATTTGAATTGCAGATGGCACCGATAAGTTATCCTGAGACGAATGGAACTAACTACCAACATAGACCGTGTAACATCCAAGATGAGAAAAGACCTCAAGTAACGACATTGCTGGAATTGATATTGTGGTGGGTAGCAGTTTTCTGAGGCACAAACTGCCTTTGTTTTAAAGAAGGAGGTTGGAAGAGGGTGTCCCTCTCGAAAGTTGGTACCCACCCACTAGACCGTTGCTGAGGATTTATAACCGGAGATAGGATATATGGAAGGGGAATTTAAACTTTTAAAGACTAAACGTAATCTGCTTTATATAGGGAATCTGTCCGTACCGCCCAGTAAACACTTTCCACCACGGTTATTAAAACCAATCAGTTAATGATGTATAAAGCAAAAGTCGCTGTCTGTTTTGAGGTATGTAAAAAATACTCAACACGCAGTGAGCACCATTTATAATTTTTGAATATTAAACCTGGCAGTACGTAAAGAAACTGCTAAGCTTTAGACGGTTAAGGGAGGATAAGTCTTGACTCCCTAGCCTTACAGGGTCGAAATTCTGCGTCCCGAAAAGCAAAGAGTGTCGTGATACAGAAAACTATAAAATGTGGCTCATCACTATGGCGAAGTCAACAAAATCAGCAAGGTCTTCTCTCATGGGAGCATAACAGTTTCATGATGTCGGCCTGTCCCAAAAGATTTCTATGATAAACAATCCGAAATTCTTCCTCGTAGAGTCTTATTTTGAAGAGCTCCAAGACAGAGAAATGCAACTATACTTGTAGAACTTCCATAAGTGGTTAGCAGTAATCTAAGTCGGGGTAGCGACATTGTCATTCGGCATTAAATTACAAATCCTGTACTTTGGAGGTTAAAAATTCAGTAAAAGTTATCGACAGTAAGAATTAGTGTATGGTGTGTGTTGTCAGAATTCGCATAGTCGTTGTTATCGCGGGTAAAGGGCGAAGGTGAAATGAAACCCAGATTTCAGTCTATGTAGTTTCAAGAATGACATTACTCAGTTCTTACTGACCTTCGTTGAACCTTATGAAAAAAACAAAACCATTTTTTGGCTACTGTAGTGCCGGAGGGTGATGCCAAAGAAAACGTAACAGAATCATGTCCAGGTCGTTGAATTGAACGGAATTTGTTTTGTGTTATTTTCTAATTTTCGGACCTTTGTCCTTACGCGTATCAAGCACAAAGGAAAAGGGCAAATATTTGTGACCGCGTATCGTGATCGAATAAATAGCGTTATGGATTCGTACTCAGGAGGTCCTGAATTCGATTTTCGACCTTGAAACAGGTCAAGGGCGGTTTTACCATGAAGCTAATGAAGCTTAAGCTTCAGGTCACTTCACTTGCACGGGGCCCTAACAATGCCCTAGAAATGCCCTAAAACCTTACGGCTCATATATGAAAGACACCTAATGCATGTGTTCCCATATTTGACAAGAAACCTAAAAATTTACATGAAATCACTAATAACGAGTTGTGAACCTGAAAGGAACCTCTCTAAACCATCAGTAATATGAAACAAATTTCGATCAGTGATGCTACATGAGAGACTGGATTATCTTTCTATTCTCTCTATAAAAAATTATGTTACAAAATCGTTGTAATATGAAGAGGCGATCAACGAGTGTGCAACCCAAAAATGTAGGAAGAAATGTATTATAGAGGTGTGTCAGGCAGTTAATTAATAAAAATATTATATTTTTTCTGGATTTTGTAATGTCTGTGATATGTGTCAGCTTTTTTAAGTATGTAGTTTGTTCTGACTTCTTTTCTCATTCTAAATAAGTATTCACTTTTGTACGTGGTTTTGTATTCGTAAACTTGTATGTTTTGTCTTAAAGAAAGCCTCCAAAATTTTATAAATTTCAGACCCCTCAAAACCCGGATCCGCATCTAAGACAGGTTATCGTGACTGGTATTGCTTTATATTTCCTTTGGGCCCTCCAGGGAAATGGCATGTTAGTAGCTACATCAAATTAGTTCTTCGGCTTCAGCAACTGGTGTTCATTTTGTTGAATCTGCTTTGGGGGTTAGGCCGTATTAAGGAATGAAGGTTTCTAGACATTTCGACACACTTTACAATTGCCATTTTCAGGAGGAATGAATCTGGGAATAATTGTTGTCTTCAGGTTTGAGGTCTTCATGGTGGATTGGTCAAGGACTCTAGTATTCGCGAACCTCTAGGGCAATGAAAACGAAGACCGGGAAACGATTTCCCAGTGGTGCAGAGTCATAACCATAGACAAAGAATTTATCGGTTTATAGTCTGTTTTCATGACCACAAGGGATCTTCTGTATTGTTGAGCTCTGCAGTCCTACCTTGCCCAAAATTTTCCCCACCTCTTACACCTTTCCCATTTCCAGATCAATACAAAGGCCGCCAGATTCATTCACCCTGACGATGGCATCTTTAACGTTTTTCAAAATATGGGGAAATCTTCGTAACTCTTAGCGGCCTAATTAAAAAAGCCGATCTGACGCATAAATCAAATTAGACAACGACATCTTCCTTATGTGTACTTTACTGTTCGTTGCTCACTAATGATCCTGTTACTCGGCGCAATGTAATTTGAGGCACTGAAGGTGTTAAAAAAACGAATACAAATAAGATGAGACAAATATTTGGGTCACCTTTTAGGAGGTCAAGTGAATATGCGTGACTTTGTTGTTGAATTTTATACGTTCCATATTCCGTGCATTCATAAACTGTACTTAACGTTTACTTATTGTTAAAGAATTCTCTGTTTCTTACAATGTACTGTGTTGTGCCATACATGTTTCGAAAGCAGATAAGCTTATGGAAAACTTTAACCAAAAAAAAAAAAAAACTTGAAGGATCATTTGTGCAACACTTGGGGAGTGAGGATATGCACTGGATTCATCTTGCTCAGGAAGGAGGCTCTCATGAACGCCGCAGTGAATTATCGGAGGTTTTTGCAATGTTGAACGACTACCAGATTTTCAAGGATTTCAATGGATTTTACTGCTCGCTTGTGTATAAGTAGTCAACAAACAGCTCCTATCCAAGCTCGCGGCTTAGGTAAATGTAACCATAAGGCTCTATCTTATCTCTTCTTGTTCCAACCTTCTTCAACCTTACCTTTTGTGACGCTTATTATGTGTTGATATGTTATCTATTTTTTAATCGCCTGATACCAAATATTTCACAAGAGTCTTTCATATAATATCAACCCCCTTCATCGAGTAATATTTACATCACTAGTAATTATAGAACTTACGTCGTCAAGTTACGCGTATTTTCTCTCGAAATTTATAATTCTTGACAACTATTAAGACATCCGCCAATGAGGTGATGCAAGACAGCATTCCGAAGGACTGACCTTGTGCTTTTCAACGACTGTTATAACATTTGTTTCTTTATGACTGTGTACTGACACCGATACAGTGCAGTGCACGAGTTTATGTGCTACATGTGCTCGCTTGTAACTTTATGCGTCCTCATTTTCGAATTTTAGTGGACGGAATACATCCTCTGCCTAAATTAGATCTGGTATGTTCTGCGCACATGACTTTAAGAGTAAGTTCTTAAGCAAATTTGAAAACTCGACATTAAAAGTGTTCTAAATCGTCCGACTTCGTTACATATGAAACGGCCATTCACGAGCGGCAATGGAGAAGCTGGTGAAGAGTTGCACAGCGCTTGCAACGAACTGTAATTAGTAATTTGAATGCCAATGGTTAACTCTGTGCAATTGGTTCTGCCTTCTGGGGTTTTACTCGTATAGGGGGAAATATTATTGCGTACTTTTACTGAAGTTCGTAGCGAAAATTATTACTTTCACTCGTGTTGGTTGTTTTTATTTACCTAAAATTTTTTTTATCTAAAACCGAAGCAAGTTGACATACGTCTATTGGTTTTGACGTTTTGTTGACCGTGCATCTCAGTATATGTGCTCGAAACATGTAGAGGCATGAAATAAAACTTATTGTGAAACAAATTTTGTGCACAAGTTGGATAAATACTGAGAAAAATAGACGTCTATTAGGTCGACATTCGTCTGGACAGTGGTAACACTTACGGATATCTGACTACTTTCAGGGTACGTATATACTTGATTTCTGATTTATTTATTGACGATGTTGAAATGCATTGGCTACATAGCTTCCAGTGCTAGGGTGACTGCTAGTGACGAACCGGGTGTGGGAGGAGGGGGTGGGGGCGGAGCGTGGAAAGTAGCGGTTTTGACATATTTTACTGAAGGGACTGATTTCCGAAAGTCAGTATATCTGGGCTCCGCGTTACGATTGGAACATACACCCTTAGAATACTAAACATCAGTGTTGACAACTAAACTGCTCCGTTCAGACCGAATACGTCACAGGCACGTTAGCAATGAGCTAATCTGGTAGTAGAAATGCTGTAAGTTATTTCTGAGCACGAGAGAAATTGCGCCGAAATTTAAAAACTACAAACTTGTGTGTTTGGTGTAAAATATTGTTTTCAGTTACGTCAGTTTGGACATATGCCGCGCTTGCTCTGAAATGCCATTATCTCATCGCTCCGTGTGAGCATAGCGGCAGTATCTGTGCGTGAATCGGTTTGTTTAGCTTATATTATCACCACCAGTGTTGCCATCTGTGATACAAAAACTGTGTTGCCACTAGACACACAGCCAATACGTTCGTCCCTGATTAACTCTGAGCTAGTTATGAAGATTATGAAGTAGCCTATAGCACCAAATCGGAAATCGCGTGGTGATTCTAAATACTGAACCGAGACTAACGTGGAAGGAAGGGAGAGTTAGTCGACTGTAACTAAATAAAACACAAAACCTCGGTCAACACCGCCAGGTGTGCTGTAGGAGAGGTTTCGTCGAGTTAGATAGGCAAAGTGAAATTCAGTTCAGGATGGCTGGTAATTTGTGTCCGAAAATTCGAGTAGCTCGAACAGAGACGTTTTCTTCCATATCGTGACTTGCCTTCAGCTGCACAGTAATAATAATGATGATAATAATAATAATAATAATTTACTGCAGTTGGATTGTTACCCGGCGGCAGTGGTTATTTCACATGTATACAAAATATGAATTTGGTTACTACTACTACAATTGCAGCAAAGCAACATATCAGACCAGTGACGTTCATTCTTAAATGAAAAATAAAATTGAAGTTTTCTGCTTTCTGTAAACAGGATTGCTCAGTTAAGCAGTTTCTAGGCTATGGGCAGGGCGACTGGGAATTTCGGCTTCGGTAGCCGCTAGCGGCTTGAGTCTCTTCACATAGGGACCGTACCGACTATGGGATATACTTAAGATTCCTATTCATTGTGTAATGGAGACACTTCGTCCAGAGTATGAAGTGGTCGGGGGGTATAGCTGATCATTCAATCCCATCTATTTCCGAGGTAAAGGCGTAGAACTATGCACCTACTCCCCCATAGATCGTCCTGGCACGGTGTGTTAACGAAGTCAAAGGAAACAAAATATCTTGTGATGAGAGGTTTTCTTTGAAGTGACTATGGACGCTGTTTTCTTCTGCTGTGTGGCGCCGTGTAGCTTAATAGATAAATACCAGCGTTTCGGAGGAAAGTATGTACCACATTTGCGAAGATGCACGGCGTCACGTGCCAGGAGAAAGCAATCTTTATGCTTTTAGTTTGTATGTTTTTTTAGATAGGAGTTAGAAGGACGAGAAATTTTTAAATGAAAGGTGGTAAACGTTCACCGATTCTGCTCGTAATTTGCTCTTAACTTTTGCCATGAATGTGACTTTTACTTCTCATTAAATGCAGTGCTCTGAGCTGTTGTATCTCGTGTTACTAAGCTGCTTAAGGCTGACCTGCGGAGAGCGAATTTGTACCCTTGAAAGTCTCAAAAGGGGGGAATCCTAACACTGGATTTAAGAGGTCATGGTAACTTATAGACACAGAGAGTTACTCTACATGCAAAAAGAGGTTCATAACAACAACTTTGAATTTGTAGACCCCCTTATTGGAATGCAAATATCACCGGAAAAATCTGAGACGTTGCATTCTTAGGACAAGACCCAGTAAGATGTAAAATTGTTGTGGACAATAAATGTTTACAACAAGTAAAAAATTTTAAATTTCTCAGTTGTGAAATTTCTTCTGAAAACGAAGGGGATATTCAACAAAAACTAGCAAAATTTGCGCAAAAATAGGAAATTCTAAACAACACTTTTAAACCAGCTTTGGTCCAGAAAATTTCAAGAATAAAAGTATATAATGCACCGGCTATATCCCCATTCTTTTTTATGGAAGCGAAAATCGGACTCGTAAAAAAAAAAAAAAGGATGAAAAGCGATAGACATCGATCGAGATAAAGTTTCTCAGAAAAACAGCCCCCCCCCCTACACCCTGTTTGACCACGAAAGGAATGAAAAAATTTTGGAAGAGCTGAGAGTAGGACCAGTTGACGAGAAACTAAGAAAATACAAATCAAATTGGCTGCGACATGTAACCAGATTTAACAAAAGCTGGGTGCCGTAAATAATGCTGAGTTATAGACCAATTGGATGAAGTCGACTTGGAAGATCTTTGAAGAGACTATTAGACGAGGCCAAAACAGGTCTGTCAAGACTTCACTCGTGACGGATGATGATGGTGATGATAAGGACCTTATTGTTTTCTAGGCGAATATCCGCATGAAATGGGCTGGTCAGAGAAACATTTTTCTTATTATTTTCTAAGGCGTGGGTCTGTGGCTGCTCGGTTGCTCGGATTGCGGATCCTAATCCCGCCTGGGGCTTGGATGCCTGTGTCCTGAATTGTTGTGTGTTGTCAGGTAGAGGTCTCTACGTCGGGCTGATCGCTCGACAAGATGGGGTCCTACCGACTGTGATGTGTCTGTGTTCGTGATACCTCCATAATGAGGAGGCCCTCGTCCATTAAGGGCTGTTGCGCCATTACCTTTCGTTGTTGACCTAAGCACCACAGATGTCACGGAATGTCGCGGCGGATGCAGTCTTTGTATGCGATTAAGTTGCCAAACTGTGGTGAGCGATAGAAACACCTTGTATAAAAGCGCAAATATAATTTGTTAAATGGGCCGGTCCAGCACCATTATAATCCAAAGAAGTTGTTTTTCTCACACTATTCGACTGAAAGACATTCTGCTCTGAAATAAACTCATGTTCTAAAATGTTCTACGCTGGGAATCGTGTAATGTATTTGCTCACATAGTAAATTTAGTTGTTGTTCTACGTCTTTAGTCACCATAATGAAAGCATATGGAGACCTGGAGGTACAGCTCCACGCGGTCTTAATCGCGGCATTTTATCGGAGTGGGTGGCAAGCTTTATGCTCCGACCACTTCCCGTTGGGGAGGCACGCGAGTAGGTCTGAACGCCATGGCACACCGACGACTCCTTTCCCTGTCTCTCAACCGAACCCCAGCTGTTCAGTCACTTTACTGACGGCGCTCTACCGACTGCTGTGTGTTCTAAGCTGCTAGAAATTCAATGCGCAAAGCAGGATGTATTTTACGCATCCCGCTGCTTGTAACTCGTTAAGTCTTTGGACTCTTAGAACACTTAGAGAATATTAAAAATAAAATATAATATCATAACTCATTAATTTCTTCACGGGATCTCACGAAACGTAACATATCCACATGAGCAATGCAACTATACACCAACGTATGTGTACACAGCACTTTTCATCAACCGGTACGCACAGCGGCAAACAATTATTTATTACCAGCAAAGTCGCACATTTGAAGATGCATCGAATGTTTCTGTCTGTTCACTAGGGTATTAAACAACATGCTTGATAACTCTGTAAGCATAAACGTGTAATTTGTTAAACCGAGTCCAGCCGGACTAACGTTTCGTCTGTATCAGTCCTAACAGCAGCAAATGTTCGTAAATCGCTAATGGGACACGTACCACTGACATAATTTCACTTGTTTTCGGAGACACGCCTCGTCACCCGCAGCGCAAACACTTTCATTACGTCACGTGGTATTGAGCAGTGCTGTGCTTGGTTGCCTAGTTGTCGGGGCCAGACAGGGTGAAGGAGAAAGAGTTGTAGGAGTGAGACAGAATGCAGGAGAGCTAGAGGGAGTACCAGTTCGAACAAGCCAGTATCGAACCGGCTGTCGTGGCGTGTGCGTGCAGAGCGCGAAGCTGGTGGAGGAACTAGGTTTTTCCTCTGACATAAGTTTCACGTTTTGAATATCTCATTTTGTTGAATATTTATTTGCACCGAAACAGAACTGTTGTTTAAAGTGCGCGTGTAGTCGTGGTTGAGGTGGGTTCAGCCTGCCTTATATCAGAATGACAGGAGGCTAGAGTCACTTCACCCGTGTCTTTGGGGAAGAACGAACAATGGAGATGCCAGAAGATAGTGACGGAAAAAATGTTAGAGATCCAGGTGGAGGTAAATCAGCATCACCCCAGAAGAAAACTCCCCCCACCACGTTACTGGAAGGCCCGGTAAGAACCGGTAGCCCGGGTTCAACGAGGCTCAAAGATCGAGTTAACTTCTACGAACAGATGTCCGGCACGAAGTCACCGGCTGCAGAAAATATTGCTGAAAAGGGCAGACGCAGCGTTGACGACAACCCTGTGTTCGGTGATGTATCCCAGATCGAGCGTAGCTTGCAGGAAGATCAACTTCGCTGGCGTGTCGAGAGCCCTGACAAGAAGGAGCACGTGAAGCTGAGGTCCACACGTGGGGGTGATGGCGGGTCCCGTCTCACGTCGGCATCCACAGAAGAAAGCAGTAGCAACAGTGAATCGTTCGAAGAAACATTTGAACGAATTGTTGAAGAAGGAGAACTTCTGTCTGGAGGTGCGAAGGTTGTCAAATTCGAACGAATCACGATGCACAAATCTGTCAGGGAATTTACATCTGCGCGCCCAGTCACCCCCGGTTCTGGAGCTGCATCATCGGAAGCTACGATGAGTCGGACACCGTCAGAGGAACATATCCTGCAAGAGGATTCCGCCTATCACACAGTCAGTCATAGTCAACCTAGTGCCAATGGTTACCATACGAGTGTGTCAAAGTCTTCGTCTGTAACTTCGCTGGCCGGGAGGTTTCCTTCTGAAGAAAGTCTGAGGAGGACACCATCCCGGGAGGGGCTGCAGCAGACCGGCGCCAGCGAGTCGGAGGGGGGAAGTCGTTCTGCATCTACAAGCAGCATTGACTGGTATTCCGAGTATCGAACACAGTCCTTCCACAACATGGCAGCGAAACTGGAATATGGCAGAAGTCGTTCTCAGTATGACTCCCGCATCTTGGAAATCAAAGGTACATGTCGCTTCACGTGTGTCTCAAATGTGCAGGTGTTACTTCGCTTTTATATCAGCCTCTTTACTCATTTATGGCGGAGGAAAATGTGTGTCTGAGATCCTTTGAAAATACTGCCCAGTAGCTTGATGTATGGCTTATAAATTCGAAATAAAGCAGTCGTACTGTCCAGTTTACTATTCATGACCAAACGTTGATGAACACGTATTAACTGTGCGACTGAGCTTTTCACTGCGGTGAATATGAAATGTATGGCCTTCGAGGTCTGGTACCTATGTTTATCGGAGAAGGCGGTAATGTTGACATTTGATGTAGTGTCGAGGCATCTGTAACAAGGGAACATAACATAGTCACGTTGATTGTTTAAAGTAAGGTGTTAAATGTTGCCTAAATATACGGTGCAAGGGCAAGTTAATAGCTGACATATGCCATGTAATGATAAGGAAGGTACTGAAACCGCACAGTCACATTAGGTTATGTGTAGACAGACTCGGTAGCTGTCAGGAGTTTGGGTCACACGAAGAATGGAGGGTAGTGTTCTTTTTGTTTCTGTAATTGTCGGAATGTTGTTGTTTAACTGTAAGGGTAGTAACTTAGCAGAGGAAGCGCCCTAAATCAGTGATTTCGAGCGACGAATTGTGTTCAAGACATGGTGGCCTGTGTTTATTTTTCTTTAAGTTTTCCCATTTCTGCGGAACCCAGTAGATAAAATCGAAAAGCGTGTAAATGGGCCACTTCCATATAGTGGCGTACCCAGGAATTTTGTTCGGAGGGGGGGGGGGGTTCAACAAATTCATTTGGGGACAGGGGACATGGGAAAGGGGGATCTGGGGGGGGGGGTAGCCCCCTAGTCAGATGTTTTGGGGGCAGCGGTAATTTGGTAAAAGAAA
>Ga0123354_10005177_pt1 | contig 18857 bp, 11 predicted proteins | sample TergutLab28metaG_2_FD_97872 | JGI IMG/M metagenome (GOLD analysis project Ga0123354, IMG submission 97872) | Labiotermes labralis P4 segment gut microbial communities from Petit-Saut dam, French Guiana - Lab288 P4 | ecosystem: Host-associated > Arthropoda: Insects > Digestive system > Gut ...
CACATTGATGATCCCCGATAATTTCCTTCGCATATGGAATTAACCTTGAGAGCAGTATGTTGGATAAAATTTTGTAAGTGGTTGGCAAAAGTGATATGCCCCTATAATTATTACAATCTCTTTTATCCCCCTTCTTATGAATAGGTACTATGATCAACTCCTTCCACTCTTCAGGCAGTTTCTCCTTCTTCCAAATAGAAATAATAAGTTTATGAACCTCTAAGTAAATTGTTCTACCCCCTGCTTTAATCAGTTCTGCCAGTATTTGGTCAATACCTGGCGATTTGTGACTTTTTAGCTTGGTGATAGCCAGCTCAACCTCAGAGGCACTTGGCTCAGGTACTAGTGGTTCTGCTGTGTAAAATGTGTCAACTAGTATACAAAAAAAGAGAAGACAGAAAAATAAATGTGCATACTTCACAACTGTGTACAGCACAGACATTATGTGTATCACGAAGTAACAGTTGCTGATTCATAATATGAGTTGTAAATAAAATATACGGGCACAAATCGAGTCATGTACTTAATTTGAACTACATGCTTTGCAAGCAAATGTGTCTGAAATTTGAAAACATACAGATCACTTACAATTCTGTTAGCAGGAAGTTTTGACATATATCAATGAAGATGTACATAATCTCAATACAAGGAACATTTATAAAACTAAGTTTTAAGTTTTGTATTTGTGGGCAAGGAAAAACTCCACAAAATGCACTTTAGAAAGTGTTATTACATAAAATAAGCCAGAATTATACCACATAAGTATATTACTTTCAAAAAGTGTTCCAAGGACAAAATTAAGTTAAAGGCCAAAGCATATCAAACCATAAATATCTCAATGGTGTTTTTGCATACACACTGTCTACATACAACAGACTGGAAGATGCGAAGCAACAGTAAGAATTGGGTTGCTTACAGTGTGTAACTGGTCAGTTTGTTCTCACCATACTGACAGAACAGCAACTTTAAATACTAATATTCACAAGAGCTCACCATTCTTACCTGACCGAAGATGGTGAAACTATGAGGAGGGGCCAATCCTCCTTGTAATAGTGAGCAATCCCCAATGATTGAATCGTCTTCCCAAGCCCCATATCATCTGCCAGAAGACAACGACCATTTTTTGAAATTCCAAAGCTGTAAAAAAATTTCATTCCATGTTTCTTTGATGTGAATTACATACTGATGTAAGCAAATATTTATGCAAATAAACTTATTTTGTAAAAACTGCACGTGCTGCCTTGTGATCAGTAATGTCGTGCCTGGAAACCATGACTGACATTTTACGCAGTTTCTTTCATCTACGTAAATGCCACAACACTATACAATAAGGCTGGTTGAGTTTAAAGACCGTGATTATGGGATGTTAAATCGCCTGGTCCTGCTGATCTGGAGAATATGTTTATCTTGGGAGTAATGGTCTCTGTCTTGAAAAAAATTCAACAAGCCAGCTGGGCAGCATACATGTAAAAAGGCAAAGCTGTCCCTGTGCACACCATGAAGAGATACAGTCAGAGAAGAGATACAACTTAGTTCATTCTTATCCTCAGCACTAGATGGAGGTGAGTGGTCAGCTTTGCACCCCAATCACTGTACTTGAGCAAAGTACCCCAGCACTGACTGGAAAAGAAGCTGAGTGGAGCCCACAGCCAGTATGCACATGATGGAGAAAAAAATTACCTCCTGTCCCTTTCAGGAATCAAACCCCAGATAATCTAGCTCATAGCCTGATCACTATACCAAATGAGCTATCCCAGCACGCAGGTGCTCTTGCAATAATGGAATACAAGCCAAGTGAAAGTTAAAACAGTTAACACACATTCAAGTCTGATGCAAGAACATACCATATTCCTTCTCTCTGGAAAGGCATCAAAGAATCTAGCAACGATTTATCAATTCTTGATAAATCCACATCTCTGCAGTCCTCATGTTCATATGCAGGATTAAGGAATGTCTGCAGGAAAAAGAAAAATTTATTTACGTATCATTTAAACTCCACCTTTCAGTGTTTTTTCATTAAACTCTACATGTGACATTGCAGCCACTGAATTCCCCCAGCTCTTAAATTATTAAATAAAATAGTAACAATATGGCTGCTGTTATAGGGTTACTGGTGAAAACACTGTAATGGCAACAGCACTTGTCATTTGAGGTTCTCACACATTTGCTGATTAAAGTCTTCTGGAATATGTCACATTTTCAACTGATAATTAATTATCCATGTTTCAGAGAAGGTTGCTGCCCCCATCTTCAGATGGTCCAAGAAAATAAGTTGTCTCAGAGTCACATTAACCTGCAGATTAGAAGCTATTAAGCAGTTATAAAGTATCCCTTTCAGGATGACAATAAATAAAAATAACTTTGTGTCACGTCGTGTCTCAGCAGCCAAAGACAATGGGAGTTCCATTTTCAAGCTGATAAACATTTTACACTCAACAAAAAGTGTGCTGTTGAAAAATGCTCTTACCTTTAAGACATAATCAGGTAGGCCACTTACAGACACAGATCCTTTCAAACACTGCAGTTTCTTCATGAAAACATGATAATCTTCAAGTGCAAAACTCCATGTTCTGTCTTGTGGATCTGTAGAGTAATGTAGAATATACACATGTATAAACTCACAATGCTATCACCAGCATGAGCAACAATCTACTGTGCACAGTCCAACATCTTATGCAGGCTTACGGATGGGATTAAAATGATGTAAATGAGCAAGCAAATGCAATCACATAAGGAATGGCTGGGTCAGTAAGACCACTTGGTCTGAATCCTTCCCTGTATACTTACAACAAAATCAATTCATGACATGTTGCTGTTGAACTTCACAATACAAGTTACTTGTGACACTTTTACCAAAGAAATGGTTTGACATTGTTATATCATGACAGAGATTCAAACATGATAGGTATGTTACAAGTGCATTCTACCAACAGACAAAAAGCAGAAGCTGCATACTTGTTAGATATTCTATCTACTTGAAGTGTTCTACACATAAAACCATGCATTCAACAGTGAATTCTTGTGATCTACCAACACTGTGCATGCTCTCTACATCTTGCTTGAACTAATTAAACAGCTAAAAAATCAAGTTTCTAGCTCTTCTTTGTACAATCAAGCACAATAAATCATCACAACAACAACAACACTGTGCTTCACCCTCCCTGTAATCAAAGCTGTGACAGAAAGCAGATATCTGACAGTATTCAAAATGTATGACCACATACATTATGTGCACTATGGGAAACTATGAATATATAATGTAATTAAGTGACTGGGGAAATTCTACACACTCCTCACCAACTGCCAGCATTTGGCCAATACCTTTTCAGTCCGGTATTACAAGTGATTGAAATATGTTAGAACTATGTAGAAATGAAAGCTCTGCAACTTACTGTATACTTTGCTGTCAATAGATTTGAATATTTCTATCAACTGCTCTTGGTATGGCACTATTACAATAAATCTCTCCTTTGACAAAAGTTGACAGTTTCCAGTAACCACTACCCCAGCAGACAAAAAAGGCTTCCTCTGATGAACAAACTGACTACACTTTCTTCCCTCCTCATTATGTGTTTGTTTTGAATAAGGTGCTAAGCTAAACGAATTCGTTTTTACAGCACATGAATTTGTTGCAACACATGACTGCCTATGTGCAGGTGGATGCCAGTCTCTTGCATTTGAAGATATATGTGATAAATTATCTAAAACAGTGACAGATGATTGTGAGTTTTGAAGTCTCTGTCTTTCATTTCTCCTCTGCAGTGCCAGCTGTCGCTTTGCCTCAATTCTTTCTTTCTGTTCTTGTGTAAGGGTAGAAGTCATCTGAAATAATAATTTTTCACGAAATACAACGCGTCTAAACATAAACATTCAGGAGAAATATGGTAAGCATTGTTACTAGGGGCAAAAAACATAATACACGGGGCTTATTAAACACAACATATAAGGTTATAATTACGAATAAACCACAAATGAAAACTGCGAAAATAAACAATTTAGGACTTACCATAATAAGGAAACGATAACTCGTTGCTCTATACCAATGCAAGTATGATTCGGTGTAGAAAATCACATCGAAAAACTTTCCACGTTCGATGGAATAACCACTACTTATAAACAAAACACCTGCACATGAATATTTAGTCACCACTGCACTCAATCCATAATTTCAGTCCTTATAACATCCCAGCATGATATAAAATCACAGTTAACCGCAGCCCAAACCTTCGAGGTTTTAAATACCACTTATAGCAAACGCATGCCAAAATACACACAAACACTATAACGTACGACACACGACAACATTCTCCCTACCGGCGATTGGAAAAAAATACGCACTTTATCTGCAGTCACACGGACGTACTTGAGACCACGGATTAGCACAGAATTAACGCTGTGTATTGGAAACGTATGAGCACGGATTACCGGCATAAGGCAAGAGGACGTCGCATATGACTTTCCTGTTACCTGTGCTCCAATGGCAAAATTGGCGGGATATGTAACGTAGACATTGACAAAGTAGTTGATAATATACATAATTCTTATTCCTACCAGTTCCCTCCGTCACAATTAATGAGCACAATATCAAATCGAAATGCGTGATTTCAGGCTTCCGCCGCGAAGTAGGCGAGAACTGCACTCTTCTGGGCTATTGCCAATACTCGCTGCGTAATAACCCAGAAGAGCGCTCTTCTGAAATCTAAATGCATTCGCATTGTGGCTTCTACGCTGGGATACTGACTAGTAGCATACATGGATACAAACGTAGTTCCTCTATCGCAACCATGTTCTCATCCCCTTTGACAATGTACGGCCAGTTCTGAAAGCAAGGGGGATATAAACCCGGTACTTTTCGTGGTGAGCAATGCTCCAGTCTCCTTCACTTTTCCCGTGCCCTACGTAAGTGTCACAGGGGGTGGCTGCGCCATGGAGTCGTGGTGTTATTTATGCTTCCGTTCTACCCAGCTTTATTTGCGCCCTGATAATAAGCAAGTAGGTTACAGACGAGTTCAAAACATTTATAGCGATATGAAATGAGACCATGAATCATGTGTGAGTTGAAGTGCTCTGTGCTCCAGTTCACAACAGTCGGCACCATTTTCCCGCATTATTGGACAGGGGTTCATTTGCATGAAAAAATCAGAAAATTTCAAATGGTTAAATATCATGACAAGTATTCTAGGATGTTATACATGTATATCGATAAATAACTTGAGGCCAACAAATGGGGAGTTTAAAATTAGTAAGCGAGTGGGTGAATCGTTCCATTAAAAAATATGGTGAAAGTGAAGAACAAAATCAGTGACCAGTGCAGTAAAAGCTTTGATTTCATAAGTTGCCAACTGTACACATAAAAGCCTATGAAATAACATTGCTGGATAAAAATCAATGGAATTGTATTTGATGTTATGCATATTCCTGCGGTTATATTCTACACCCTGTTCTTTTACCAAACTAGCACAAAAATCTAGTTTTTTTTTTGATACTACACGTTTCAGCTAGCTACAGCAGTCATGATCAAGGAGTTACAATATTATAAGACACAAGTAGCATATGTGTTAGTGAATGATAAACACATACTTGTATACACCAACATATGTTGCTGGTTCTTGGTTTACTTCAATTAACATAAAATTTGCTCTGTCACTACACTTGCATGTAAAAATGCTGGAATCAAATCAAATGCTGAAGTATTTTATTTTTTGACCTGATGGATCTGAGTAATACAAAAGCTTCTACCAATACAGACACTTTTCAAATGTCACACGTAGTCATGGAGTTGATAGTTTTTCTATTAACGAATGGGTTTCTTTTGGTTGAGATGATGTCTCCAATATGCTTGGCAAAAATGCAGGGATAACTCAACTACTTGTACACATGCAAACAGAATAATTTATAATAATTCTCATTGGTGTAGAAAAGATAACAAAACCATACATAATCTACATCATGGTCTGACTTTCACTGTACTGTACAGACCTACAAAAAATGATGCTCTTGTTACCAAAAAGTGGTATGCTTCTCAATATTCCACCATGTATTTGAATGTTACTTAATCTGTTGTTCCATGCTCCAAAATGTGACATGTGCAACAGATGCCATGCATTCAATATAAAGCTGTATCAGCATGTGATGAAGGAAGGTTTTAACAGTAGAGGAACTGCACCGCTGAAAGCAACTGCAGCATAAAAGATGAATACATAGCTGAAGAAAAATGTGATGTAACAAAAAAGGTTTACTGTTTGACCTACAGAAAAACTCTTCCCCCCCCCATCATCTTTATCCACTGGTGTAATTATTACAAGCATCAGATGTGGAAGTGTAACCTTTGAATTCATGATGCAGTGACAAACAACTGGTGACATCAACATTTGGCTTGAAAATAGAGCTTCTTCTTGAGGGGCTCAGAAGGTAAGTTCATGCTTCCTAAAGCACTCTGATAATTTTTTACTTGTACAAGTAAGCATTCATTTCTGTACAATGGCTGGTGTGGGGGTCACAACAGATATATACAGCATTACTCGTCACACATATTGCAGAAATCTCCGATATAAAAATGCCAGAAACAGCGAGGCAAACTGTAGGTGTACAGACACGATAGCACAAGACTTTATGTCAATAAAAACACTACACAGATAGCAATAAATTTCAGTGGCTTAAATATGTTGGTTTTTGTAGGAAAACAAATATCCATGTCTACTAGAAGTGAAGCAAATTGATATCAAGGATAATGCATTTTCAACTCTGGACTGTAATCACCAAGTATGGGAAAGGTGCCAGGTTTTCAGAAACACATTTCCAACTCTTCTCCCCATATGGGGCGACACTGGCAAAGGAGAAGCTTTTAAAGACTTATTGGATTTGTACCAGTATATTCCACTAGTTCACCATCCCTTTTATGAAGAACTTAATGGGAGTGACAATGTTGAACACACTAATCTTCTAGCTAATTCTAACCCAGATGATGGGTTGTATTCTGCTGTCCGAGTGTGTGGAACATGTCAGAGTTTTGGTGACACCGAAGTTGCAGTTTAGAACAATGAAAAACATAATAAAAAGTCCACATAATTCATAGGAGAGTTACGTTTTTATAATTATCAAATTAAAATTCAGATTAAAGTAACCAGTCTTACTTAAGTACTTGAGTTATTAGCTCACATTTATATGTTGTGTATCAATATGTCTAATGAATACTTCTATGATATATGTATGAGGCAGATGTGATTATTAATTTGACAACCCTGTTAAAAGGAATTTCAGAGTCATGACTAAAAATTGGTCGAATTTTCCTTCCAGTAAAATACCTAGCTAGGTGCTGCGAACAACAGTTATTGTGCCACTGCAATTAACAATCATACACAGTAAATAAAAATACTGTGGCTGTGCACTATAATCGAGACTTGAAGGTGGGCCAGAAGGGGAGCCTCTATATATTTATTCAGCATTGTGTAGTTACGTTAGCAACTTCCATAAAAGCCTTCAGAACATATACCCCTGTCAGGCACAAGACTGACTGGGAACAAGAGGTGCTCTGAACAGGACAGTGAAGAGAGAAGAAACACTTTTATTTGAACACCACAGATGATTCCAACAACATGGAAGCATCTGAAAAATGGAAATTCTGCCCTGACAGTTCACCATGATGATAGCTTCTTTATTAACAAAGGTAACCTTGTTTGAACACTGGCTGAAGATCTTGGCAAAATGACATGAAATTCCAAAGCTTGTCTTTATTCATTCCACTCTTACATTTTAATATTATCATCATCCTGAACCAGCTATATCCACCTCCAATCACAATTACATTAGCTTCATCTTAATGGTACCTTCTCAGTGTCACCAACAACTGCTTTTCTGCAGGGTTCCCACACCAAGATTCTGCATGCATTCTTCCAATTGCCAATCTCAGCTATTGAATAACTGCCTAAATTTCATTACAGAATGTCGGTCTAGTTCGTAGCATCATATTCAGGGGGCTACAGTTTCGAATCCTAGCTGAGTCTCAGCTATCCTGATTGAGGACTTTTGTGGTTTTCACCAGCCCCACCAAACAAATTCTGGAACACTGTCTCAAATTAGGCCATGGTCCTTTCATTCCACATCCTTTCCGATCATTATCATCTCAATGAACACTATACAATGTAAGCTACTGAATGAATCATTATACAAGGTTTTCATTACATGATGCTGCATTAAGTGCTGAACGAGCTTAGGCCTGCTTGTTGTATCAAGCATGCTTTCAGTGTCATAATCTGAAAATGCTATATAAATAACACATAAATAAATAAATAAATAAATATAACTGTAGTATTCTAATAATATTAGGTGACCTGAGTAAAACACGAAGTTTCTCTGTATATAACACCCTATTATGAATGTCCTTTGTCACACATTTTGATTATATTCACCAATTTTATATGTTCATTTTAAATCATCAGGCACAGGTTCAAAAAACACAAGAATTACACCACACAGCAAAAATTATACACAGTGTTACAAAACAATATAGACAAAGGAGCTGTCACAATGGACTACTCCACATCTACTTTACATATTTTTATTCACAACCTATTTTGCATGCTATGCACTTTTTACACCATTTTACACTTGGCATTTACACACACTTAGGCTCATATAACAGAGTCTAGTTTTAAAAGGGTCACAATTTGCTGACTGTTTGGTAACTGTTAACAGGAAGATAACTAGCTCAAAAACAGTATCCCTTTCTCATATAAATATGTGTTGTTGATGTGTCAGTTAAACTAAACTTCTTTTGCCATTTCTTGTCACTTTTTAATAATATAAACAAATTACTATGACAACATAAAAAAAGCCATTTATTTTTATGAGGTACCATATAGAATTATTTAATTTCTTGTATTACATATTACATTTGATTTGAAGATTAATGTCATATGAATTATAAGATTTACATGACCTCACATTCCAAGTACAGAGTATTAGCTATCCATAGATAAGAGGTGTTGGTATATATATTAACTCAGTAGTTAACAGAGAATTATAATTATTGCATTTAATTTACACTCATAGAATTCAGTAACTTGCATTCTAGTGGAAATATGAAATAACTAAAAGATATTACCTTCAGAACATTAAATAGCATCTAACTTTTCTTCTGCAAAAATTTACTTTCAGTAACTTACTAATTACACTCCAGCAATTGTACCAAGTAAACTGGAAGATATATTATTGATCCTAAGATTCGTTATTAACGTTACAAACACACAGCAATTTGTACTAATGCACTGCCACATATGAATAACAATCTGAATTATTCACAGGGGTGAAGAAGTAAGTTGCTGGCAGATAAGAGTATTTTTTTTCTAAGCACAGTTCCCAAATTACCCATCAAAAAGAAAGAAAAAATTGATGCAGTTGATAAAAAGTGTGCCAATAACATCATCTTATAAAATCACTACCCTCCAGCAAATAGAATGCAAAGCAGTAACCCAGGTATGCCAGTATGTACTGCACATTATTTTTGGAATATTACTGCTGCTGCTGCTTTTGTTATTGGTATACAGAAGCTCAATATGTCCCTTAATAAAGAGTAGAATGGCAATGGTCAGCTAGTTCTACTCAGTACCTGCTTCACCTCTTCACTGTAGGGTATTGAAGTGTATTAATACAAAGCTGTAAACCACACTTGGGTATCAATAAAAAACTAAATGGCACAATTTATCACATACACTTTGTTTGAATGTTTTGCTGAGATGATGTTTCAAGAACTTACATAGAGAAGAAACTGTAAAATTTCATCTCTATACTCACGTTACATGACCAACAGAATTATTGATTATGGTGAGAAGACCGTCCAAGTTTATGTGGAATGTACTGACATTGCAGCATGTTTCCAAGTGCTTCAGTGTCCACCACTTCAAACTTGGTAGACCAAACTAAACCACTCTCAAGATTTCAATGGAAAAGTAAAGCTGCCCTCACACACTGGCTACTACCCTCCACCAGACAGAGCCACCAGTAGCTACTAGATGGGTTCTGAACAAGTTTTGGACATGGTGATGGTAGGTACGGGACTGTCAAGATTGCATATCCCGAACAAATGACAAGTTTCTTTCCCCATCCTAATATCTAGAATTTCAGAAGTCTTTTCATCTTTACACAATGAGAGAATAATCTGATAAGGTTCATTTTTCTTACACAGATTGTACCAAGCAGTAAAGTGCTTTTAGGCTGGGTACTGTGGTATGTCAGACTTCTTTAATCTTGATGTAAAAGACCATCACTAGGAAATAACATGCAGTTTGATGTATGCATTCCTTTACTCATTTATAGTACCACACAAAATCACAAAGAAATTATCTGCAAAACACAGGGGAAGATATGCTGGTGCATTTTCAGTTCAATGCAACTATAATGACTAAATAAGGTGAACTGTATACACACTGCATTAAAAGCCTGCAACATAAATTTAACATGACAGAGCAAATTAAAACAGGTCACTTGGACAATCTTAATTTTACTGAAAATTTGGAATATCCATCATTGATATTGCTGCAAGCTATATAAAACTTCTGCCTACATATTCAATGGCCAGTAATAATAGATTTTATAATTTTCAGTCCAATAAAAGACTGTTACATGGACAGTGGATGCATATAAATGTACATGAAAGTCGATAAATAAAACACAACAATGGATTTCTGGCCAAAAAAATTTCTGCTAAAGGGTAGTTCAGTCATGAAATTTAAACTAAATGATAAGAATAACAAAGTAACCAGCTGTTAGGTTGTGGTACAATTCAGTATGCATCATTTGACAGTTATAGGAATAAAGTTGTAAATTATGTCATTATCACTGGATTTAAAATAGACTAACAAAAATATCTATGCAAACCACATTAACATTTTGTTTTGAGGTCTGAGAATATGCTGTTAAAACAATACTATTTTTGTATGCAGACAGGAATGAAATAAGGGCTTACAAACACAAATACAAATTTACATTTAAACAACAACGTTACCTTCAAATTTGAGATTACTGAAATATTTAACTTACTTGGATCCCCAAAACTGTATTAGTTCAATTCTATGTGTTTGAGATTATCATGTACTACATTCAAAAACCACAAAGATTTTGAACTTCATCCACTGTAAAAGACTGACTGGTTTTAAACACTAATGAGTGGTTATTTTGGCTCTAGACCTACCACATTGACTAAAACACAACGGTCTTTTCAACTTTCAACATCTGAATAACTTAAGGGGAGTCACTTGTGGCACAGTTACGTACTAAAGGCAACATGTATCAATGATTTGAGGCCACAAAATGCAACATTCATGCCATAACTCAATTTGATTCCAACTCAAAGTAGAGGCCCAATTCAACACCACACCACTTCACACGTGCTCAAGCCCTTCAATTTTCTTCTGCCCATCATCATTCTGCTACCATTCCACAGGAAAAACCATCATCACATTTGAAATATGCAAACCAGTCAGAACATTTCAAAACATTAATTTCATTTGGGGATTTATTTCTGATCCTGCACTTCATTAAACATGGCATTAAGGAAGCAAATGGACAAGGGTGGTGTACATGTTTCAAGTGCAACTCCTTCACAGTACAATAACATGACATCGCTACCAGAAGACCACACTCATTTAACGTTCCCTGCCAGGTGAACTTCCAATCTCATACAGCAATTATTAATTTGTCATGGAAACTTCCTGCAATATTCCTAAAGCGGCAACAAACAGCATCGAAAGGAGAGTGAATTTCAGCTTAAAGATAATACATTTCCAGAATAAATGCATAAAATTATAGCATCAAGCTTGGTAGGAGAAGAAGTATGGGCAGGCAAAGAAAATGCTTCACAAATACATAGCCTTAGCACCAGGTAGAGGTACATGCTGTGGCCACCTTTACAATTAGACCAAGGATCTTATTGTCCCAATCTGAGAGGAAGCTGAATAGTACCTCAAGCCATTTCAGATATGGTTGTGAATAGAAAAATCAGAACACTTCCACCACAAGTCAAAACTCAGCCATCAAAATCCACAACCATTTGCTTTACTCACAGAATCAGAATCAGAATCACAATCATACTTGTCTGTTTTTACAGCGTTCATGAGACAAAAAGAGGATTTAATGTAACCATTACTGTTCTGAGTAATAAATTTCTCCCTTCAACATATTACAGAATGTACAGTTTAGAGTGGAACCCACTCACAGAATGTACACCAACCATCCATTTTGTAAAATACAGCTTATCACATGTTAAAGCAGGTTTTGGAAACGATCTCCTTCAACTCTAAGGCATCTTGAGACCTGGTGAACATACTATTAAGAATGCTTTTATGTTCCTGTTGAGAAATTGCTGATACTGCATTCCAAATGCCATTCTTCAAGGTCATCCTCTGTGTATCATTTTTATGAATGTGGTCTTGAAGCATCCCCAAAGGTAAGTCACATGGCACTGGATTGGGTGAACAGGCAGGGCACAAAGAAAATTAACTATTCCTGCCAAAATGCTCAATAAGGAGGCCACTCAATAAATGGATGTTTAGGTGGTTACACTTCTTGCTAAAAGAAACTGTATTCATTTTCTTCATAACTCACATTTAAAAAAAATGCTGTGACAATTTGTCCATTGTATCCTTTTAAATTTATTGTATCCAAAATTATGAGGAGTCAGAATTTTCTTGCCGCACTTGTGAGCATACCATATTCCAAATTTAAATTCAAATAACAACCCTCATATAACGTCTGGGATTATCTGCTGATTAGCAGCTGTGATTTTGAGTATTTACATGACTGTTTAAGCAATCTCATCTCTAAAATAAGTTACCATTTCATCTTCACCACTACTGCTGCTTCACACTACCAATTAAAAAACCTAGATTTTTGCGGACATTTATTTTGAACAGAATCAAAACACCATGAAACTGATATATAAATCTCCTATGGCACTCTTTATATGATTTCTTCCATACACAGGTTTCCACAATAAAAACCATCTGTATTACACTGTATTTCATAACCACAAAAACATCAACATCAACATCAACAATAATGTATGCCACAATTAATACTCTGTATTAAAATGTACTTCATATTCATGAACAGTACCAACTGAAGTCTGTTATGCCCAGTTTCTGAACCTGAATTCTTCTCAAGGCTTGCTGATATGTGTGACCGCATATGGAATTGATACACAAGCAAACATGTGGAGATCAAACTACTGGGAATAAGCTATGAAAAGCTGGATAATGCAGCCATCAAGAAGAACTGCACTTTGAAATTAATACACCGTGTAACTTTATACTTTTTTACACTAACAATTATCCTCATTTTAATTATCTGTCTATCTATATGCTTTCCCAAACATTTAGCATTGAATATTCACTTGATGTGGGAAGGCTGTTAAGGCAAATCATAAACTTCCACAGGGAACATGTCTTTGTGCATGCCATGAAGGCATATGAAGGAGTGGAGGTACAGCTCCACTCATTCTAAACCTTGGCTAAAGTGAGTGGTCAGTTTCATCTCCTGGGAGCTTTACCTCCAGGGAACGTGCGTCCAGTACCCACTTAACAAGAGGCTGGGTGAGCCCTAGAGCCAATCCAGATGCATTTGGAAATAAGAAATCTCTTGGGTACTGAACTTCCACAATAATATGACCAAATTATTGGACAATCTTAAAAAACCGTTAAGTGCATTTACACCACATAAAAAAAGAATGGACAACACGTCCACTGCCTGGCCTCATTATACATTCCACATTAAATAACAATTTACTTGAAAATTATAAAATGCCATTTAATGTAAATCTCATTCCACTTTCAATACATTCTTACAATATTAAAATAAGGGAAGACAAGAGTCAAAATACTGACACTGTAATTGCCTTATGACCTTTCAACCATTACCACTTTCATACACAGAGCTATTATAAATTAAGTACACAATTTTAATTCATTCTGAACAAACTAGCAATCCTACGGAAGTTATTAGAATCAGCCGTACAGTAACTTTTCATTTACTTCACTCATAACTGTTACAAACTGCAATGATACATCTGAAAACTGCCAAGTGATACAGGACCTCATTCCAGACATTGCACAATGTGTTTTGCCCAAGTGACCATGATTTTTCAGATTCACTGTTTCAAATAACCACATTTAGGTAGCAAGACTAAAATACAGTATAGCATCTAGGCACACCACTGAACTGCATATCGAAGACCTTGTTGTGCCTGCACATGTTTCAGTATTTCTAAAATCTGTTTGTGTCAGGCATGAAGGTTAAATAACTACATTAGTCAATGCATATGATCTTACTCCTTTCCTGTCACACCAATCACATGGGGCAACAGCATTTTGTGTATCACTGTATGCATTCAATGATAAAGGGAAGAATGAGTTGCATGGAGGAGCAGCAGATGGGTAAAGGCACAGCATGACATCAGTCACTTGTTTGTTACAACCAGTATATATGTTATCTGATCTGTGGAGACATGGAGACACTTCTCATGTAACTAAACTGCTAGTTAGAAGGACAATCCACAGAAATTACTGCCAGTGGCACTCTATATTAATCTCCATAATCATTCTTTATTTAGCACAATCTTGAACAATAAGGACATCTAAGTTTGCACCCGACTGTCCTGAGCTATCAATCTTTAATAACATTTTCCCACACTTGCAGGTAGCTGAATTTGAACAGCAGGTGCGAAGAAATTGTTGACCACTTGGCTAATAGCCGCTGCTGCTGCCATCAGCAAGACAAGAGCCCAGGACTCTATGGTCACGGAATATGACAAAAATATGGCCTTGAATGTAATGTACAGAAGAAACTATGTGGGAATTAAATCTACAGTATTATGGCTTAGAACTTTTATGATCAATTAATTCACTTTCCAGAAACTCTCTACATCCCAACAGATACAGTTACATATTGTCTTTACTTTTCAACTCTGAAAACAAAGTTCCAAGATTGATGTTCTCTGCAGTGCTGCTGTAGACTCCAGTTTTCTGGGATGTTACACCATGTCAGTTAGCAAATCCCAGATTACTTGAAGAATAAAAGACCAACCTGATGTCACTTCTTATGTATTCATCATGTTTTGGAAATTAATATATCCATCATCAGGAGCTTGCGACTATGTTCCTGCAACACGGACACCACTCAAACCCAGCTGCACCAAATCTCCAAACACACAACAAACCGAGAATAAAACGACCGATGTGGTAATTCAACAGCACAGTCGCAAGCTCCTGATGATGGATATATTAATGTCCAAAACATGTTGAATACATAAGAAGTGAAATAAAATAACAAGTGAGATCAAGTTGGTCTTTTATTCTTCAACTATTACAATGATGCACAGTCCAATAAACATAAGATTCCCAGATTACGTACATCTTCAGAGAACAAACTGCTCCAGATAAAAGTTGTGATATAGCAGTATCATATTACTACACAATTATGTAACTGGTAGAAGGTTATGTTTCTCTGCCACATTGATATAATGTGAAAGTATATGGCTAAAGTAAATGATAATTGTTCAACGATTGTTAAAAGTTGACAATGACAGGAAGATGAAGCAAGGAGAGAAAATGATGGCAGCTAGCTAGCTAAATGGCAGTGACTAGGCGATGCAGCAAGGCCTAGACTCATGGGCAAAGACAACGAAATAAGTGGTCTACAGAGATGATAGCAAATCACCACTGTTTATCATAAAGTAGTCTTGCCAAAAGAATTTTCTGCAAAGCACAAGATTTTTGTCTAAATGTAAGATGGTGCTGACAGCGTTTGTGATTAATATTTAAACACAACGGTGCTCTGAAGAGCATGATGCAATTTCAGTTACTCAATAATGTCAGGTGCAAGTTAGTGAAGCTCTTGACCTGGGATTGATTTTGGAACCTCAGGAGAGTCCAAGCTTAGGGAGGCATGAATCCCTTTCTCAAGGCAGTCTTTGGTCTCTAAATTCTTGGAACAGAAAATGTTCAAAATTAATTTTTTGATATCCACATTGAATAAGAGGTTGCATACAGGTGACAAGGCGCAATCCTCTAGTTTGCGGTTTGGGCCAGGGGCTATCAACTCCTTTAAGAAGAAGAAGAAAAAAAAAAAACCCCGGCAAGTTACAAAATGTTATACAGGGCCTTGGACAGATTCTTTGGCATGACCAGGCCACTGAACACAGTTGCACAAAAATTAGGGAAGTATATGTCAGATTCAGTTGCAGCATGGGATGTCAGATGGGCCAAGGGTGCCTCTAAACTCATAAAAATTATAACTTTTTCTGTGGGTATGGAAATGAAAATCCTCAATTAGGGGTATTAATTAATGGCCTTTATCATCCCTCAGCATATAAGCCACACAGTCAGAGTAGATATCTGTTTGTAACATATGGAGGATGTGACATTTTGTCATGCTGTTTCAACTAGTAACAGTAACTTTCATGGGACAGAGTGTATAAAATACAATTCTGCAAGTGCATACTGAAACTGTCCTAACTCTGTGGAATTGCATTTCTTACTTCATACCGAACACTTAATACGTTCCTCATAAACATTCCTAAGAAATGAGATCCATTGCCAATAAAACCATTTCCTGCATTCGCATCTGATTCTCAATGTTTCTGCCTTCTCCTTATTATTTTCTTACTACAAAACTATGTGAAGTATTGTACTTTCAATGACAGTTCTCTTTGCACAGTTTTTGTTCTCCCACAATAACAATGCATTCTCTGGCACTAATGCCTGTATGTTATGTTAAGCTGGTCATCAACTACCTCTCTTACCAATTAACCAGGACACTCCTGGACAATTCCGGTCCTATTTCAGAGGACGATAATACAATGTCAGGTCAGCTGAAGACTTCCAGATGAAATGTCTCACTGTTCGCAAATCCATATTTGAATCCAAAACCTACCAAAAGTAAGACATCATCATCATCAAGATACATTCACTATGAACAGTATATGTTTCTTGGAAACACTATACCTGTACCAATGCCAGTGTTAGAATATAATATTATAACATTATGGAACACATCAGTACAGGTGTTCACTAATGTAACATGATTATCTGACACAAAGAGTAATTCGACTAGAGGCATCATGTTTAAATACTAACATCTGAATTATGACTTAAAATTCATAGCCTGACAAGAGAAAAATATTAACAGTCATATAAACAGTACTTAAGCATGGGTGCATGCACATAGCAGTTCCAATTGATATGCAAGTCAATGTACGTACAATCTTAGAACTTTCATCTGATGGTTAAAAGCCATCCCTATACAGGCCTGGGCAGGCCTTAGGGTGCCAGAACATTCAAGCTCCCAGTATTTCTAGACAATCAGCACATGGAGGAAGCCAGTTTGTCAGCCCTGTGCACCAGCTGCCTTTACCTCCCATGATACATATCCCTGGTACTCATTTCGGTTAGGAGATGAGTCGACCCCAGGAACATAGTGCAGTCAGAAGGATTAAGTCAATGAAAAATCCCAATGACCCCACTGGGGATCAAAACCGCAACCTTCCAGCTTGTAGCGCAGTGCCTCAACCAACTGCACCACCATGTATTCCCCATCTGATGGTTATGCAAGCAGTATAATTTAGTACTTGTGCAAGAGACAAGGCTGTAGGTCCTAGAAATCAAGGTTAAATTTCCAGCGCAGGCAAGAAATTCCTCTCTTCTCCAAAGTGTCTGGACCAGCTATAGGCCACATCCACCCTCCCATGCAAAAATACTGGGGGTAAAGCCTACCACTCACCCCCATCTAGTGCTGAGGCTATGAATGAGTAGTTATATACCACCATTCCTTAATATGACTTCAGAGTGTAAAATGGGACATCTATATACATGCTTTCACCTACATTTCATCATGACAATCACATTCTAAGATTATGAACTGTAATATTACTAATTACTGTGGAACTCCTGCCTAAGGTTCTGAATTTAAAATCTGTCCTCATTTTATGTTCATTTTCAATGATCCCAAGTCAATAAACACTGTGTTAAATTTCCTCCACTTAAGCTTGTGCTCATTTTGGTGGTCAAATTCACTGATCCTTAAAGAAACCTTAAACAGGTTTTCATTATACTAATAGTCCATATACATGTCCAAACTGACAAAGTGGGTGATTATGACACACTTTTAAAATGGATCCTAAACAGAGGTAGCCCAGCATACTACTGAAATTTGTAATACATAAAAGGGATATTTGATGATTGCATTAGCAGCTGCCATTTGCCGTGCAACTGAAGCAGATTAAATTGCAACACACATGACAAAATGTAAGTGCATACTATGACCTCATAAAAGCATATTAATGATGGCAGTGCAGAGACAGATGCAAAGAGAGTTTGGGCTTAACCCACCTACCAAATTGTCCATTTATACTTGGTATATGCACTTTACATAGAGTGGCTGTCTCTGCATAGCCAGAAGTTCAGGGCATTTGCCTGTTACAAAAACAGCTGTGAATGGTGCAACAGGATTTGTGAAAAACCTGTGAAGTTGACAAGGCATAGCAACCAAGAACTCAATCATGCCTCAATCAGCACTATGGAAACTATCAGGAAGCTGAAATGCTATGAATTTCAAATTTTGTAGGAACTTAAACTAGACAAAAGTGTTGAATATACAACATTTTATAATGAAATGATAAAAAAAGTATCTATTGTCAATGATATCCTGCCCAATATTGCACTCAGCAATGAAACCATTTTTCATTTGTTACAAATGCCATAGCTTACTTTTCTTGGAATACAACTTGGCAAGTGTAGACATCATTCACAACCCCCCCCCCCCCCCCCCTTCCCCCCAACAAAAAAAAAAAACAGGTATCATCCCAAACA
>Ga0123354_10005178_pt1 | contig 18856 bp, 15 predicted proteins | sample TergutLab28metaG_2_FD_97872 | JGI IMG/M metagenome (GOLD analysis project Ga0123354, IMG submission 97872) | Labiotermes labralis P4 segment gut microbial communities from Petit-Saut dam, French Guiana - Lab288 P4 | ecosystem: Host-associated > Arthropoda: Insects > Digestive system > Gut ...
TCCCATACAGTATACTGTAAGCATTGAATGTTGAAATTTCATTTGTATGTAAAAATACTTTCAATTTACAAGTGAATTTATGGGTATTTTTTGCCTCTATGTTGCCAGTTCCACATCCAAGTGCAAACAGGATAACATTAATTTATCCAAGCATCTCATGGACCTCACCAATGTCCATTTTTACAATGTAAGTGTATTTTGTAAAAATAGAAGGTATCTGTGAAGTATGTACATGATGTGGGTGGCTTTGTAACAGTGTACTGTGTTTAATAGTCTTTGTAATGATTTCATAAATCATATATTGCCTTTATATTACTCCAAGTTTGCATATGAAGCATGGGTGAAGTCCCATTGGAATTCAAATGCCAGACCATATATTGTCACAATGCAAGTGGCCACTGCTCAGTCGACTCAGTGTTACTTCAAACTAATCCTTTGTTATGTCCTTCAAGGAAAATGAACTTCGATGGTAGCATAATAGGATTAATTTCAATACATGTCAAACAGTTCAATATCAACTACTGTAGTTAACAGCATTCTGTAATGTCAAATGCATGTGATGAGTGCCTGTAGTGCCAGCTGGTCTGTGTTGTCACATCAAGTAGGTTAGGTTAGTTTAGTTTTGTTCATAATTTGTCCACTTTTTCAAACAGAAGGTGTCAATGTCAATTGGTTTAAATTAACATGTTCCATGTATTTACAAGAAGAGTGGATAAAATAATACATGAATCAAATTTTTATCTTGAAACTGATTTGAATGAGAATTATAAGCCACATATTACATCACAGAACAAAATGTATGTTGCAAAGAGGAAGGATCTCCCCTGATTCTAAAATAACACATTCTCTTCCAACTTTTATATAATTTGGTAATATATTTCCCATATTCAATAACTTTTTAAGAAAATATTAGTTTTTCAAAACTGAAAACTTACTCAACTTTTTACAAGCATCGTAAGTGAGGAAGGGAGATTTATACAAGTGAAATTGACCGTACAATAACTGATATTGGTGTGATCCATATTATGTATCTCAATATGTAGATATGCACAATAATCTAAAATTAGGCGATTAAAGGCCAAATCTGTGAAAGCAAACACAGCCTTAAAGTATGAAAAATGTGTGAGAAACACTATTAGGTCGTCAGTTCTATCGATTTTTTAAAGAAATATTGGCTACCTTATGAAAATTCGAATTCTAAACATGTAACACAAAATAGTATATAATATTTTTCCTGGCTACGATACTTTTTTATTCATTTGTAACAGAGCACGTTTTATTTCACATTAAACAAAATATTTTCTAGGCACTAAATTACTATTTACCTCAGTTACACCCTTCGATTCCTTACATTCGCCCAGTCTGTTTACAAGCACTGCAATGTTTGCCATGCCAAAGGTCGAGGCATCGCCAAAGCTGGCCGAATCCTCGCACAAGTGAAATATTATTTATTCGTCTCTTTCAGGCGGAACAAAGTTTGTTAGAATTGGGATGACGTGAATTGCATTGAAAATGTTATTCTGTGCCTGAATAAAAGCGGTGCCTAACGTAAATAACATCTCTGTAACCATATTGCATTCTGTATTCACTGTGCACTTTGGTCGCGACATCTGTAGGTAAATCGTGAAAGCTGAAATGCGGCTGACAACAGTCACGTGACTGGAAAGATTTCGAAGGAAAGTTCGTCGCGGTTTTAACGGTAGCAGTTTGGTGTGATTTGCGTGAAGTAGAAACAAGGGAATAACAACTGCTAGAACATGAACATAATGGAAGAAAAATATCAGCAAACTTGAACGCGACCTGCCATGGACGGCCTGGGGGTGGATCAAGCTCAGCAGGCTATGCGTCATGGGTGAATGAATGTGAAACTGCCTTCACTGCGGTAGGCGTTGTTGACGGATGGATGGGGAGTATCTCGTTGTGAAGCAGCAACTTACTGCATGGTGCAGTCCTTCTTGAGAAGCTAACTGATTTGCGGCTAGTCAAGAAATTCACCGCATTTCACGGAACCCGAAGGTTCATTGCCGCACTCACAAGCCTTCGACACCCGTCCCTATCCTGAGTCAAACCAATCCAGTCCATATACCCACATCCCACCTCCTGGAGATCCGTCCTAATAATATCAACCCATCTACGCCTAGGTCTCCCCAGTGGTCTCTTTCCCTCCGGTTCCCCACCATGAACCTACACACCCCCCTCTCCTCATCTATACGCGCCACATGCCCAGCCAATCTCATTCTGCTACATTTTATCACTCGCACATGGCAAATAACCAAAAGCAACTGAATTGTCCCTTCAGTCACTAAACTACATGACACCAATCCACCAATAATGCAGCACCAACATTCCACTCTGCCCTCACTCACACTGTAACACAATGTTGTCTCAAATCGGTCCGATCATATAAAGTAATGACACTCTGTAGAACATCTCGCTGATATTTTTTGTCCCTGTATAAATATTTCTCAATTCAAAAATTATGAGACTTACATTGTAATTTTTAGGAGACGCATCATTTGACATAAATGTTCCAAATTTCACAGGTATCGAGATCATATGAAGAAAATGTCTGCCATATCTAACGTCGAACCAGAAATTCCATTCAACTGAGCTGTGTGGTGAGCGCAGTATACGATACGCCATAATGGAACCGATCACCTGAGGGCTGCAGCACTCGATTTGACGTGGTATCAGTCTTTGGTTATAATTTTTTCCGCATTGCTGATTGTTTTTAGCAATCGCAGTTCTTGTATCGTACCTCAACTTGAAGAAATTATGTCTGCATCTGTTTGCAAAACGTTACAAAGTGAATTACAAGCACTATTAGACATAATACAAGAAAATACAACGAAACAGAAATAAAAGCCACAGAGGAACGAGTGACCGGCCCGTCGCCTGCACCTCTCCCCAACAACATGCAGCACTCAAAAGAGACACACTTCCATGCCCCTGCGATGGTCGAACCCGCAATCCCAGCAAGCCAAAGGCCGCACACCCATGTAGACCGGCCACTGGGATCGGTTTATGTAGTTTGTTCGTGAAAAATGAAGCCAAGATAGGGGTAGACTTATGACTTAATGGTCTGGCGGCCTTGCGTTCCCTTGCCACTAATAACGGTATATATTGACAGCTGTACAGCAACACGTGTGCACTGTTCTTACAGTTAATATTAATACGAATTTCTGTCCAGACCGCATTATGAGTTTAAGCACAAATGTTACACAGAGAGCTGACATCTGCTTTATGTTGCCTACAGTAAATTGAAGGTACACTTTCAATAAAGCGTGACGTCAACATAAGTCAATTATTTTCATACTGTCTGTAATACGGTAAAGGTAAAGCAGTCCCATTACAGGCCTGGACAGGCCCAGAGGATTCCAGGAAGTTAAGGCTCCCAAATTTCGTGACAACAGCTCAGGATGGTGGTAAGGTCAGCCTTACTCACCGGCCATTTTTACCCCAGGAATTGCTTCTGGTATTCATTTCTGGTCGAGGCTGAGTCGACCCCAGGGTCATAGTGCGATCGGAAGGATTATGTCAATGAAAAATCCACTGACACCAGCTGGGATCGAACCAGCAAAGCACCTTAACCACTGTGCCACCGCGGTCCCCCTCTAATACGGTGCAGTTCTCTTCTCAATAGAGGGTTATACCAATATTTCGACATGTGACTTGGGTCACTGAGGGACAGAATAGCACGCGGCATTACGAAAAGTGCCACCCTCTTCCAATTAGATTTGTGTCTCGAAAGAACTTGACAACCGAATACTCAGAGCGGCACTGTCCCTGCCTCACCATACGTCAGTCTTGACTAAGAGTAATGTACCGTGTTTTCCCTCACTATATTTACATCCATGCAAAGTGCAGAATAACTCATTGAACAGGCCAAAATCACAAGTATTTCTCTCCTCTTTACCCTAAAATCACGCTCTTTTACCTCTAGACATATAAAAGAAACTGGGATTGCAGACCACAATTTGATAACTACCCCTTAACCTGCTAACGTCCACTATAGTGGCATCTCTTAGTAATGCTACTTTCGGGTGACCTTCGTCTGGCAATGCTGACAGCCTTCACTGTCTATCTGACTGCACAATGTCTCAACACTGAATGAATCGTGAAAGCAGTCCTGTGTCATATTTGTGTGAAGACACTTATTCAGCTACCAAAGAGACCCCAATTCACCATGAATGCTTAAGTGTCATAAGTCCTGAAAACGTACTGTGCAGTTGGCTATGTTTTGCATTCAGTAAATGGAATGGAATGTTTTGGTAATAAACCATTTGGGTATTACTAACAGGCAGCTGAGTAACCGTTCTTGGGTAGGGAAAGGGAAAGTTATACCTGATCTATGCATTATACCACCAAGCAATTTGCAGATGTTCGACTTCTTTCAGTAGAGATTTTGCTCTTTGGCGCGTTAGCTGTGCTGAAGGTTCGTTGAGAATGGAACGTTGCGATGTTTCATGTGCGAAACGGGCTGGTGTGCTGTCTGGAGATGAAATACGAGAAATCGTAATGGATTCTGACAGAGATGAGGACAAAAATTACGCATCACAAGAGTCGGAGTACGAAGAGGAACTACGCCCACCTTCGCGACGGTCTTCCATCTCACAGCCTCCAAGTCCAGATCATTCCGCCAGCAAGCTCTGAAGATGAGGATGATATTTGTAAAGTGGCAGGTCAACAGCCACTACCCACTCAGTGGACACTGCCCCCCAAACACCCAAGGCGTGTAGTGTACACCTTTATTGGGGTCCCCAACGGGGGACTGTGATGCTGACACAGGCTGGGCATGAGCCACGGCCATCTATGCCTGTAGGGAGACCAGCCCAAGCTTCTACTATCATCTGAAGACTGGGCACAAGTCACAATAAACACTGGCTTGGCCACAATCACACGAAACGGCGATGTCGTGTGTGTTCAGCGGGGGGCGTGAAGCGAAGGGTGATATTGAGATGTGTCAAGTGTGACGTGGTGCTTTGTGTCGACCGAAACTGTTTTCAGGATTATGACACAAAGACCAACTTTTGTGACATCTATTCGTCCTTCGTCCGTAGAAAGAGATGAAGCCTCGACCACAATGCAAGTAAAAGTACATGAATATTTACAAGTTTTTTCCCCCGAAACAATTCGTCTCCATAACCCCATAAGGACACAACAGCATTTGAAGGCACACCGAACAATGCCTATTTCTTCCACCCCCCAAATTCTTTGTATTTCTCAGATTTATCCTGCTTAGTTCTCGAAATATTCATGTTTTCTCCGAATACCATGCGCAAAATTTAAATACCCCCGCAGAATAATTCGGCAGGGGAACTTACAGACGGAATTTAACTCGGCTGTTAAAGGGCTACCAGCAATTCCCATCACGTGCGCCACCTGCATGATATGTTGACCTTATTTTCCCCGCGATAGAATCAAATATGAATACCGAAAACGTGGAAAAATACTTCATCAAATATAATCCTTCAGTTACCAGCCACAGTTCCAGTAACACACCCACGCACAGTGTCAGTGCAGCATCGCACTTCGACAATGCTCTATCAAACCCAGTTACCCTGTCAGCCACCTTATGTTCATTTGGACTTCTTCCATCAAATAAATATCGCCATTCGCACCTGTCTGATTTTTGTGAAATCACGCTGTTGCAAATTTTACTGCAAATTACCAATTGATGCCGATTTTGATAGATTTCGTTCGACAAAGCAAATTATGCGAAAAATTTACACGCATTTTTGTAATGGTAAAAGTGACTTCTGTCAGCCACAAAATGCAACAAGACTGACGATCTAAATCGTACCGACTTGGAGTTGAGGAAACAGGATCTTCACTTTCAATAAATGCACGAAACACTACGTTTTCCCAGTTAAAATAAGCGTGTATGAAATTCAATATATTGTCTATGAACAAAGTGCTGTCGTAACCCCAGATATTGGCGGCTAATTTGTGAGTCTAACAGCCGAACAGCAGCTTCAGTTCAGACAGTTTATAACAACCGTGTGTTGCCAGCCTCTAACAGCAAACCAGCAGACGAAGAATTTATTTACCATACAGACGGCAATGCTACGTCCTTCAGACGCCCCTCACCTACTCCAATACTAATAATTGTCCTGTGGTATATCATGTCGGTATAGCTTCTCTGATAAACTGTATCCAACCTGATGATGGCCACGGCAGCAATGGCCGAAACATGCAGTTGACAAGTTATATGCAGCTGATAATATAGCTGTGTGGTGACTGCTATATCCTTATAGAATTTTTACGTTAGGTGCTAACAAACACAACAGGGAAGACGCTCTTTGCAGTTAACACATACACACAGTGTGGGCAGAGCGCACAGTTGTTGGATAACAAAGAATTTTGTGTATTAAACGTACAGTGGAATACAACTATATTTCACCCAGCAGTACAGTAGGAATACAACTACATGTTTCGGCCCTATATGTAGGCCATCTTCAGGTTGTGGTTAACTTACAGAGCAGCTATACAAGATGTGCGGGGTGTTTTTGAGGGTGTTTGTGTTTGTAGGGAAGGGGAAGGGGGGAATGTTAAACTGGTGGTGCATCACGTGACCAGTAGGCCTTACAAGGTCAAGAGAGACCAACAACTATCTGCGTCACAGACGATTCTTTCACCAAAATATTCGACCAAGCCCGAATATTTTTGGCGCGCAACAAGCGGCAGGTTTTTACATACAAAAAGATGAAACGCCGATAAGTGGGAAACATGGCTATGACGTAGTGCGTTGCAAGACTACTCGATTTCTCATGGGGTGACAGTGGCCTTTGGGTCGACTCAGTCCTAACATAAATGAGCCCCAGGGATATTTCCTTGCGGTAAAGGCACTCTACGACCTAAAAGTGCCGATCGTCTAGAATTTCAATGTGAAATGTCAATAATGCCAGCCATAAACACACAAATGTGAACGCTGAAAGTCACGTAATGTGACAGCCTGCAGTACAGTTCATCGCTCTGCCGCTGTTAACACTGCACGTGGTGCTGTACACACAGATGTGCAGCAAAAGGAAACTATTTGGGAGCCCGGTTTGGGGCGCTGGGATTGGATACGAAGCGTAAAATTATAGGCGCAGTAGGTCACGTCTGTCCGTTGCTTCACACGTGGGGATTTAAAAAGCGGATACAAATATATAATCAGATTTCAGTCAAACACAACGAAGTTCTTTGCTAGGAAACTCATTTATTTTTTGGCAAGGGAGGTGCAAAGTTGTATAACTTGGACATAATTCGGCGTCGAGGTTTTCTTCAGACAGTGACGGTTACAGAAAATAAGAATATTTTTAAACTAAATGGTAAATTGTGTGAATTCCGAGAAACAATATGTATATATACACACAAATATATAATTTATTTATATATGTTTCATATCGTAACCACAAACCTATTTCATGATTATGGTGATGATGATGTTGAGATGATGACGTGTTCAGATCGAAACATGTAGCAGTACAATTCACACACAGTTCTGTGGACTGTCAGCCAGCTAACTGCCAACTACAAGCAGGCAGTTCGTATCCGGTACAGTGCGGTCAGCAGTCTACGCCGCTGTCAATAGCCGAGCGAACTGATTCGTAGTTCTGAAGTCACCTAATTTTTTGGGACCGCGGCTTCGAAATCCGCTGAGGGCAAGGATGTTCGTGTGTTTGTGTTTGTTTTATATCATGTAAACTGCGGTCTCTGCGACTAGCTGATCGTTCGTGTAGGGAAGTCATACAGATTTGGTGTGTGTCTGTGTTACAGTGTACAGTTGGTGTGTGTCTGTGTTACAGTGCACAGTTGGTGTGTGTCTGTGTTACAGTGCACAAATCTTATCCCTGAGGCGGCCGAGGGCCGGCTTGGGTTGGTGAGCAAAAAGGAAAATTGTTCTAATTAGGGAAGATCTTCCACAATAAAGGGTCGTATATGGTGCATAATGGCTGACGTTTCGGGACAACCTGGTCATGCCAGACGTTATGGTCAGTTTTTCATAACTACGGAAGAAGTTTATGAACGCAAAATGTGAAGCCCAAACGAACCCCCCAAACGTGTGGCCTTTGTAACGAATTTACTGGCCGTCCCGACCTTGCGACTTTGGTGAAATCCAAGAAAGTAGCTGGTCGTAATGTTTTTAGCCTCACGTTCCGGCCTCATTACTCCCCAAGAGATACCACTAATGCTCATATATGATAGGGCTGAGTCGACCCTAGGGCCAAAGTGACCCCGAGGGAAATGTAACCCGCGACCTTCCGCCTGTAGCGCATTGTCAAAACAAACTGCGTCACATCCAACTTTATTTCCTCACATTAGCGACTTTGCCTTTTTGTATAAACCAGTAGGTATTTGGGCGTATAGAGAATTCTACCAAGGCAGACGTGTTTGGTGGGTTAATTGCCTCCAGCACGCAACTATCACGCGGGTTTAGACTGACCCCGAAATATTTGGGAGCCCGTGGTGGGGAGTTGTAGGTGAGTTCGAAATATACAAGTGATGGGGTTCTAGTTTTGTTCTGTCAGTTGCTTGTCCAAGTGCCTGAACGCGCTAACTTGCTGCTGACACGAAGATAAGAGGCTTGAGGAAGGAATTTGTGATTTGAAAACAGCTTTAAGAGAATCCGAAGGTAAGAATATTTATTGCAATGCCCTGCAATTTTGGGCAAATTACTGTGTTCAAATTTGTATAGCTGTAATATAATGTAATGCCTCCCGAGATGGTACCCTGGCCTAACTGCACCTGCCTCGTGAAGACAGTATAATTTAAAGGGGCACGGCTGTTAACGTCAGCGCTGAAGTCACTAATTTCTATGCTGCCGCCAGCCAGACTTACAACCAAATTTAGACTGTCGGAAATCTGGCAAACTGTTCTGCCACACAACCAAGTAAAATGCAAAATGCACTCATCCACATTTCTCAGTTTTCTTATCTAATACTCCAGGGACATCAATTAGTAGTCAACAGTACGTCAATTATGTCAGTAGAATTTAGTAACTAACCGAAAATATTTAATATTAAAATAAAAATATAGAAACAACCACAATTTAGATGTCACAATATAGCAAATACAATGTTTGAATTCCGCAGTGGACCCAAATACTCGTCTTGCCTTCCTTTATATAGCCCAATGTACGCCGGGATATTTGAATAAAGTTCTAAATAATTTTCCTAAATAGCTGTTCAGCAAAATTGCTCAACTCGAGTAAATGAACTCAAAACTGTTTTCTAACACGTCCAACACATTTTACCTTGGATACTCAGCAGCAGTCTGCGTCTCGTACACATAATAGAAATTCTTCTTCAGCGCAGAAGTCAGAACAACACTTCACGTTGACCAAACACGCAAATATAACCAAAATTGCCACGAGAATGAGGGCGTTTGTTTAGTTACATTGGACTATATAGAGTAGGGCCGCTAACACATATAGAAATGTGTGTATTCTTCAGTGCATTGCACTGTTTGCCACGGGGAATTTCACTGAATGTTCACAAACTTCGCTACTGTACGGAAAAAGGGAAATCATTTTCTGAGTTGCACATATCTGTAAGTGCAGTGCGCTGCTTTTGTCAGCATTCGATGGCTTTTCGCGACTGATTTCTAACTCAAATCTATAAGTACGTTGTTCATTTATTACACTACCGAGCCCTGATCTGCCTTCGGTGTGAGGGCGAAATACGAGGCGATCCTACTGTGTGGGTCCTTCAGACGGAGCCAGCTGTTCTAAGAAACTTTCTGACGCCGTCTGCCTTCTGTCTTGAAAACGAAGGTTTGGATAATCGAAATTCCGTGTTTTTAATTAATCCTGATAATCGACAGCTTATTGATGCATTTGAATACGAAAGCGATATATCTGACATCCTTATAAATCCGACTGGGAGGAGTCGGTGTTAGTTTGATGGGATTGCGGGTTCGAATTCCACTTGGGGGCACGGAAGTCTGTCTCTTGTAAGTGTTGTGTGTCGTCAGGTAGAGGTCAGGGCCTCGGGCTTATTGCTGACGCCACCACATCACGCGTCAGTGTCACAACGACGCCGTCCACAATCTGGCACTGCCGTCTGGTCTTGCTATGACAATGACCGGCAGTCGCAATGCTAAAATACAGTCGGATGGAATCTTCGATTTGGCAGTGAGCTCTAGGCAATGCACATAGCAGTGCTGGTAGGAAAACCAAATTATACTGGCTGCTGAATGGGGCACGCGCTGGCGCACGGCGTTACGAGCCGGAAGGTCGCGGGATATGTGTAATGAAGACCGAGACATAGATGGGAGAATAATATTAACCTGGATTTTCAGGAAGTGGGATGGGGACGAGAGTAGTAACCAGGCAGCCATAGCCCACATTATTAAAAAGGTTCGGCTTTCGACTTGTAGTTTTAGGTGCCTTCTTCAGGGTGGCAGCCCCGTACAGTCAGGTAGAGGTTCCTCCGTCGCCCGCTACGCCAAATGTTTCGACTGGGATCTTCATCAGGGTGGCAGCCCCGTACAGTTTGGTAGCGTGGCCTCCGTACGGACTGGTATAGAATTGGGTTGAATGCAAGAGGGACCTAAATGCGTCCCGCGCACTGCTCGTTCTTGAACGCATAATATTAAAAAGGAAGGAAGGCTACCACCATATAGTTTGGTAGCGGGGCCTCCGTGCAGAGTGGTATAGGGTAGGGTTGAGTGCAAGAGGGACCTAAATGCGTCCCGCGCACTGCTCGTTCTTGAGTGCATAATATTAAAAAGGAAGGAAGGCTACCTCCGTACAGTTTGGTAACGCGGTCTCCGTGCAGACTGGTATAGGGTAGGGTTGAGTGCAAGAGGGACCTAAATGCGTCCCGCGCACTGCTCATTATTGAGCGCATAATATTAAATAGGAAGTAAAGCTACCACCGTACAGATTTGTAGCGCTTCCTACGTGCGGACTGGTAGAGGTTCGGAATGAGTGTAAGAGGGATCTAAATGCGACCCGCGTACTGCTCGTTCTTGAGCATAATATTAAAGAGGAACGGTGCCCCCCGTACATTTTGGTATTGCGGTTCCTCTGTAGCCACCCCGACGCTGATGGTGGGTTTGAGTGTAAGGGAGACCTAAATGCGTCCCGCGCACTGCTCGTTCTTGAGCGCATAATATTAGAAAAGGAAGGCAGACTCCCGTACACTTTGGTAAGGGGGTTCCTCCGTAGGCACTAGTGCAAGAACTGTTTGAAGCGCGACCGAAGCTGTACTCGGTCTTGAACGATGTTATTAAGAAAGGGATAGGTTGTAAGAGTGAGTGGCCCCCGTACAGTTTTGGTGTGGAGGTTCGTTCGTAGCTACCAGTGCACCCGGGAGGAGGCGCTACTTGTTACGTCCGTGACAGAGCAGGATGTGAAGGTTCCGTCCGGATTGCTCCCCACCTAGAGCAGAGTGTAGGGACAACCCTGGAGGCTGACGGTAGCGGGATCCTTCGGGATAACAGGAGGTGATGTCATTGCATACCTGCACGTTCGTAGAGAAGCCTTGTTCTGCGGAAGCAGCAATATTCTCGGCGGAGGAAATGTTCCAGAATGGCGAGTAATGCACATAGGTAAGAAACATATATATAACCAGGTATGGTCATGTCATATGACTAGCAGTAGGGCGGGGGTTTCGAATAAAAAGTCCAGTCACAGGACCCCAGTCATTGAAATCTGTGTGCTTTGAAACCTGTGTGTGTGTGTGTGTGTGTGCTGTGAATCCTGTGTGACGGTCGTGAAGAAGGACTGGGCGTGACACCGTGCAGTTTGGTAAGTGCAATGCGACACCTCTTAATACGCTTCCATTAGCTTATACTGTGCGTAGAACTATAAGACAATGGAACGCATTAACGTGTCGCAGTGTGCTTACCGGGGAAAACGTATCATTTTGCAGGAAGAAGAAGGGCGTGGCATCTGAAAATTAGAATTCACTAGTAAGAAGGTAAGTGAAGAAATACGTTATGTGAGATGTGTTAACTACATATATCGTCGCGTTATTGTGCTCATGTTTGTACATTTATCAGGAATGCAATACGCTCGATTGTGTGATCAGAAATAATTCGACATACATCTGTGATTTCCATTCTTGGTTCCTGTGCGAAACACGAGCATGACGGTGCAATTGTATAAGAGCGTAACTGTACGGTTTCACTTAGGGCCTGTTTGTGCGTAGGCAGACCGAGGGTACCGGTACATCCCGGGAAAAGTAGCTGTTAAGAAGAAGGGGAATGGCGTGGCTCTCGGCGTGACCGTGCACGGTAAGTGGAGTGCTAAATTAATCCTCTGTGGAATGCAGTGAGCAAATAAGTTGAAGTTAAATTCGCGCTTATATATTCACGTTGCCGAACACTCGGCAGATGTGCAAAACATCGCTGTATATGTTCAACATAGTCTACGTTCATTTACATTCGAATCGTCTGAGGGTCACTGCTAGAGGTTACGGAATGGAGTAACCTCTACCAGAACCCCTAAGACAAAACGGAGGTGAATGAACGTAAGCTGTGATGCGCATATGCATATGTGCTCTGTTTATCTGCCGAGTGTTCTGCAAGAGGTGCATAAGAGCGTGACGTCGAGTGACAGAGAATTAATTTGCCCTTACACTTAGGCTCATCTTCGCCAGCTTAACCCAAGGTTTTGCTATAGAGAAGGAGCGGCCTACGCCGAGGGATAAATCAGGTTGGTGGAGTGTTTTTTTCACAACACTGTCTACACACGAAATAAAGAAAAACAACAAACACAACTTGATAACCTTATTTATTTAATATTATATGTATGTGTCTTACACAAATGATACAAGTTCCTCGAATAGGTGAGGATAATTTATGTGTGCACTGGCGTTGGGCATCGGCTTCACGTACTCCACAGACGTCAACGACATCGTCACGTATGATAATAAGTCAGGCAAAGCAACTACGTAATCGCGCATTTTCTGATGCACGATATTGAACACTCGGGCAAGGTAGTGCAGATCCAGTTCCGTCAGGCATATATACTCGCTGCCGACATACAGTCTGGTCAATCAGCGGCGACGTTTCGGCACACCTAACCGAAAGTTACCACTTTCACACTTGATGGTTGGTGGCACCACCTCCTACCCCTCCTTGCACATAGCATGGGCGACGGCGGGTAGACACAGCCAGCGTGTAGACCTGCTCGTCCGTGAGAATGATGGCCTTGGACCCGCAGCTCTGTATGACACCGAATTCCACCAAAGGGAGATAGTCACGGGCGGGGTAGAAACCGACAGACACGTGTTCGGTCTTGTTTGTATTTAGGAAAAACAGACGCCTCAGCAGCACTCTCTGGGGATTGAATGCAGGATTGTCCACCCAGTAGGTGTAGATGTCACTGTAGGTCGAGGCGTTAGGCGGCAACTGCGTCTCCTCCTCCTCCATGGAGAGGACCCTCTTCCCCTCCTACGCTTGGCAGCAGCTGCAACGTCGGAAGCCGATCGTTTACTAGTGGACTCCATCGCTCAGGAAGCAGAGTGATGGGAGTGGCGCCGTACTTGTCCAGTTTATTCCAAAGCTGCAACAAAGGTGGCAGAATGACGTATCATGTCAGCAGGGCATTGGACATACTCTTTCTTTTGCAGATAGTACATCAACCAATCGTAGAGGGAATGCGTGGTTTTGGTGAGCGCAAGAAAATCTGGGAAACTTGTGGCATGGCAATGTACACCAGCGTTTGTGATTGAAAGAGACGGGTGGGGGCACTCGAGATCCTCTAGGTTATGGATCGGCCGTCCCGTCAGTCCGGCGAGGAATTTACATTTTGAGAGTCGTAGGCGTAGAGGTGTATGAAACCGGCCACGGCCTCATGAGGACAGTGTGCAATTCTTTATATTCTGTATGTCCGTCAGCCCAATTCAGGCCGTTCTCTGACGAGCCGTGATCCGCCATCTTGTAGGGGCTCTTGAAACGGAACGTCTCGGCCGCATTGTCTCTGGCCAAAGAAAGTTTCCTGATGACCGTCTCGTTCTGTCGCCCCCGCAAGAACTCGAAATCAATCACGACCTCCCTCCTTCCTCCAGACATGTTATATTAGGAATAATTTGAATCGGGCAGGGTACCTGCCTTTTATAGGCAGCTGCGGCAGCATTGACCCCAGTCGCCCCGAGCCATCTGGGCCCCGAATTCGGCAGTGAACAGCCGCTCCACCTGCCGGTCTGCATGGTCGCAAGCATCGAAGAGCGAGATGAACTTTTGGGGCGTGTAGCGCCTATCCGTGTAGAGGGCGAATAGACAGCAATACTTTCCGCGGACGTCGGTCTTCAGGCTTTACATCTGACGCCTGTTATACTCCCAGGTCTTGCAGTTGCGTTTGATGAATGCCTGGATGCTGGGTACCAGCGGTACGATGTCATATGAATCAAGTAGTAGACACTCGAAAATTTGGGTCGTAAGTGCCCGGCTAGCCAGTGTCAACCTCCCTCTGTGTGGGAATCGGCATTGACGATGACGGTGGTGGTTTGCGTGATCGATTGTGGCAGGAGATCGGAGGGGAAAACGTCGAGGAAGGAGCTGACGTCACGCAGAGTACACAGTATCTGCACGGTGTCCATTTCAAAAGTCGGTCGTGACTGTACGTTCGAAATCTATGATGACTGAATTGTCGAATTCTAGATACAACAGGCACGTAATCGCCTCGGAGAACGCGTTATTGAATTTCAATTCGATCCTGATACTGCCTTTCTCGGGGTGGGACGTATGACCCTCCGACGCGCATCTATCAGGTGTGAGGTCAAAGAATAACATGAAATAGCATTTTATAGACATATCGTGTGTTATCTGCAGCCCCGTTTTCGAGTGATGTGTGCCGAACGCCTCGAACAGTTTCCTGTAGCCCATGAAGGACGTCTTTTCATAGTCCATGCCCAGAGTTAGGCCCTCGTTAGGAAACTATTTACCGTTCACAAATTGCGAAAAATCGCTGATGTCGTAATGCTGAAATTTTTAAGGGTTGCTGTACAACTAACCGTTAAAATCTGTGTTCTTAACCATGGTGAACAGCAGACGTTTCGAGATGGGACCAAGGACGGCATTGTCTATGGACAGGGATTTCGATTCGGCCGCGAATGTGAACGTCTTGAGTTCGACTCTCGTCAGGTTAGAGAGCGCGAGACTCCCCCTGTTTTTCAGTGTCGCAGTGTGAGCCAGCAATATGTCGGGGTTCGGCTTGACGCGCCTGACCGGTAATTGGGCGTCCAAATATTTGAAAACGGTCTTTGAATGGACGCTCTTTTTCATCGGATAGAAGCTGGGTCGGGCCTTGGTCAACCTGATCTGAAACCTGATGCCCGGCAACGAGTATAGGGGCACGTTTCATATGTCGCTATGTAGTCGACCGAATAGCTGGACTTCCCTACTCGCGCTAATCCTGCTCCAACGAAGGATTAATCCCTTTTTAGTCATGGCGGTTATATTCTCGGCGGAGGGGTCGACAGGCTGCAAGTCGCCAGTATCGAGATACCAGTAGGCGTTCGAGAGATGAGTGGCTGCGGCATCTGAGCCATAGGTCATCAGAGTCTCGGGATATCAGCGGTACTGGTAATGCTCGCTGGCCTGCGTGATGTTGACTCCATTGAGAGTGACGTTACATTTACGGAATTTGAAGTGGAGGAAATTATTTGTCACGCTCGTGTGGTCCGAAAAGTCCACATCCTTTCCCGAGGCCGATATCAATATACCTCGGACGTACAGTTTGGTATCTAAATCAATGTACGTGTCGAAATCGGCATGTATTAATAATTCCAGATCATTTTGATCGACGGGGGCGATCGGTGTATATGCGACCTCTGTTGTCCCGAGCACAGACGTCTGTGTAGGCCTATGTGCAAAGATGTTAATCTCGCTTCTAACGGACTGCTGTAGAGTGCCTGGAGTGAAACTAGGAAAAGATGTACCTTTTTATTATTTTTCTCGTGGCACGCTTGATCTTTGTAGGATCCTTCCTCCTCTTCTCCTTCTTACCTCCCGCCACAGCCTCACCGTGGTCGCGTTTGCGGCCACGGCCTCGCAATTTGCTAATCAAATTTTGGGCGCATTCAGTTACTTGTGTAGACACGGTCGTCGTTTCTGTAGGGCTGCGTTCAGCGATATCGGTCAGGATCTTGCCACCGGTACGCAGCGTCTCGCGGCCCACTGCTTTGGCCCCGCTCTACAGGAGTGAGCGGACCCAACGGAAGAGACTGCAGAAAAATTGCCTATCCCGTGGCGTTGCTGAAGCTAGAGCGGTGCGGAGTAGACGGGACCGATCCCCGGGGTAGTTAGGCCGCGACCTGCCTGATTTAGGTAGTATATTTCTGTCTGATCCATAGCTATAAATTTCCTATTCAAGATGGCGACGCCCCGTTTTATACACTTTACCTCTTGTAATTTTTCCGAAAATGAAGCATTACTTTTGTGGGCGTCGTGCTGTCCTCGAAGGGGATGTGCAACCCCTCTGTCGTCAGGAATTCTCTTCGAATATCCTGAAATCTGCGCTGCTCGACAGGCACGTAATACACGTTTCGAAACTCGTGCTGGCACGATGATGATGATGGGAAGACGTATGTCCGCAGGCTGCGGAAGGTGCTGTCGCCCACAAACTGCGGTGATGTCAAGTTACAGTATATTAGGGCAAGTGTTTCCTCGGGTGGTGAGGAACAGGAAATTTCACACAGCCTCACCTCCCAACAGGAAGTGTAACCCAGGTCCACGGGCTGACCCAGTTTCACCGTGAAATTGGCGTGAGTATTCTGTTCGTAGATGTCGCGCTAGGCGGTGCTGAACAGAGTGAAGTAAAAATGGCTATTAGTCGCCATAATTTCTCTCATATATACTTCACGCTAGCTGCAGGCATCCAGGAGTCGAAGTCCTGACTGTAACCTCACCACCGGACGCGATATTCGCGAATGCCGCGTCTGACCCTCTTGTCCAGTGTTTTATCTATCTTATAGGAGGTCCGGTCGGTTATTCGTTCGGGGGTCAGTTCCTCGCGATAAAACTGGCCTTCTATAGGCGTGATATTTAAATCCTCTAGTTCATAGACGGCACGCGACCGCCTATGGGTTACTTTAGCGACCTTGAAAATCTCGGCAACTTTGGCAAACCTCAGCTTCTCTTTGCAGATGCGAACGTACTGCCCCACCCGAAACGTCGCTGATTTCGCGACGCGAACGCCTTCCCGGGCCGCCTCCATCGGCTTCCATATAGCAAGCACGTCCGAGTCGGTGACTCGCGAGGGCGCCATGCCTGTCGTCGAATGAACCGTGTCATTGTAGGCCTTGACAAATTTTGGTAATACGTCAATATATCTGTACGGACTTTTATACGTAAAATATTTGTAGATTCTATCGCGAAACGTGCGATGCACGCTTTCCACTACCGCACATTTCAAGTCGGGTTTCCTGCACACCTGAAACTGGATGCCTTCGTCCTGTAACATGTCCTGAAAATGCTTATTTAGAAATTCCTTGCCCTTATGAGTGCGCACCTCTATTGGGCGGCGGCGCCGACGTTCATCGAATATGGACCGAAACGCCGAGGCGACAGAAGGCCCGCTCTTTGTCCTTATGGGGATCAGATGTAGATATTTCGAGAATACGTCTATTACCGAAAGACTATCTATAATTATCATTATATTTGACATGGTCTGCACATCTAGAAGGTCGTATTCTCAAACATCCAATACGTTAAACACAGTATAGGGATTACGCGCGAACCTCTTTCGCTCCGGTCTGTGAAGCGTATATGCGTCCTGTTTCTCTAACCATGCTTTGATGACGTCAGCAGATTTATTTTTCGCCGTCGCCACCCGCAGCTTCCGCAGAGTCGAAAATGCCGACGGTCGGGCAATGTCATAATATAACCTGCTAATAGTGGACATTAATATTTCTTCCACTTACGACATAACGCTGATTCTACACCGCGTCCCTTCGGTTTCGCAAGGAGGGCCCAATGACTTCGCGAAATTTCTTTCCTCGCGTTATATTAATGTTATCGCCAGGCTGATATGTTAGTCAAATGAACGTTAGTCAATACCAATATTTGTTTATACGTCTTCAAGTGCTCCTTGTCTACAAGTTATGTATTCACATTCTTACGCGTCAGTAATTCCCACAGCCCCTCCGTAGCTCTAAACGCAGTGCCCTTAATTTATAAATTAGCATCAGGATCTATAAACACCGGGGAATCACTAAACATCATTTGCTCGCCTTCCCTACGGATACCGTATTGTATGTCGAGAAAACGTCTCGGGGGACTAGCTATTGTTTCTTCTTTTTCCTCCGTGGCGTCATCATATCCTTGTTTAGGGGTCTCTGTCAAAGCAATAGGTGAGGTAGGCGGCGTTTTCTCTTCGACTTTAGGGACAATCAACTGTTTCGGTAGCTCTGGCTCGGTGGGGGAGGGCAGCTCCCTGTCAGGCATCACTCGTCTTAGGAAGTCAGAGATAGCCTTAGTCCGCGTCTTCCGTCTGATATCGGCCTCGCGAAACTTATTACGTATCTTAACCCACTCTTCCCTCGGATGTTGTTTTTTACGTCTGCTACTACGTTTCTTAGGTGAGGTGCCCCAATCGGCTGGGACGAGTTACATCTTACGTAATATGTCTATCCGGGCTTAAGGATTAAGCTGGCGATCTTTGGTTGTATGGCGCTCTGTAGGGGCAATAGAAATCCCCCGCGTTGCACTATGAGCCGTTTCTTTTCAGACAGCGGTACATGCCTGTCTGCGACCTTGCGTAACGCTGAAGTGTGTTTCTTTAGTTTACGGGTCTTACAACCTGACAAACGTGTTTATCCATTCAGAAGATTCAACACACATTCGCTTACACAGTTCTCGAGTTCCGTGTTACAATTTGTTATGAGGGCTTTACGTAATCTCGGTTCAGCTGTCTTGAGCA
>Ga0123354_10005179_pt1 | contig 18852 bp, 9 predicted proteins | sample TergutLab28metaG_2_FD_97872 | JGI IMG/M metagenome (GOLD analysis project Ga0123354, IMG submission 97872) | Labiotermes labralis P4 segment gut microbial communities from Petit-Saut dam, French Guiana - Lab288 P4 | ecosystem: Host-associated > Arthropoda: Insects > Digestive system > Gut ...
ATTTGGGATTTGTTTGTTGAAAGAGTAATTTTGTGTTACAACGTAAGTTTCAGTGCCTAAAATTGACTTCGAAAGCCCCTTATGAAAGAAAGGCTTTAAAAGGACCGATCGAAGCTTCATATGGACGGGATGCGCAGAACATGCGGCACAGATTGAAAATGTTCTACAGAATGTGATGCATCAGTACATTCAACTTCGCTTGTTTTGAGGTATACAATATGTTACCGGCTGTTATTAACGTGTTTGTCAATATCGGACAGCAATTCTAACCTTGAACAGTAGCAACTCAATACCACTTATGATGTTAGCCAGATCGCAACGGAGACAGAAATCAAGCACGTAGCATCACGTGACCTGGAACTGTTGCTGCGTCTAGAAACTAGAAACTGCACTATCATTAGGTGATAGGAGATACACGTGAAGTATTATGACATAGAAAATGTTCAGTTTATGAAGTTCAATGGAGATACGCAGCTGCACTCTTAAGTATGTATTTACTAAACTACGGTGAATAGAAACGCCCCTTGTGACTACGGGCTGCATTTGGATGGTCAGACTACTCCAAAATTACGCTACGAAACACAGGCTTCTGCTTTAAGTTAAGCTACCGTGATGCTGTGCAGAGAGCTGACCATTCCTCTCACCGTCCCCCACCGCAACCCCGATTAGTTGCAGGTCTGAATATTTGGATGGTGTTACGTCAAAAGTTACACGCTGAGAAGATATATAATTATTGTTTCTGTTGTTCCTTATTTTTATATTTGCACTATACTAAGAACACTGTATTAACCCGTTAATTTTTATTGATTATTTCATTTGTTGCAATCAGGAAGTGTTTTGGAACTGGAACCCACATTGCAGATGAAAGAATTCGCCTAATGCAGTGTCCGTGTAATTGCATGAACTGCACACCGTAGGAGTCGCCGTACATTTACATTAATATTTCCATTCATTTCGCAACCTGTCAGTGTACACTGTGTGTAACAGTTCTACATGTTAATGTGCAGGGAGTGTATAATAACTGAACTGATCTGAGAGAACAAACACCGATCACATAAAGTTTACCAAAATTACAATTTTCTGTAAACAGTTGTGTAACAAGTCGTAACTTTCTTTCATCGGTTGTGTTATGACGTCGATAGAAATAATTGTTACTTTGTACATAGCGAAAACATAAATCGTTACAGACAATTTGGTAATTAACAGCTGACAGCACGAAAAATGTGCACGTGGCTGTAGAATTAGATTAAGAAGAAGACACATATTTATTTCTGTTGAACCTGATGTAGTACACATCGATACCCGCTTTAGTGATACTGCGATACGCCATAAAGTTTTTAGCCTTCACCATCTTCGCTCTGCTGTCAAACAGTTATTAGAGCTGGACACTAATATTGCTGTAACCTTCTGTGTGATTTGTGAATGGCTACTGTTTTGAGATGTGTCCATTTGTGAGTGACTTTAGCTGAGATCTGAAAAGTAAGACGGATTGAAAATTAATCTGCAATACTGTGCTTCTGTATATTGGTTAGTGCGAATTTTAATGATGGAGTTTAAGAGCACGATCCAATAACAAAAACTTATACTAAGGTTTTTACGCTCAGATTGTGTGGTAGACGCCCTCCGCTTCGTTACTAGTAATGCAAGATTCAATTTGTTTGATGACGGAGATAGACCAACCAGTATATGTTAGATTAAAACTATCGATATTGAATGGCCATATAGCACTCTTGGAGATAAATGGCTTCAGGGTTGATGTCTTCGCTGTTCTGGAATATTTCCTGCATTGATTGATGGTTTCGAACATTTCAGGACACTCTGTAGTTCCTATGTCTTGGGTCGAGCAATCAAGGAAGAAGGTGAATTCAATATGAAGTCCAGAAATTTCGATAACTGAACACCAAACGACGCTGCGTAATTTCCTAGAAGAGCGACGACACTATTGCATTGTGCGGAACCCTGAAACCACGCGTTGCCAGGCCGTTACGGTAAATGAAGAGGTAAAAATTTAACGCTAACGCTAACGCTTTACAGTGTTACGTTACGTTACAGTACACCGCCTATCGCTTTTTACTCAAGCGACTAGGTGTCCATCTTGAAACTTCTCCTGAATCTTCAGACTTTGTCACCAACAACTTTGACACTGGATGTTATTCTGAAGCACAGGATAAGTTAAAAATTTAAGGCAAAACTTAGCCTCCAGACAATGCTGCCAACCGTGGGAATTGCTGCAATAAAATATTAAACATTTTTGGGCATTTATGCTAAAGCGATGTTCGCCACAGAAAACTGCATTTTGGTACCGACTGCTTGCAGGTTTACCTTCCCGAAAAAAAAAATTTTCCATCGTCAGATCTGTAAAGAATGGAAGAAGACACTGAACAAAAACACAGATAATTATGTTAGTATAATACTTACCGTAATGCAGCATATCAAATATTGAAACTGATTCAGACATTTGTTTTGCTGTATTGCTTTGTATATTGCCTCTTAAAGAAAATAAAATTATTAAGCAATTTGTAATGTTTGAGGGTAACAAGTGAAACAGAATGTCTTCTGTCACATTCACAGTGTGATTCATAATTTTATGTGTTATATGTTTATATATATTATATATGTCGAAGGCTCTTATTCACATCGATCCGGCACAAATTTAATTGTGACATCTGCTGTTGTGTTAAATGGACCAGTCTTGTGTTCGTGGGTGCTGCTTGCTACCGTGATGTGGCCTTCCACAATCCTGCTGAAGGCTGTGACGTCTCCAGCAGTTGCTATGCCACTTCATTTCCCTATCGACTTACGACTTGCAATATAATGTAAATTTTGTTACGTCAGCATAACTCAGTAAACATGAAAATGTGTGTTAAAATAAGCGCCATAAACTGTACCTTAGTGTAAACGTAACGATGTGTTTGGTTAAATTACTGCTTTGTGAATTTGTTTGAATCACACAATTGTCTTTCCAAACAGATGCACACCGTGCCTAAAATATAACAGTTATTCTGTGAGTGTGTACTGAAGGCGGATGGTAAATTTCCCCAGTTTTCTTATCGGAAATTAGGGTTGCTAAAAGTATCTTTCGAACTTCTTGTGATAATCCGACTTCTGGACCCGTAGTAAAATATCTCAAAGTGTCTATCGTGTTGTAAAAAGCCTAGTGTGGTGACTGGAAGTCCTGTTATGTCATCATTATTTGTATCATTCACACATACATTTCCTTTATAAGGTTATATGAAATTTTTAGCTTTGCAGATGTTTTATGTGACGGAAGGAAGGTGTTGGATTCGACAATCTTTTGGCGCCTGTGTGGATTTCATCACTCGAAGGAAATGTGAAAGCAAGACTTGCTCTTTGTTTAAGGGTAAATAATCATCTCCTATGCAACGCTTCGTTAAAAGTCACAAGGCAGTAATTCAAGAGTTTTCTGCAGTGAAGAATTTACAGGAAACAATTAGAGAAGAGGAAGTAGATAGGCCTGAATATGGAGTGTTTAATTTGGATTCCTGCAAGTTATGATTTTTTAATGCTTTACTTTCAAATTGTCTGTGTTTATATATTCAAAATTTCAGTCGAATCTTTAAGGACTATTGAATATATGAAGCTGACGTCAATACGCGTAGGTGTATGTATTTAGTACATACATATAAGCGGAATATATTTTATATTATGTTCGGGTGTTAATATGAAAGTAATGAAATTTCGTTTTATTTTAATTTCACATTTTGATATCCCTTTTTGACACCTCGACTCCAGATGTGTCAAGGTAGTTCTAGAGAACACGCAGACGTTTGTAATGCCCTAGACAGAACGATTCAATGCACATTTGATTGCAACCATTGACTGCATATTCCCGTAGTTTTAGTGGTAAGAATTAAAATAAAAATTTCTTTTCAGTGTTATTGAAAAATATTTTCTCGCGGGTCATTAAAATCCTTGCACGAAATGTAGGCGATGTCGTCACTAAGGACAAAGATACATGCCACTGGAGGAAGTAATTTTTAGACTCCTTTTGGAAGGCGACAAAATATACCGCTGCTCAACTCTCGAAGTTTTCACACGCCATCAAAATAATAAAATTCTTCCTTGAAAAATTCCCTCCACTGCTACATGAGTATTGTATGCGCGTGGGCATTTTCGGAAGAAAAATCAATTTCCTTCATTGTCCGTCCATCTGTTCGCATTCATCAGCGCCTCTCCTCTGAACAGGTTCCCCTTAAATTTTATATTGGAAGCACAAGAAAACATTTAAAAAATCTATAATTATTTCAATTTGGGGATAAATTATAAAACTTTACATTTAACCAAAGAACGTTTCCTTGTTAGCGACGACATTAATCACAATAAACGTTCTCTTTTCAAGGGAAGTGCTAACAGTTTTGTCATTTCGGACGAAAGTGTGTAAATATTTCTCGCACACACCACAATGTCACGTCATACACTAATTGTCTATCTTGTCCTCAAATTACCAGGAGATGTAGTGATATTCTTCATTATCTGTCAACACTCAGTCTCTTGAATGGTCGGTATTTTTATCATTACACCAAGCGGGGTCTGGTGTTTTTGTATAGTGAAAGGACAGCTTAGAAAAAATAACCATTAAATTGTCTCTACAACGTAATTCAATTAGTGTTGCCAACTTTCAGTATTGCTGAAATGAAGCACAAGTCATTGCTTTGGCTAAAAAGTTTCACTACAATAAACTGCATACCGATACTAATGTTGTGCAGCTGTTAAAACACTGAAACTTAACCATGTATTTCTTTTACTATTCGGCCGCTGATATTACCTTTTAAAGAACATAAAATCAATAAGGGAATTTCTAGTGTTTAAGATAAAAAAAAATGCTGGAGTAGGTCATTTATATAACTTTTCAGACTTGATGTGACGAGAAGTGAACAAATTTGTGACAGCACACAATTAATAATTTGTTTTTTTTTTATAATAATTCCCAGTTTTGTAGTCAAGGTGGAAGGGGAGGTTTTCTGGCTTTGGCATGTAAACTACAATGAATTTTGTAATCATAGACTATACATTAGCAAAGCTACCAACATATGCATTACTACGGTTCAGAGATTGACCTTGATCTAAAGCACGAGAAGTGTGTTGCGCACACTTGTACAATATTAGGAGAACCCACACGTTTATCCAAAGGAGGAATCCCCTGAAATTTATTTATGATGTATACATAGAATACGTGTGATAAAGTGGAATATGTGGATCATCTTAATGTTTAAACTAACAATTTGAGATTATTAGTGAAAGACTTAACATGTAGGATTGACACTGCCGAATTTTGGATTGTTTGTCATGATTTCTGAACAAATTGAAAATTTTATTGATAAGAATAGTAGAACTGTGAAGGAGACAACAAAAAATAAAGTGGTTAAAATTTACGAAGTGTGTTGTTCGTACTTAGAAAGTTGGACTTTGTAGACAGTGGGAATACAAGACTTGGAGGGATGTCTTATTAGTAGTTAAGCTGGCTGGTGTAGTAAGGTATTGATCTTTGAGTATTGGTGTTTATGAAACTGGATATAAAGCTGAGAAATCTAAAGAACTGTGTAATAACCGAAGCATTATTTCGTATACGTTGACGCTAATGGCGAATACAAAAAAGGTTGAAGAATAAAAGACCAACTTGATGTCACTTGCTATTTTATTTCACTTCTTATGTGCTCAACATATTTCGGACATTAATATATCCATAATCAGGAGCTTGCGACTATTCTGCTGAATTACCACATTGGTAGTATTGTTCTTGGTTCGATGTGTGTTGGAGTTTCGGTGAGGTTGGGTTGGAGTGGTATCCGTGTTGCCTGCCTATTATCAATCCTCACACTCTGAATTCTTCCCGCATTCTGATCTCGAGACATGATCATGTACTTAGTTTTATCTGCACTTGCTTCCAGTTCAATCTCCCTAGTAGCAGCTACTAAAGCTTCTGCATTTTCCCTTAGAGTGTGTATGCTTCCTCCCAGTATATTAACATCGTCGGCATAAGCCAGCAGCTGATGTGTACCATTTAGCTATACATACAATTATTCCATCATAAGAATCAACTCATTCCAGAAAAACACCCTAATTAACAAAATCGTACGTTCCAACTACTTTAAAACCAATATTATACGTCACACCCCACATGATATCTCAATCAATACCTCCATCTCAAAACGGACTAAACAGTTTCATTCCATCCTGCACAAGCCAGAATATTACGCCGTACACAAATTGCCTCTCTTGTCTTCACATAATTTGGCGTTGAAGTCGTAACCTTGTATATCTGTCAACACAAAATTTGTCCTGAATGTTCGGTATTTTTGTCAATAGACTACATGACTCTGGATGACTTTCTGTAGTAGAATGGCTGAACAGGATTAAATAAATAATTTAATTTTCTCCACAACATTATCTTATCAATGTTGCCAAGCGTCCTATTTTCCACACTGTAGCAGTATTCCTTGTGTTGACTATGCCAAATCGAGTTTCACCGCAGTAACCTGCATACTGGTACTAATGGTTCGCAGCTGATCAAAGTACTGCAACAGATTCATGCATTACTTTTACTATTCCGCCGCTGCTATTGCCTCCTAAACAACGTAAAATCAATAAGAATACTTGTAATGTTTAAGATAACAAATGGTAGGGTAGGTCATTGATATAACTTTTCAGACTGTATATGAAGTAAGGTTGAACAAAGTTATAACAGCACACAGTCAATAATGCGGTTTGTTTTATTACGATAATACCCAACATTGTAGTCAAGGTCGAAGGCGACGTTTCATGACCTTGACTTGATTATTGCAATTCATTCTGTAATTAAACCATATACATTGGCAGAATTGTATACATATGAAATACAAAGTGTCAGTGATCATACCTGACCTAAAATACGATAGGAGTGTTGCGCACACTTGTACAATATTAGTAGAACCCACATGTTTTTCCCGTAAGTAGGACTTCCTGACATACATTTTTTGAAATATGTAGTCTTGTATACATGTGAGAAAGTGGAACATGTAAGTCATCATTAAGTTTAAACTAACAACCTGCTGTTATTACAGGAAGACACAACATATAGGATGTGACACTGCCGAATTTTAGATAGTTGAGTACGATTTCTGAAAAATTTAAAATTTTATTGATGGTAATAATAGTGAAAGGGAAAAAATAGTGTGTATAAAAGTTTACGAAGTGCGTTGCGAGTGGATAGAAAGTTTGACCCTGTACATACTGGGAATATTAAATTGATACAGTTATTATGTTAGTGGTAAAGATGGCTGGTGCATTGAGGAGTTAGTCATTGAGTAATGTATATAAAATGAGAAATTTAGCTGCGAAATCTAAAAGCCTTTGTGCTAAACGAAGCAATAATCTATATAATTCGAATCAACTGGCGAATATAAATTCAAAAATAATAGAGGTCTTAAGATTATTTTAAAAATTATTTGTATAGATGTGCTTTAATACTTTATGAACATCAATAGCGAAGATGCAACAGACCGAAGAACGTATACATATAAGGTTTGCATTGACATTTAGTTTTTAAGTACTGGAATTTTACTGTTCGTAAGGATGGTACACTTGTACCGAAATATATGGGAGATGCTCTTCTGTGGATTTTTATAATTAAATCTGTGAATGTAGTTGTTAAAGGAGACGGTGTACGCTAATATGAAAATTCAGGGATTTGAGAATTCTAAAATGTAATTAATCTTAGATGTAGTGTATTGTGTTTCAGAGAGTAATTTGATTCATTTCTTTGATGACGATGTACCTTCTCATTTATAACGCCACGCCACATCCTATTAGACGATGAGAGGCGAACTTGACGTCAGCTACAGTTATTTTTATGTCCATGTTAGACGTTCTTTTTAACCCAGTCTAAACAAAAAGACCTACAAATGCACATATGTGAAATGTGTTTATCACATGTTATTCACAACGTATATCTTTCAACCACTGTCTCCGTCATTACCAGGGTAGTTTACAAGATTACAGGGAGTCCAAACGAGCAGTTAAAATGCAAAAGTGAATCACTTACTGTTACAAAGCATGTATCAAACTTCCTACATAGTCACTGAATGTCAGTTTATCAAATATAATATCTGAAAAAAATCAATTTCTTTAAAAACTGGGTGTATTGCTTTTTGTAGTTAATGTGCAACCTGTAACAAAAATAAAGTAACGTAGACAAAAATATAAGTTTGTCAGTATATATACCGTATATTCTCAAATCTAATCCGCACCCTTTTTACAGTTTCAGAGGGCTAAAAATTCAGATGCGGATCAGAATCGCGTGTGGATTAGCTTCGCGGTCGTGAGCTGGATTTTGAAAAAATGATAGAGCCGCTGTACGTGCCGTAAGAAAAATACAATAAAATAGTTTATTATTTTATTCATTATTTATAATATTTATAATTTATTATTCATCAGACTCGCCGTCATCACCCATAACTGAATCATCCGTCATCCAGTCACTACCCCATCGTCCTCCCAAAGAACATCTTCGGATCAGCTGTGGTGCGTTTGTACCGTCGGCAGTTAAATGGCCAATTCACACACTGAGCTTTAGTCGGATAACTTTTAAAGCATTGGTAACGTCCAATTTTATTCAATCAGTCTGCCTTGTAGGCAAGGGGCGGTTGAAGGAGAGGTGCGGATTAGAACCGCGAACTAACTTTTTTTCGTTTAAGATATCGGCAAAAACTAGTGCTGATTAGATTCGCGTGAGGATTATATTCTAGATCGCCATGGTTAGGTACCTGTGTTTTTTTTATCGAGGTGTGTGCAATAAGTGGGAATGTTGCAGACCGATCTTTAGCGTCGAAGTTAAGGAGTGGATTGGAGGGTGTGGGGTGTTTCTTGGGGCATGTGTGACATAGCTGTAGATCGTGATTGTTCATTAACGATCTTATTATTCTATTGGAATAACTGAATGAAATAACTTTCTAATACATTAATACGTCTGCCTGATTGCGCCGATTGAAGTAGTGTCATGATAGTATCAGTGGGTCCGTATTAATATGCATTGTGAAGAATGTGTTAGACATAGGCTGACTGTCGGTTTTTACACGTGGTGTATCTAATGCGCTGTCTATGTCTGAGATCTAGGTTACAATGCATTTTTCCTATATATGAAAGTTTACATGTTTGCCATTCCGCCTGGTAAATGCCAACTTGGTGTTTTGTAACGCTGTTGTTATTCCGTGTACGTATAGTGTTGCGATTGGTGTTCGTGGTTCGGAATTTACTTTTGAGATTTGTTTTGCGAAGGAGATGTGACAGTTTTCGTATTAGAGGGCCGTGGAATGTAATTGTCACCCACATTTTCTGTGTAGAGTTATGAGCATTAGGAGTAAGTGGTGATGTTGTTTTATGAATCATTACACCATGTTCAGTTTCGTAAACAATGGAGATAGGGCGAATTCGTTTGTTTTAGCAATGTGTAATATAATATTATATTCTTATTTAGTATTAGTGGTTAAAAGTAACTCATGCTTTCTGGTTAATAGAAATCGGAAAGCTGCTGTTTTTTGTGTTCTATAGAGCGGGTGGAAGTGAAATGAATCACTGTAATTTTGGACGTTGTTTTTCAGTATATTTACTCTTCAAATTCCTGATTTGTTCTACGTATAAGAAGATCAAAAAACTGTTGTTAATATCTATTTCTTGAATGAGACTGAATTTAAATTATTGTTGACTTATTTGTCTAAGTTTAACGTCTGGGTTGGAGGGACTTCTGTGTGGTCATAAATAACTATTATGTCATCAACATATGTGGCATGAAATGCGACTGAAATTTTGCCTATGTTATGTTTGATAAGTAAGTATTCAAAATGTAGTAGACAAATTTCTGCTATTAGTCTTGATGTCGGTGCTAACATTTCTGATTGTTTATAAAATCCATTGTTATGTTGTAAATGTTACCGATTTAATTCAGGGAAGTGGAACGTATTAAATTTACGATAACTTGTCGTTTTGTGTTCGACTGCTCTGTTTGAACAGAAACCGCTGTCACTATCATCCGCGTTAGTGTTTCACAATGTACAACGTTTCGTCTGTAAGTAGATTGTTTGTATGAAACTGTGTCAGACTGCCCAGACTGTTTCATATTATGAACAGTAATCTGGCAATTTAATCATTTTGGCTGCTTTGTTGTATATAATACTTAAGTATATCTCTACTTGCAGAGGGAAGAGGGAATGGGTTTGGAGGTGGTGGTGGTGGTAGTGATAGTTGTGGTGGTGGTGGTGGTGGTGGTGGTGGTGATGGTGGTGTTGGTGGTGCTAGGGGAAGTTTGTGTTACTGTGGGTCGAATGCCCATCTCATTCTCCTCGATAAAATCGAAGAGAATGAGATGGGCTCGGCATGTGGCGCGTATGGGTGAGGAGAGGGGGGTGTATAGGGTCTTTCTGGGGAAACCGGAGGGAAGGAGACCACTGGGGAGACCTAGGCGTAGATGGGTGGATAATATTAGGATGGATCTCCAGGAGGTGGGATGTTGGTATATTGACTGGATTGGGCTGGCCCAGGATAGAGACAGGTGGCAGATGCTTGTGAGTGCGGTAATGAATCTTCGGGTTCCGTGAAATAAGGAGAATTTCTTGACTAGCTGCAAACCAGTTAGCTTCTCAAGAAGGACTTTGCAGTAAGTAAGTAAGTAAGTAAATGGGTCGGATGCAAGATAAAACCCTGTCCACATATCCAGCAAAGACATTGCATTTACACTGGTAGGAGAAAGCCGGCTCTTACAGGGGGTTTTTAAAAAACCTTCTCTTACACCTAGGAAAAGACCATAATATTTTTCAAAATACAAGCGTATTTTGAATTGATTAATGAAGAGACAGTCGTTACAGAAACATCGTAAATTAGGAAAAGAAACACATGTGTAAAATTCATTTCCTTAAAAGCTTCAAATCCTTAATTAGGCGCACACGTGTTCCTAATTTGGGGAGGTGAATAATTTACTCAGAAAACACAAAGAATACTTACAGATTTTAAAAAATTGCAAATACAAAGAATACAAACTAAGAAGAAAACAATGTTTATCCCTGACAAGTCTCACAAATAAAATCTTCCTCCATACCAGCAAAATGTTTGTACGCCTATCTGAAATATTTCGCACATCGTATCCATTCTTCTCCGTGGTGGTCTTCAGAGAAACAACCAGTACAGTACAGTAGAGTACAGTACAGTACTTGTTCTTCTTCCGTCGAATCGTCTTCGAAAGCAACGGCTAGGTCAGTGTCCGAATCGGATGGATTGTCAGACTGTGCTGGATCCTTGCAAACCCTTCTCTTCTGTATTTTTGAAGGACCAAGAACAGCATTCAACACAAGCCGATTGGCTTTGAATTTAGTGACCTGGTTGATTTTCTTTTCCTGAGTAGCCCCAGCAAATTTTCTGCAAAGTGAACTCGTTATATTCTTTGCTGTTCCAACATGAGTATTTGGCTATAAGTTCAGGCTTGGCACATGGCTGATATCTGATGCTCGGAGGGCCTCAGCAGAAGTGAACAGCAAAAGAATAACAAGACTGAATAACGTCTGATCGCTGGTCTTCACCAAAGCAAGCTGGTTCACAGGAACAGCATTTTTGTCCTCTGAGGCTAGAAGAAAAATATGTAGTCTGAAGATTTTATTGTCACAAGGAAAAAAGCCTGTCGACCGGAAACCATTAGCCGCTTTCTCGCCTCTTGCAGCTCGCTTGTGTGCATTGCCGAACTGTTCGCCAATTTGATAGATGGTGACAACTCGGCCTGAGATTGAACCGAGCTGTTTTTTTAATTTCTTGGCAATAGAATGTTGTCAGCGGCCCCGTGAAAGCTCATCCAAGGGTTGAATTTTGTGGCTCTTGTGAGGTGGGAGGCAAATGATGCCAACATGATTCTATCGAGCTAAAGTAATGACCTCCAGGTTTCTTGTGTTCGAATAGACCCTGTCCGGTACTAAGATAAGAGGACCTTATTTTGTCGGTTTCTTATGTGTGATGAAATGTAGAACACACTGGGTGAAAATCTCGCTCTGTATCCACCCCGAGGGACGGCAGGCGTGGACTGATTCAGGAGGTGTGCCATTCATCAGTCCTTGTTTCATATTTTCTTGGAAATACAAATAACGGAGGAATGACACGTCCAGTTGGACTCATAGAGGTGACCACTGTCACTCACAAGAGATCCCCGATCTGCTGGTTGGACAGAAGATATCTGACACTTGCCTTTTCGCGTGTTTGTGTTGTACAATTGTGATGCCGGTTTCGTCGCAATTGTAACGTATTACAGGATTATGTTGAATGATATACATAGCGGCTTCGTAGATTTAAGAATCTAAGAAGGGGATGTAACTGAAGTTTCTTGATGGTGACGTAGGAAATTTTTCAGCCACTTTCTTCCAGTCTTTTCATTTGTCTTGCAAAACTGGGTTTTAATTCTGTTTCTAACAGCAAGTTGGTAAGCGATATCCATGACGTCTGCCATTGTCAAACCAAAAAACTTCCTTTCCGTCAAAAGAGAGTATTCAGCCAGATCATTTTCTGCTTCGCAAGGACGAACTTGTTTCCTACCCAGTTTTGTTGTTATTTCTTCACTTGAGCTTTTCTGCCGGTCTTTAACACAACGCTCTAGTGTTGTTTGTGGTAAGTTGAAAATTCTGGACGCTCTGTAGCTGCCCATTTCCTTATTTCTCATAGCCTCAGTAGCTGCATTCATCCTTGCGGTGTCCCATTTATTTCTTCGAGTCGTCTGTAATGTTATATAACCCAGAAGGAATAATTCACAAGGTACTGACGTCCTAATACGGGGAGCCCCAATTTAGACTCTTCAGACCTCTCCACAATATGCGAAAACAGATGCTCGAGAAAATGGGTGAATAAAAGAAAAGGACCAAAACTTTTACCTATGGACCAAAGCAAGGGTTTAAGGTTACACTAAACAGAGAACTGAGCACTAAACTAATTTAGAAAAAATGGCTTACCTTCAACGGTTCAAGATTTACAGATTAGGGATAAGGAAAAATTTCACAGCGCACCGAAATAAAGACACCCCACCAGTACCGAAGTCTTGAGCAACTGACCGTTTATAATGTGATTACAATTAATAACCTCATACACTTAATGAGTTACATACTTAAACACAGAGCGCAGAACCTCCTGGTATGAAATAATTCACTTCTCCAAATTAGGAAACTTCCCCATTATAGGCGACTTTCCCCTCCTGCCTCTTGTTGGAGCTGGACAGTTGGAATTCATCATACTGTTCTGATGTTAAACTGTTACTTTCCCTTTAAGCACGTTTCTTTACAGTTCACATTTTTTCTTGTTTATTTTTCGTAATAATCTAAGTCAAGTAATTCATTCTTATCCTAATTAAAAGAGAGAGCGAAAATTACAGTCTGGTGCTTCGTGCAAATAGCAGTGCTAGACTTCAGAACAGACACAACTTAGATTAGGTGGAGATTTATGATTCAATCAAAAGATCGTTACACGCATTAAAAATAAGGCTTCGTGTTTCGGCTAAGGAAATCCAGTTTTTATTTCCTTCTTATTCTGGCCACATCAACCTAAGAATTAATCCAGCACATTCTACACTGTAGAGGATTAATGTTGCATCTGTTAACACTCATTAACACATCAAACTCGGTATGACTCCTTTGGACGTGGGATCGGCCCGTTGTGGATACCTCTACTTTACAACATGCGATATGCACAGAAAAGAGACATCTACATCCCTGGCAAGATTCGAAACCACACTTCTAAAAAGTGAGCCCTAACCGGGTTCGGCTAACTAAATATTTTGAGGCCTTATTGCAAGAATTCAAGAGGGATATATTTTACAAATATTTATCAGTTTTCAGATATCAAACATGTAGAGATACAGTACGCCTAAAATGTAGGTTTTGAATATGTAAATGTTAATAAAATATTTATAATGCAATACGTCCTAAGCAATTTGTTGTTCTCGGAAGGGATATATGTATATATATATATAAAAGTCTGAAAATCGAAGTGTAGATAAAGTGCGCAAATATTTCCCTTCATTTGTGTTATTCGCTTTGTAAATTTTTTGAAGTTTTTCCATCACTCATGCCTAATTTAAAGTTTTATCCCATTATTCCTTCTTAAAATTTTAAATTAAATTATTAGCGTCAAAATTTTACCTATGGGCTATAAGAATACCTGTCTGTAATTTACTTTACCTCTTTGGCCCCGACATTAAATCCGAGTGGACTTTGTTGAACGCCGGGATTTAAATTATGGGACGTGGTTCTTTAGTTCAAACTATTACAGATACAGAAAAAAATTTTGCTAATAGATACAAACACTGAAATATAAGAATTGCCGATATTGGTCAAACGTATGTAGCATTTACACAGATTTAGTAACTCAGCACATGTTTACTGATAAAATTCGCCTTGTCATATATAATATGTATGTTTACCTACAGGTTTCGATCGCTTTTGCGACCATCGTCATGGTATTTTATACGAATATAGATGAAATGTAAAAATAAGTTGGTGAATATTAATATGTAAAATTTCTTGTATCACTGTTTTTTTTTTTGTTTTACTACTTAAGTGGAAGTTTCCTCAAAGCAAGGACACGGAACATACAAATTTTTTTATGTTACATTGTCTGGAAATACAACCCTCCACACTGTGAATGCAACGTATTTTTCTTTCATCGCCAGACCTTTAGGGATATGGTCATATTTTGGGATTTCGTGAACAGGACGTAGACATTAAATTATTTGAACGTGAGGGAGAGGAGGTAACAGTGAAATGATGAAAAGAGAAAAATGCAAAGCTTCATAATTTGTTGCCTTCATTTAAAAAATCATATATATGTGCTTGTTTGTGTATGTGTATGGACGTGTTTTTATTGCTCTCATTGCGGTAGATGGCCACATGCGTTTCCTTTGTTTGGAGTGTGTTATATTCCTACAGCGATCAATATTCAGCAATGATTTACTTAGTAATATAAAATATTTTTATTTCCACATACTTCTGAAGTCTCAGCAAGATTTCTTCATTCAAGTAAATATGTTTTGTTTCACGATTGCCATTAAAAGTAAAAACCATTTATGACGGTGGATTAGGACATCCAGTACTCTCGTTCGTTCCTTGTGTCAACTTGCACAGTACGTTGCGCACACAACACAATAATTTCAGTTTCTATTTACCATATAAAAATTGGTTACATTTTCACAATACTTATTCCATCAACTGCACAGCACTGTAACTGCACATCTGTGACGTAATTAACCTCTATTCTTTTCTTTGTTAATCACCTCCCTGAAGATGATCAATGTAGGTCGAAATCATTAGAAAGAGTATCATACATTTATGAACATATTGCCTTTTATTGTTTTGCAGTTGTTGCAGTAAATGTCGTAAATTAATTTATTCACGGAACATGTATATTTTTTAAATTCACTAAGTGTCTTTTGCTGCCAGCCTGTGTGCATTTTGATGACTTACAGTTCGTAACCGAATGTACAGCAATGTAGACTTAGAACTGAAGCATGTTTTGAGATGGAAAGTGTTGGTCTGTATTAGAATGTACGAGCAGGACTGAACGTGAATGTGATTCTGTTGCTTGTTTGGAAAAGAACAGTTAGCATCATAAAATATGGAATGAATCGATTTAGCGTACTTTTCCAACTATTCGATATGGGGCTTATATCTTACATTATTCTTTACCAACGCAGTTTTATCTTAGCACGACACATACCAAAAAGAATTATTTATTTAATCTCAGCGCCCAGTGTACACACAAAAGCAGCTGAAATGCAACCGTATCTGTGTTTGTACTTTTCACAGCTTATCCGAAGTATCCTCAATAACTATCATTTCTACTGTTTGGTGGATGCCAGATAGGTTTCCCTTTAGGTGTGATAAATACCACTTCCCTACGTCTAGAGCCGATATTTAGAAAACGTATAAAACTACGTCACAAGCCAAACCACCACACCCCAAGCATTTCTGAATATTCGGACCTTTGGCTCACATTCTATTTTCCTTCTGTTCCAGGTTTTGTCAACCCACTGGATGATATGCCGCTTGTGCTGCATGCTTGTGATCGGAATTTGTCATTTCGAAGTAAAATATATTCTTGAAATTACCGGTTCAAGCAAATTTCCCGCATACGTATTAGGTTGTTGAAATTATCCAAACATGTGACACAATCGTTGCTGTTTATGTCCATGAATTCTCAAGCAATTGGAATAAAGAAATGTGGTTAGTAACCTCGAACATAAATTCGAGCCGGTACTTGCTAGCCATGTAGAAAATAATTGTATTTTATTTACGTTTAGATTAGTTTGCAAAATTTTCGAATTGTCTAAAATTATGGACCAGGACGGCGTTTTATTACTTCCTTTCCAGCCGTAGCTATTATTTCGGCAATTTAAAAAAATTATCATTAATAAGAAAACATTATGAGTCGAATATAGCAATTAATCCATTTTAAAATTTAATATTCTCATAATATCGCAAAATTTATTAAACCGCTACTTTTCAGTTACAGGTCCTTCAGAATTTGGTGCTGTTCTATAATTGATGAAGTAGTGTCATTTAATTCAACTCATGCATTCTACAAATTAATGCTTCTTTACCGAACGTCTCATATTTCGTGTATAGAGGTAGTCTACAAATACTTGTGACAATTGAAGTAAAATTAAGATTAAACAGACTGATTACCCCAATGAAATTTGGTTTTATGGAATAAAAGATGAGAGTGACAGGAAGGGCAAGGCAGTTTTAGTTTTGATTTGACACTCCGCTAGCACCTACTATTTGACTGTCATATTGTACTGCTAACGTGTGTGTGCACAATGCACTGTGTAAGGTGCACTACCAGACGTACTATTGTATAAAAGCACAAGACAAAATGGCTACAGGCATCGCTGTGTGTTAACATATGGCATTCTGTTGTCTTCGTCATTGCACCTGTTTCATTTCTTCTTTCTTGTCTTTCACTTGAAGCAGAAACATTAAGAAAGACAGCGTCTCTTGCATTATCTGCAACAGACAAATACTGCGTTAGCAACAGGCACATTTATATACATATATATGTAATAAATAAAGAGACTTGTGTAAATGAAATTAAATATCTACAATCCTGAGTTTTCACTGAACATGTCGGATGTGTGTCGTAATGTGTGAATCGCCAGATTCAGTAACTTTATGACTTGTCATCGGACTCTTTGTAATTATGAATATTCTTTTAGCCATGGTTGTACTTGATGTTACTGGAATTCCGTTTCGTTTTCTTAGACATGGGTTGCCAAAGAGTGAGGGTCTTTAAATACAGTTGTGTATGCTACAACGAACGATGCTACAATGAGCGAATGCTACAACGAACAGTGTTTAACAGTAAAATCAGGCTGCTACAATGAACACAGATGCTACAACGAACGCGTAGGAATACTATAAGCCGATGTAGTTTGCGCTTGCTTATGACGCGTCGGGTCTTCCCGCTTTGATTAGAGCGTCGGATATTATGTTCGTTATCGTTTGTAAGTTTCAGTTATCAGTTTAGTTCAGTTATCTGCCTATTTGTGCTTTTATTACGGAAAGTACTATTATTGTTTTTACTAGGGAAGGACTGTTAATGCTTTTCATGTACGTTGGGTTGTATAGGGAAAGTTTGTTCATAGTTTTCACTAAGGAAAGATTGTTTATGCTTTTCAAATTTATATGTACAGCGTAAAAAAGTTAAATAATTTCATTTTGTGTATTTTTACAATTATATTTTTTATTTTGTTTTATATTTTTTCTGTTTAAATGGTTGTGTTAGATGGTAATTTTGCTGTAGGCTATGCCCCTGGAACGGAGTAGCCCTAAATACATATATTTCCATATATGCTAGAAGAAACAAGTACTATAACAAACGGTGAGAGAGAAAACCAACAAGATGCAACAGTTAGATGTTTATTATCAACACTTTCTCAACAAGTTTCGGGCATCATTATGCCCATCTTCAGGAGACCAAGACGTGTGTTACTGCACTTCATGTTGTTCCTGCATTTCAGGAATTAGACAGACTATTAATTTTTCTGTCGATTACTCAAATACATCTGGAGCAATTACCTTCCGTCCTTCACTAATGGTGCCTTGAATGGACTTCGAATCGGAGTTTTATGACCGAAAGCAAGGACTCGAGTTGTGTGCACTGCATTTAGTAGGAATTCTAATATACACAGATAGCTTCGATCCGCTCGTAACTGAGGACTAGGAAACTTTTTTATCAACAAATATATCAAAAATGTTCGGTTGCAGTGTAGTTTATTTGATTTTAAAAAGTGTTATTGTGTGATTATTCAAAAAAACATATTTTTCTGTAATATCCAGAGCAGCCACGGCCTGTTAAAAATGCCATTTCGCTTTAGTAATGAATCAAACAATTTTGTAATCTCTCTGTTTCCTGTATGTTCCTACAGGGGTTTTCATCTTGGACAGGTTGCTGTAACCACTTCCTGCAAACTGATATAGCTGTTCTTCAACCTCATTTGTTTTAAGATTTTTTTAAAATTTGGAGTACGTTGGAAAGTCATATTTGTAGCTGCACAACTGTTTTTGCAAAAATAATGAAATTTATTTTCTCATGGTTTGCAGCCATCGGATAACTTCCTTAATTTGTCAATGGCGCTATCCACTCGTTAAATTCCACCATTACAGGATATTTTCGGTTCATTCTCGTGTATTTCTTCGTCTCCTTTCTTATACTTTCCTTCTCAGAATTTGACGTATTCACTTTGGTGGCACAAACCACCGCTCCCAGACATATCTTCATTTATGTTACTCTAAATATTATTGCCAGTTTTTCAGTTCCATTTTATTAGCATTTTCTTCGTGA
>Ga0123354_10005181_pt1 | contig 18849 bp, 9 predicted proteins | sample TergutLab28metaG_2_FD_97872 | JGI IMG/M metagenome (GOLD analysis project Ga0123354, IMG submission 97872) | Labiotermes labralis P4 segment gut microbial communities from Petit-Saut dam, French Guiana - Lab288 P4 | ecosystem: Host-associated > Arthropoda: Insects > Digestive system > Gut ...
AATATTTAAAAATGGCCCCAGAGTATAGAAAAAGACCCGAAAAAAAAAAGTAAAAAAAAAAAAAAAACAAAGCAGTATTTCGCCTTAAAGGATTCTTTACGTGTCCTTCAGATCCTCTTGAAATTACACTTTTTACAGCTGTTAACTGAAGGTATGTTCCTTTCTGTGTAAGTACGTGCGCGTGTGTGTGTGTGTGTGTGTGTACAGCGTATGTTTCCTGACATTTTGCGTGGTAGGCAGTACCGATAACTTATCCAAATAAATAGACAGAAATTCCTGTATTAAAAGAAATGTCACTTCTTAAAACCTACTGGTTACGTGACGCACAAACAGGTTTGGCATTCAACAATTTTACGTTCTGCCCACACTGTATTTATGTGTTTTGTATTTATCTGAGAATAAAGTGACATACAACATAAATTGACTGGTTTTTATAACACAAATGAAGTGTTTACTGCGCGGTACGAACTGGGTCTTTAACTAAAACAGTCTGCGCCTCGTCTTTCAAGGGTTAATATCGTTTTTCAAATTATGATATACCGATTGACACAATATCGCACAACCAATACATTTCATGACACTTACTGTGGGAAATCAAGAGTTAAAAGTTTGGGTTGGCCTGCAGAGGCACACAGCCTGTAGAGCATTTTGTGAATATTGATTGCATTGTTCAAAGATGGAAGGGGACACAAATTGTGACGCACGCGAGTAGTCACATTTTGCAGAAGAAAAGCACTGTGCGTACAGTAAAAGGAAAAGTACAGTAAAAGGTGGATGATCCGGAAAGCACCATTAATGGGGGTTTACGCAGGCCCATAACATTTCATTACTCTACTCACCGGCGGCATGCAGCAGCAGTTCCGAGAGTTGAAAGAGCGGAAGTTCATCAAGAAAGGCTATCTGCAGAATATATTTTCGTCAGCGCAGAGTTGCAAACAGCAGTTTGAAAACGTACGTCTTGGTTTCTTTTGGGTACTTTTAGATTATATATACACACCATGTTGTGTAAGTAGAGATGAGAAGGGAAAAACTAAGGCTGAGATGACAGGACAGGATGCCAAGTGACAACTCAAATGGCTAGGTCTCTCCAAGCGGTTGTTAGGTGAGCTAAGATGTACATTAGGTGTAACATTCTGACATCAGAAAAATTACGACATCCGGCAAAAGTTTGGTCCCAGGGATGCCCAATAAACCAGCTTGTACTGCACATGCATACGCCTATATGCATGCGAAATATATGAGCATTGTATCACAAAAGCCATTAAACTGATGACTATGGGATACAGGGGTTACAGAAACAAAAATTCCAAAAACTCTTCCCGCCCCCGCCCAACACGCACGTGTGCACATTCCTCAGAAGAGAGACGAAGCTTGAAAAGCTAACACAATGAGGTAAATTTCACAAAGACGCGAACACCTCAGTCAACGAATGGAGCAAAGTCTGTCTTGATCAGTTAAGCATTTCTCAGCTGGTCAAGAAACTATCCTATTTTATGGAATCCAAATGTTCATTACCGTGTTCACAACAGCTTGCCAGTGGTCCCCATGCTTAGGCAGATGAATACAGTTCACCTCGATCTTCCATTGCCTTTAAGATCCGTGTTATTATTATTACTCTCCCATATACGCTAGGTCTTCAATCCTTCTTTCAGCTCTTACCACCTAAACTCTGTGCGTTTCCTCTACTTTCCCCTGCCTCCCACACACCCAGTCGACCTCATTTTCCTTGATTCATCCTACCGACTCGCTACCGGCTGGACAGTCCGGGGATCGAATCCCGGTGGGGGCGAGATTTTCCGCACTTGTCCAGACCGGCCCTGGGGCCCACCCAGACTCCTATACAATGGGTACCGGGTCTTTCCTGGGAGTAAAGCGGCCGAGGCGTGGCGTTGATCACTCACCCCATCTAGCACCGAGGTTAAAGAAAGAGTAGAGCTATACCTCTACTTCCCCTTTGGGCCTTCGTGGTCTGTTCTAGGGTGAACTTTACCTTTAACTTTACCTTTAAAGTTCGGCTAGCAGTAAAAATCATAAAGTTCCTCAGTACGAAATTTTCTCCAGTCTCATGTTATTTCTTCCTTCGTAGGTCCAAATGAATTTGTTCCCCAACCTACTCTATTTTATTAAATTACTTCTGGAGACCAAGTTTCATACCCATACAAATTACAGATAAAATTGCAGTTCCCTGCACTTTAATCTTTGCCTTGTTAGAGAGCAGATGGAACGATAAAATATTCTAAACTGAACGGCAGCAAGCCTTCCCAAATACTATATTTGAATTTTGTCACCGAGCTTGCCTTACTTTTGCATTTGCACCTTCAGTAAACACTGCAAACAGCATTAAAACTGCAGAACAAAAATCACACCAACTCATCCCGCACATAATCAACAAATAGCAGCACCACCACACCCTGCAATGTCACAACAGTAACAATAACCAACAAATGATAAACTGTGGAACAAGAATACTCCACGGGGGGGGGGGGGCAGAAAAAAAACAATACCTTCGTTTTTGCATTTTTCCCCGCACCCCGCCCAAAAATGACGAGTCTCCAACAAGTGCTCTAATTTCTGGCCGATGCAGGCTTCCTATGCAATTAGTTACCACGGCCAGAGATGTCATCCTAACCACATTCAGATCCACAGGCCAACACGAAGTAATATATACTTTTCATAAACTGTTTTTTGGAACAATACCATCAATAATGGTTATCGTTGTGCGACTGACGTCAAAATAACGACACAAAGTACTCATGAACACAGCGTGATGTATAGGAAGGTTATTTACACAACAAAATTGCTGCCTTATCAGAGGGCCCAACTACCACTGCTGAATATCTTAACATACCTAAAATGTAATCAGTTGTGGTCATAAAAATTTGACAGTGTACTCTGGATTCAACTCAATACTCTCTGAAGTTCAGAAATCACCTAACGGTCGAATTGCGTTTTCTCATTAAAGCTGAGTGCGGAATATCACTCCTAAGGCAATTACGTCTACAGTGGGTGTCAAGAAACTTACGGGAGCAAGCGGTGGTGCAGTTGGTTAAGACATTGCGCTAAAAGCCGGATGGCTGCCGCTTCGGTTCCCGATGATGTCATTTGAATTTTTTATTGGCATAATCCTTGCAGCCTCACTCTGGCCCTGGGATCGACTCAGCCTCTAACAGAAATGAGTACCAGGAATATTTCCTGGGGAGTAAAGGCGGACGGTGCATACGGCTGACAACCTTACCACCCTCATGTGCCGACTGTCTTGAAATCTGAGCGTCTCGACCTCCTGGAACCCCCACGGCCCGTACAGGGATCGCTTTACCTTTTTAAAGAAATTTTTGACACTGATCATTATCTAAATTACAAGTACGCTCGGCTTTTGTCAGTCGCTTCAGTCGTTCATAGTTAAACGCGGTAAGATTAACTGCACTGAAGATATGAAACGGGAGGCCATTTTAGTCAACAGAAATCTTCTTCAGCACAAGAAATATTATAAGTGTAGAATAAAAAACCAACTAGACGCCACTTATTATTTTATTGTACTTCTTATAGGCTTAACATATTTCGGGCACTACTGTGCCCATCATCACGAGCTCGCGACTATGATGTTGATTACCACATTGGTCGTTTCGTTCTTGGTTTGCTGTATGTTGGAGGTTAGGTGCGGTTTGGTTAGAGTAGTGTCCGGGCTGACTCGTGCTTTAGCCTGCTTTACGTCAACTGGATTTAAATACGTATTCTGAAAATATCAACCAGCATGAATGTGGCCACTGTAATAATAACAGTTTCTTTAGAACAGTCACTTGTATGGTATTGACATCTAATTAGGTGGCTCACATGCACAAATGTAAATGGCACTCATAAATGCAGGTCTAAGTACGGCCTAAGCACACACTGACGAACAATATTGAAATAGACATTAAAGTAGACCTTACAGAAAATGGATGAAAGAACGTGGACTGGGTTCATCTGGTTCGGAGAGCGACCAGTAGCAGGCTCTTGTAAACACGATAATACCGATACTGCTGATAAGTCCTTAGCCCGACCAGGAAGGAAACAAGCTCGGAAACATATATGGGACGCGCGCGATTTCAGCCACATCGAGATGCGTGCTGTCATCAAGTCCCCCCCCCCCCCCAAGGCAAGGCGCCGACGGAAATTCACGCCATTCTAACCGAAACATTAGCTTGTTTCTTTCCTGGTCGGGCTAAGGACTTATGAGTACCCCTTTGTAAATTGTCAGTTACCATAAAATCAGGAGTTCATAACCTGCAGAGCAAAAATTCGCTTCTCAAGGCTTTGTCTGGGGAGTTGGCTGCCAAGTCTAGTACAGTAAGCACAAGAGCCTGCAGTCCGGAAAACAAACTCAGTAAAAGGCCCTCAATCTATTGTGGTTACCGATGAAAACAACAGTGCCACTGCAGCCCATGCAGCTCGTAAAAGTGGCTAAAATGGGTACCTTAGGGTATAAGTGAGTCACCCTGCCCTGGGGGTTATGAATACGGTGGACTGGCCCTACAGGTTGGGGTTGGGCGACAGGCCGACAAGCTGTCACCTTAAAAAATAACTGTTAGGAAACCTAAAATATGGCCAAAACAGACGGTGGAAATGTGTACAAAGAGATATTAATAGAAGCAAAATTAAAAATAGACAGAGAGGTCATGAAACAGAGCTGACTGGAGGAAGTCCACTAAAGAAGCGTAGATCTGCATTGGACTGTAACGCCATCTAAGAACAGACAGCCCTCGTGTAAAGTGATAGGTCAGTTTTTCCGACTAAACCGAAATTCCCTTATGCTGAAAAAAGACAACACACAGATTTCATTAAAATTTGCTTACCCAGACTGACACTACTATTTGCACAAGAACGGCGATTCTATCAGGGGACCATGCCTCGTTGTGAAATGTCTTTTTTCTTTCACACAAGTTAGACGGACTGGCCCGAAGGTCACATTCAAAACCCAGTTCGCCTAATATACATATATACACGCACGTGTAGAAGTGGCTGTTTTCTCTCGCATCGTTGTGTAATGGACAGGGTAGAGGACTTCAATGACACTATGGCCAATTGAATTTTTACAGTAATTCAATTTGTTGTGGTAAACTGGAAAATACACACACTGTCTGTTAAATACTGCAAGGCTGTACCTGAAGTTTCAAGTCTTATGGGACGTTACGCCGCGTCAACCGGTAAATATTTCCCGAAGTTTCGAACGATCGTAATGTCTTCGCCTTCAAGGTCCAACAATCAAAGGTGTGAGCTGTACGATCCTACGAAAAGTCAGTCACTATTTGCCATTCTACGGAGCTTAACATAACACAAGACGAGATATTTGGCAATCCACTTGTTTTCCGTCTACATCTCACTGTATTTAGTGTATACGAGTAGGTACGTATACATACGTGTATACACAATATGTTATTTCATTTCAGAATGAAATGTGTGATCAGTACGAGACACATTCCAATTATTATAAAGATTATGGCGTTTTATTAAGCAACAATAAAACGTGCTTTTATGAACGACTGCATTGTAACTTTAATTGTAAATAATTTAATGAAAAAGATTTAATATTATAATTTTAATATACGGTACTACACATATAGTAAGATATATTCCAGGTTAATTATGTGTAATGGTAACTAGTGTTCAAGCAGGTAAAGAATTATACCAAATATAAAGCATTTCGCCCACGAGTAAACTTGCAGAGTTATCAAAAAAGGCAACGATGTACTACAACTGAAATTAGTCTGGTAACTATCCTACATATCTTACCAGAGTTTAGAATGTTTTCGTTTATTTTCTGACCCTCTGACTACGAACATTCCCTCTCCCCTTTTGCATCTGCAATAAGTAGGGCAGGTCGTTGTCAATACACAACGACCCCTGGCCAGGTAGCTGTACCCTAACATCGAAGTATGTTAAGGAAACGATTTGTGAGGGTCGGGTGTAACCACGAAAACTCAGTGTGAGAGCCGGTGAAAGTTACTTGCTCTGCGTTCCCAAGAAGGCTGTAGAACTACATTATTATAGTTGCCAAAACGAAGAAAAGAAGCGTCTGATGCATATTTCACGTCAGTAGAGGTGCCTGTAAAGCGAAGCCGTTTAGTGAGGTTTGACTTTCTCGCGACGACTAATACTGTCTTCTGAGACGGACAATTTGTAGACTGTGACAGTGTAGTTGGTATAGTAATTTGGAATTGGGTCGGAAGACCTGCGGTTCTTAGTTCTGTTCCCAGTGGGATCAAGAGTGTGACGAGATCGGCTCTAGGCACTACACAGCCTCCTGTTCAGTTGGTGCAGGAGGACCTTTCCCGAGGGTAATGCCATCGGGGAGTGAAGTTGACCACTCACCTGCGTGTTAAGAATGAGTGACACTATACCATTACTCCCCATATACCTTCTTGGCGCGTACAGGAATAACTTCGCCCTCTTCACGTTCCAGAGAACAGCATTCTTCAGAAGGCTTTTGACCGATACGTCTTTTGTTATGTTACATCTCCTATTATTTTTTCATGATGATATAATTGCTTGTTTACATATGATATATAAATATAGTAAATATTTGTAAAACATTTTCAAAAGTAACAATTCGTTTTCTATGTGCCTTGCATTTCGTCATCAAAAACAGAATTACGTAGCAGTTTCTTATGACCGATTGCCGTATCGTATTTCGAACTGGGACACACCGTTACGCGCCATATTTTCAATGACTTAAAAGTTCACCCTAGAACAGGCCACGAAGGCCCAGAGGGGGAGCAGAGGTATAGCTCTACTATTCCTTCAACCTCAGCGCTAGATGGGGGTGGGTGGTCACCACCACGCCCCGGCCGCTTTACCCCCGGGAAAGACCCGGTACCCATTGTATAGGAGGCTGGTTGGGCCCCAGGACTGGTCTGGACGAGTGAGGGAAATCTCGCCCCCACCAGGATTCGATCCCCAGACCGTCCAGCCCATAGCATACTTTCAATGACTGCGTACTAATACTACGTGATTCGTAACTTTCAGTACTCCGATATCACGGAAGAATGTCCTACAATGTAATCACAAGAGTTTATATCACTGTTGCATTTCTTTAGACTTCTATTTTATGACGCTGTATCAGAAGCAGTGTTAAAGAATAACTGCGTGAGAAAATTTGGAAAAGGGAGACGGACAGTAACAAAAGGCGTACAAGCTACACATAGCGACGAACTTCGTACTTTGTAGTCTTCGCCAAGTACTGACGTCAAATCAAACGCGATAAGATAATCCGGGCACGAAAGAACTGAGAGATGTAAACAAAGTTTCCGTCGAAAATCCTGCACGGATGAGATCACTGTGACGAATTAGGCATAGCTAATTAACTACGAGTAAAATAAAAATTAAAAAATATGGCTTGGATTTGATTCCTGTGGCTTCAAATGGATCTCAGTGGACTTGTGAGTATGGCAGTGAGCCTTCGGGCTCCATAAATGACGGCGAATTCTTTTTAACTAGCGTAGTGACCGCTAACTTCGCAAAACGGGCTCTGCTTCACCGAGCCAATCACCGGTTCCAGCGCTGCGTATAAGGTACCCATAGACCCTGTTGGTCAGGGGGCCCCCAAGCGTACAGAATACTAAACCGTGTGCGTTCTAGCGGACTGTATTCCGTTCTTCGGACAGATGTGGTAGTGACTTCGCTGATAAATATACAACCCGGAACGGAAGGGCGACTATCGATTTGCAGCGGGGCCCCTGACCGGCTATCTATGCCAATGATGTAAGCGCAGGTTACACAGCGCCTAATTTGATATGATAAGATAATGACATGATTTGAATTTAATAACTTTCCAACTAGATGCGACTTATTCAGTTTATTACATTACTGTGGACAGCTCTACGTGTTTCGGGTGTAGACACCCATCATCATCATGAGCTCGTACAACTGTAAATACGGCTTCTGGTATTGATTAACCGGATCTACTACCATCCGCTTCCGTTGGAGTTGGAACAGTTCCAACTCAACAACGAAAGCGGATGGTAGTAGATCCGGTTAATCAATACCAGAAGCCGTATTTACAGTTGTACGAGCTCATGATGATGGTTGTCTACACCCGAAACATGTAGAGCTGCCTACAGTAATGTAATAAACTGAATAAGTCGCATCTTGTTGTAAAATTGTTAAATTCGATTCACGATGCACGGACCCATGTAAATATATATATATAAAGACATGATTTCTCACATAAAGCAGTCCTGTACATATGTAGTGTCAAATAGTAAGATGGCTAGCAAATAATGAATCGGACAGAATGTGGCAAGACGCGATCCTCATCTAAATTTTAACTAAAGGGTCATAAAGATTTACGAGAACAGTTGGTGACGTATTTTTAATTTCCTGTGTAGTCATTCTCCGGACCGAAAACTTCAAGCCACAGCACGGCGATACGGAATTGAATCCAGCATCTCTCAATTAGAAGCCAGGACTATCACCGTTCATGCATTCCGTCAAATTAACTCCCTGGGAAGTCCATTATAAATTTCATATAAAAGTTATTAATAACAGAATTCCTTCAATGGAAAGTGAAACGCATCTACAATATGACACCGTGAGAACTGCGATAAGAATTTGTGGCGTGTTCAAAAACAGACCGAACGTTTTAAATAGCGCGCCAACCAGCACAGAGAGCGCGCTGCGGCTACTGAGCGCTCCTAGCGTCAGGTTTTGACAACAAGCTGCCATTTATCCCGTTTCGCTATGAGCATTAGTCGACGAGCTACAGCCGCTGAACTGAGCACGCGCACAAGCTGTTCGTCGAATTAGTGACAAAATGACGATTGAACAGCTTGAAGAAGACAAACGCGTGCGCGCGCGTTTGTGTGTGTGTGTGTGTGTGAAATTTTGCTGCATACTTGGTAAAAATTTTACAGAGACATTTCAATTGCTTAACCAAGCATACGGGGAGGACTTACGAGCCGAACGCAGTGCTATTGAGTGGTTTAAGCGTTTTAAAGAGGGCAGGATGTCGGTCGGTGAAGATTCCAGGCCTGGACGACCTTCCACATCAACAAACGACGACTATGTCGAGAGTGTTCGTGCTGTGAATCGTGGAAATCGTTTAATTCTCCGAGAAGTTGCTGAAGAAGTGGGCATCAGGATAGGATCTTGCCATGAAATTTTTACTGAAAAACTTCAGATGCGTCGCGTCAGTGCAAAATTCGTGCCGCGTTCGTTGACTGACGATCAGAAAGAGAACCGTGTTGAAATCGGTCAGGAACATGTTGCCAGTGCAAATGGCAATGAAAACTTTCTTAAGAACATCATAACAGGAAATGAGACGCGCGTTTACGGGTATGATGTTGAAACGAAGATTCAATCGTCGCAGTGGATGCGGAAAGGGTCTCCTCGACCAAAAAAAGCACGGATGACTCGGTCAAAGATCATGGTGATGTTGGTTGTGTTTTTGATCGGAAGGCATTGTCCATCATGAATTTGTACCACGTGGTCAGATGGTAAATAAACAGTTTTACTGTACCAGGAAGTTTTAGCGCGTTTAAGGAAGGCTGTGCGCAGGGAGAGGCCTGAATTGTGGGAAAACCAGACTTGGATGTTGCACCACGACAATGCGCCGGCTTACGCGTCGCTCCTTACCCGCAGTTATCTGGCAAAACATCAGACATCCGTTGTGCCCCACCCACCCTAATCACCAGACTTAGTCCCAGCAGACTTTTTTCCTGTTTCCCAAACTTAAAACCACTTTGAAAGGACGTCGTTTCCAAACCATAGAGGAGATTAAGGAAAATGCGATAAGAGAACTGCGCGTTATTACAGCAAGTGCGTTCCAGGAAGCATTCCAACAATGGAAGAAAAGTTAGGAACGGTTTATCGCCAGTAGAAGGTACTACTCTGAAGAAGAAAGTGCTTAAAGTGCTGTAAAATGAGCAATAAAGTCTTTATAGCAAAAGTTCGGTCTCTTTTTAAACACACCTTGTACTCACGGCCTGTGGGACGGCAGTGAAACTGAGATTCTGTCTGTATAGATAAGTTCAGAGCAAATTTCAGTCGGTTATCTTTGCTGTCATGAAGACCAGGATCCATAGAATTAACGGCAGACAGTGAAACCACACCTTACCTAATTTCACCATACATGAACAAACCTAACTTTTTTACCATTCCCAATGATGTATTGGCTCTTCTTCTTGCGTTTTACTTCTCTTTCATTCTCGCGGTAGGGTAAGACCATGTCTGTGGAATTGCGGCCTCTAATGGGCCCTCCATCAATCCCCATGAAGGACAGACGAATTTTAAGACCTTTAAAAAAATTACGACATCCCTTCCATGTTCAAAACTCCTCCACGTTTCACCTCACGTGTTCTTACTTGTAAGATATTTCGGCAGGAAAAACAATTCCCAGCTTTTTCATGGGTGACAGGTTGCATCCAATCAAAAGCACGTGTATGTATGCAGCAGCGCACTATTCAAGTAGTGAACCCCAGCAAATATTGGGCCACCTCATTCATTTTAACCTGTGCTAACTAGACCATTCCAGTTCCATACGGTACCTTAGGCGTGTAATTTTGTAGTGTAGGTCCACGAAGTTTTGAAGTTTGGTAGTGAAAATGCTACCTGAGTAGGCATCGTGGAACGAAACGCAACGTTTATCACTCGAGACGAGGAGCCCGTAAGTCGCAGTTAAATGTAGTGCAGTGCATACACACCAAACGTCTTCAAGTTGCAATAGTGGGTGACAGCACATTCCAGGGTGGTTTCACAACTCATGTCGGGTGCTCGTGTTTACGTGAGTGTGTTTTGAGTGGTTAACAGATGGCAAGCGTAATGCAAGAGAGTATAATCATAGTGCATCACTCTCTCTCCCTCGCTGTGAATATGCGTGCGCGCGCGCGCGTGTATGTATGTGTGTGTGTAAGGGGAAAGAACATTCGGCCAAGGAAATTCATAAAGACTAGCTTCCTGTCGCATAAGGCTCTTTGGTTCAGGGATTGGGCGCAGGGACGTTCGAAATCTGCTGTTTGTGCCTTACTGACTCCCCCCTTGGATTGAATCGCCAACTTCAACACGTCCGGCAAGAATTGCCTCTGAGATAGACCAAATAAAGTCTGACAGGTTGCCCGCGTACAGTTATGAAACACGCGGAATTACAGAAACACCAGCTACTACAAAAGAAACATTCATAAAATTTTATATTTGTAGTTCCGTGCATCGTAATTCTAGGTTGAAGGAATCCAACAAGATGCAACTGTATGCAGATATTTATTTACTGCTAGATTACTCCACATGTTTCGGGCGTCCATCGCGCCCATCATCAGGAGTACATAAAACTGTAGTTGCAGCCTCTGGTGCAGATCATACTATCTGGGAAGCAAGCTTCTTCAAACGTGACCAAATATTTGGTCACGTTTGAAGAAGCTTGCTTCCCAGATAGTATGATCTGTGTTTCTAAAGTGTAAATACTTAAGCAAGTAATGTCAGAATGGCAACAAAATAAACTCTTATATGCCAGTTTGTTTCCCGTCGGGTGCTCGACTAACTTTTACAACACACACACACACACGTGAGGCAAATGACAAGAGTTATATAGCGCTGATATTACTATGTGTCTACATGTCTGTCAAAATACTGCGTAGTGCATACCGACAATACATCTCCCTCTCTTACAAGTCTCCAAAATCAGACTAATCAAGGTCTTAGATTCAAACGTCAATCCCCACCAACTTCCGACTAACAAAACATGACATAGATGATGCGGAAGTTGTCTTGTGAATGACAACATGTGCTGTCACTGCTTTGTAAATATGGGCCTAAAATTAGGCCCGTCCTTTCAAGATCTAAAAATTTCATTGATTTTCACGTATATGATTCCGTTCAAGAATGAACTTTAATTTCAGTTGTATTTCCAGTTTATAAGTTGCAGGTAATTGAAGAATAAAAAACTAACTAGATGTCACTTATTATATTTACTTTACTTCTTCGATACTCAACATGTTTCGGGCATCAATATGTCCATCATCAGGAGTTTGTGACTATGGTGTTGAACTACCACATTGGCTGTATTGTTCTTGGATTGCTGTGTGTTGGAGTCAGGGTGCGGTTCGGCTAGGGTGGTATCCGGGCTGCCGGCTGAAGCTTCAGTCGCAAACCCCTGAAGATGGACCACACGTAACCGACTGTACGAAGTAAATAAGTAAGTTGCTGTTGGCGGAAGACAACCGAATTGCCGTGATCGGCAATTATTACAATTGGCACAAGGTGCAACCCCCAGAATAATCTACAGTTAAGACGTCAAGTAGGCTACATTGTGCCTCTGAAGAGTAAAGGCAACGGCTAACCTTAAACCAGACGGTCTCTTTTGTAAGTATCAAGTAAAATGTTTATCAAACTATTTTCCCCCTCAGCGATATGTCATCTGTATTGTATTTTTTTACGGTTTATTAATGGCGCTTTCAGCAACCCAAATTACATAGCGTCGAATGACAGGTAAACAAACACGGTAAAACTGCCCTGTCCATATATATAAAGACAATGATGAAACAGTTCCGCTCATTCGTAACCTAGGCACTGTGTGGGATGTTGTCAGCTTCACGGTACGGCCACTTTGCGCCCATTTAAAAGCCCCACTTTCAGTGACAGTGACAGGTGGGTGGGCTCCAGTAGCGATCTGGGCGCTCTGGAGAAGAGATACATCTCTTGCGCCTTATCCTGTGGGCACTTGATTGTATTGTGACTATTTTATTTGGAGTGTATCTTCTACTGTGGTTGTTTTAACTTGTTTTGTAATGTGTGAGTGTGTGTATGTGTGGGGTTTGTAATGTGTGGGTGTTTTGACAATTGTGTGGGTGTTTTGGCAATTGTGTGGATGTTTTGGCAATATGTGTGCTTGTATTTACTGTATTTTGTGTTTTTTGTTCTGTGTTCTTGTATTGCGTCTTTTATGTATATTTATTCTTAGTCGTTACTAGTGTAAGGACTACTGCCACCGAGTGAAGAATCAATTGCAGTAAATAATAATAATAAAATAATCGAAACACGATTTCTTTAACGCCCAGCCCTTGACCTGGTGACCACACGGAATACGCTAAGACAGAATGAGTGGCAAATAATGAATTGGGAATGAAGTGGAATGAAGGTGGTCCTAATTACTCGTAACTTTAGGTAGCATATTGGAAGATGCCTGGGGAGACTGAAAAACCACGACAAAACCTGAAGCAGGATAGCCCGCTTTCGGGTCTAGATTTGAACCAGTGATCTCCCAAATATGAGCAAATACTATCCATTCGACAAGGACATTCGGTGTCATCTGTGAATTGCAGCTGAATAATACAAACAAGAACGACAGACTACGGAACACGCAGACATCATTCAATTTCTAGATCTCGTGGGAAACCACGCAAAATGCTCGGAACTGTTACGCCTTAAGTTCGCTCGGAGTGGTGGGGAGCTGTTTCGATGGACAGGATGCGAATGGATTCAAGCCAAAAATTTTACTACTCTATTATGTAACTTTTTTGTTGCGTCATCGAAGTTACATCCAGAAACATCGCATTTCCTGCACTCACGCAACCCTTCCACCACACAGTCATTTGGTTAAGTCTATAACAGTAATATGTTAAAATCTGTTTAAATTTCCGCAACGTGTTACATTACCCTGCCTACGTGATCAAAATGTGTTTACTTGCGTAAGCTGAAGACGACGTCATTCTATGCATAAGTGCATGTTGCCTTTGTCCTTCACCCGCCTGGCCGGCCACGTAGCATGTACTTGTGATTCTACACACTAGCACATTTAACACGACGGTTTCAGATCAGGTCACACTACATCGGACCGAACAGAAATACAACTAATAGAATTTTCGGGTGCTGGCACACGCTATGATGGGGGCTTCCGAATGCAAGCGAACAGGACAAGGTCCCAGGTTTTACGACTTAATACCTGATGAGAGGACGTTGAAAGAGTAATGCAGAATATCTTATGAACAGTTCGTTCAATTGCCGACATTTAAAACAACGTCCTGGGAATAATGGTCGTCGTTCGGGTTTTTACACCGTGTAGTGAGCAAACATTCCGACCTTTCGGAGGAACGTTCTTCCTCCACATTCTGGGTGACTAACTTGGTTCGGGTGGACGTTCAAGTGTTGAGATGGAAGAAAATATGGCAGTTACAAAAACTACTTCAGCATCCGGCTAAAAAACCGTCACCTCGAAGATGAAGGCAGTATGTTACACCGAAACGTTGGAATATTTCATCACTATACGGTGCATAAACCCAAAAGACGACCACTAGCTGACCCAAAACTGCCGTCAGAACTTGAAAACATACAACTGGTACCGTGTTAAAAGTCCCTTGTTATGTGTTAAATAAGTACACTGTTTAAATTAGCAGAATTCTGTTATAAAGCATTCATGAACATCTTATGAACTTACACCCTTTCCTTTAAAAAATACATCTTTAAATAAATACAGTTTCCCCAATAAATAATACTAATTAACAATTACTTAGTAATATATGTATATAAATTGAAAAATATACAGTCTAACACAACTCAATTAATAGTTATTATTAGGATTAATGGTATATTTTACATTATTACTTCTGGCCAGAACCTACCATCATCCTGTGCCGTTGTCGCGAAATCTGGGAACCTTAACTTCCTGGAACCCTCTGGGCCATTCCAGGCCTGTAACGGGACTGCTTTACTTCTGGCCAGAAATAATAATGTAAAAAATATCATTAATCCTAATAATGTCTATTAATTGAGTTGTGTTAACTACATATTTTGCAATTTATATACCTATATTACTATTAGTAACACAACGGGGATGTCTCACCTGAAAATTAACAATTACTTAGTTATTCTACACGGCAGCCGGCATAACGCAGTGATTAGGCCATGGGCATCACCAGCAAGATTTTATTCCCGCCAGGGGCAAGAGAGGTTTCACTCCTCAAAAACGTCGAGACCAGCTTTAGGGCCCCCAGCCTTCTATTTACTGGGTAGCGGGGGATCTTTCCGCGGGGGTAAAACGGCCGGTGCGTTAAGCTAATCACTCACATCCATATAGGGCCGAGGTTAAGAATAAGTAGAGCTATACGTCCACCCACCCTATGCCTTCATGGAGCGCAAAGGAACAACTTTACATTTAACTTTGTTGTTATTCTCAGTTATGTGTGGGCCTATATTATGTTACAAATTGCCAAGTATTTCCAAATTTTCGCAAGTTTCTTTCCACTACGCTTCACCAGTTTATCTGAAGAACTCCTTTCCGCTGTCTCCATGTCTGCAGTCACTCACTCCATGGAGCAGAGTCTTTCTTGAGAAGCTAATCGTTTTTCAGCTAGTCAAGAAATTCCCCGCATTTTTATGGAACCCGAAAGTTCATTACCGCGTTCACAAGTGCCTGCCACCTGTCCCTATCCTGAGCCAGCTCGGTCCAGTCATTATATACCGGTTAAAAAGTGCTGTACCGCAACACACCCAACCGAAAAAAAAATTGTGACACTACAAATCCGGCCGGTTCGTTGCGTGTCGTTTCCTTTGGTTGGCCCCAGTACTACGTACGATGTGTCGACAAAAAATGACACACGTCTTTCCACTAATCACGCGCACTGCGCCTCAAGCTTTCAATTATTTTGGCGGCAGGGAATGCGACGGTTTGATTTCACAAAACCTAAGCGGCCTGAATCGAGCTTTTATTACGAAGCAAATCAAGCAACAAGATTTTTGTGACATTCTCCACCTTCGTTTCTTTTCTGTGTACTGTTCTCTGGCACTTACGCTCTTCGTGTGTAGAACACGCGGCATTTTAGTGATAAATGTAGTCCAAAGGTAGTCCCTTGCAATAGCTTATTTACTTATAAATACATATTTATGTATTTATTTATTTATTCGTTCATTTATTTATTAAGGCAATGTATTTCTACCGACATCACCTCCGAACCAAACCACAAGTTTTACTTTCGGCTACTTGACATCTTGTTTATTATAACTTCACCACAGCCTCACTCACAATACAAAACTATCCCTGAAGAATGAAAGTGATTTGTTAATTGGTTTGCAGTTTTCTGTTTCCTGGAATATTCTAATAATCATCATTACGTATCAAGACCGCGACAATCAGTACCGAAAGCGCCGGCAACATCGTCTATTCCCGTGAATATGTAACAGACATCACAAAATTTTGTCAAACTCCGGGTTAAACGGCCTTTGTAACTACGACATATTTCTGGCTTTGAATGCAGTCCTGCCGCATACAAATCCGCTACGTAAATCAGGTTCACCGTGCTCTTCACAAAAGGAACCCCCACCGATGGTACCCGTGACATATAAGCATACAAATGAATCCAAGCATATTTTCAGAAACCAACAAACTTAAAGCCTTACTGCAAAAAAAAGTACGTTTATTAGCATACAATAACTAGCACGTCTGCAAGTTAAGAATGGTGTACATGACAGTTTTACACTAGACAGTGACGAGAAGTTTAAAGTCATTCTCGTCCAACGGCGTCAACAGACTGTTTGGTAAACTCATCATGATTCGACCATTTATGTCGCGTACGCCACACCAGAACACGAAAGTCAGCACGTCTTCATGTAAGTGTTGCGGTGTCACCACACCACACACAACGTGGCACACCATTTACACGATTTCAGTTTAACGACTGCTCAGCAAAGTTCGGACAGATTTCACAACATAACTATCACGAGCACAAGAAACATAAGTGTAAATGTAACCAACGTGGTTCGTGTTAATGCGCGCGTGATCGATAACAACAACGCTGTGGGTTCGCAGCCATCTTAACAGACAGACCGCTTGCGTTCATCTCGCACAATGAAGCGTCTTCTGAATGCAGTTTTCTTAATACCTAGACACCTCCCGACCCCGGAAAAAAAAAAGGCTCAGTGGGTGTGCCTGAAGAAACTAACTTGAACACATGTTGACATGTATTAATGCAGGCTTCCGCCGCGTAGTAGACGAGATCTGCAATCTTCTGGGATGTTACGCAGCGCATGGCGGTAATTCCTTACCGACGTTTCGGAACAACATATCGGCCCCGAAACGTCCCTAAGGAATTACCATTATACGCTGAGTAACATCCCAGAGGAGCGCAGATCTCACATGTAGATATGCTGAGACATACACATAGTGAAGATCTGACTGCTGTTGTCGCCTTAGGTGAAGAACTGAAGAGACGCTACGCCGAAGTAGTTTTCGTCTATAAATGCGACCATCACAAACAGGTTACAGTGAGACTGCATACGAAGTTACGTGAGCTTCTGTCTGTATTTTGAAGATGCTAGCAACAAGCAGCCTATAGGACTATGAAATACGTACTTTTGACTTGGTATCTTACATTATCATACAGCTTTATAGGCCTCGTGACCTATTCCGGTCCCATGAACATTCCTTTCAGGGGTCGTCCTTGGCTTCGTTTGCCACATGGTTGATATTTCATAATGAAGTGTGGCAGTCTGTCTCTGTCCATTCGTTTCTGTAGTTTTGTATTTTCTTTACAACTGAGTTGATTTTAAGTGCTGATAAAATATCTTCATTGGTTTTGTAATCCTTCCATGTGGATCGTGCTGTTCTCCTCAAACATTTCCTCTCCGCTGATCTTGTCCAGGATTTATCCTGTTCCCTAATTGCCCAGGCTTCACATCCGTATAATAAAGTAGGTAATGCCAAAATGTTACATATTTTCAGTCTAGTGTGTTTTTGGACTTAGATGGTTTTAAAGTTCTGTTAATAGTTCCCGATATATGGAGAAATGTTGATATTTTAACAGTAATATCTTTTTAATTCTGGTATGGAGTAGGGCATCCTAGGTAAATGAAAGTGTTTATTTGTCCAGCTTATCTGGAGGCGGAAAGGTAGCAACCCTACCACCAAACTTACCTGTCGAGAGAACAGTAATCTCTCACGGGGAAATTTTGAATATTTCAAGTCTCACACGCAACAGTCGGTAAGATCTAAAACAGTCATCATCATCTTCTTCTTCTTCTTCTTCTTCTTCTTCTTCTTCTTCTTCCATGGATTAGGTCGTTTGACCTGTTCCGGCATCGACGCATTTCAGTCGTTTCCTGTGGCGTCCACGATCTCTTCTTCCTCGAGGTTTGTAGTTGAGGGCGTGTTTCGGAAGTCTGGTGTTGTCCATTAAACAGCATCGTGTGTGTGCAAAACAATTTTAATCAAATAATAACATATATAGGCCTACCTGTTCGTAAATAGCCCCAAATTTTATTTCGTGTATATCCACAGCTCCTGTGTTCTGTCTTGTACGTTCAATGTTTACATCTGAGCTAAACCTGGAAGTATGGTGACGTATGGCCGTTATTCATGCAGATAGGCAGACGAAGTTTTCCGTATTTCATGTCATTTTTTGTGTACCTTATGATGTGAGGTTCTACTTGCTCGATGACCTTATGGGTGCTACAGCACGTGGGTGCATCTTACAGCAGGTGATACTAGTGGCAGTCAATAATGTCGCCCTCATGTGGTCGTATAAAGCAGCTACCAATACTTCCACGTACTCCTGTGTGCTCTGCAATGGTTCACTCATACTGTAGGAACATATACAGGTGGACCGCCGTATCCGAGGATTCAGTATGCGCGGCTGGCCGCGGCCCGCAAAAAAAAATGGAAAATTAAAGAAATAAACGGTTCACAAGTTTCAAAACGCGCGCCAAGCGAGAACGGGCAGTAACATGGTGAAATTCAGCAGCCCAAACGCGCCCAGTACTTGACTCATCTTCCTTTGTCCCCGTACCCACGCTTCCGCGCAAACTTGCCACCATTCTGCTTCTAGCGTTCTCGCTGTTCGAATTAGTTGCCGCGTTGTCGCAGTGTTTACGTTCAGAAAGCGAAAGAGAAGAATG